>Ga0326721_10000191_pt1 | contig 23063 bp, 13 predicted proteins | sample SGPome_FD_203951 | JGI IMG/M metagenome (GOLD analysis project Ga0326721, IMG submission 203951) | Soil microbial communities from Southern Great Plains, Lamont, Oklahoma, United States - SGP_1_2016 | ecosystem: Engineered > Artificial ecosystem > Soil microcosm > Unclassified | place: USA...
GCCGGTCTCGGGCACCTGCAGCAGCTGCAGGATGGAGAACTGCGGCGGGCTCTGGTGGAAGGTCATGTCGGTGTGCCAGACGTCGACCCGGCCGCCGTCCTCGGAGTCGATGATCACGATCTCGGGATAGCCCTCGAGCCGCGGCAGGTACGGGTGCAGCTCCACCTCGCCGAAGCGCCGGCCGAGCGCGATGTGCGACTCGGGAGTGAGGTCGGACTGCCCTGTGATGAAGACCACTTGGTGGTCCAGCAGCAGCTGGTGGATGCGCTCGAAGCCCTCGTCGGTCAGGTGGTTGATGTCCATGCCGGAGATTTCGGCGCCCAGCGCGCCGGTCACTCGCCGGACTTCGGGCTCGATCGAAGTGGTCACGGCTGCTTCCTTCCGATGCTGCGCGCTCGCAGTGTCTGCGCCAGCGCATCTTCTCAGGTCGGGCACTGGTCCACCAGCGCCTTGACTGCGTCGTGACGGCCTTGACAGAATCCGCCGGTCCCGACGACCCGCCGTTGGGGCCTGTCGATATCGAAGGGGCTCATTGCCGATGGCGGTCGACAACCCGGCCAGTAAGAGCGCGAGCGCCCGGTTGGACGAGCTGACAGACCTTGCCACCCCGCTGGGGATCCGCACGGTCGTCACCCTGCGGATCCCCGACCAGATCGCGGCCGGCGTGCATCACCTCGACGACCTCGCCAAGAGCTGCGACGCCGACCCGCAGGCGCTGGCCCGGTTGCTGCGCTTCCTGGCGCACCGCGGGGTCTTCGCCGAGGAGTCGCCGGACGAGTTCAGCCTCACTGACATCGGCGAGTTGCTGTGCGACCGCACCGCCGGCGGGCACGGGGCCTACCTGGACTTCGACAGCCTCGGCTCGCGCACCGACCTGGCCTTCCTGGCGCTGCCGCAGGCCATCCGTACCGGCGAGCCGAGCTACGCCGCGGTGCACGGCCGCGACTACTGGTCCGACCTGGACGCCGACCCGGCGATGCGGGCCTACTTCGACGAGCTGATGCGCAGCCAGCAGCGAACCACCGCGCCCCAGGTGGCCACGCTCTACCCCTGGCAGCAGGTCGGCTCCGTCACCGACGTGGGCGGCGGGTCGGGCGGCCTGCTCGCCGAACTGCTGGTCACCCACCCGCACCTGCGCGGCACCCTGGTGGACCGCCCGCAACCGGTGGCGACCGCGGCCGAGCGGTTCGCCGAGCGCGGGGTGGCCGACCGGGCCGAGGTGGTGGCCGGGGACTTCTTCAGCCCGCTGCCGGCCGGGGCGGACGTCTACGTGATCTCGCGGGCGCTGACCGACTGGAGCGACAAGCACGCCGCGGTGATCCTGCGCCGGTGCGCCGAGGCCGCCGGGTCCAGCGGCCGGGTGCTGGTGGTCGAGGTGATGCCGACCGAGCCGTACGTCCCGCACCTGTCGCCCTACGACCTCATCATGCTGGTCTCGGTCGGCGGCCGCGAACGTGGCGTGGACGATTTCATCGCGCTCGGTGCCGAGGCCGGGCTGGCCCTGACCGCCACTTACTCCGGCACCGGCGGCCTCACCCTGTTCGAGTTCCAGGCCGACCGGGCTGCCGAGGACTGAACCCGTCAGCCGGCCGGTTCGAAGCCGGCCAGGCACAGGTAGCCCAGCTCCGGCTCGTAGTCGGCAGCGACCAGCAGGTCAGGACGGTCCGGCCCGGTAACGGCGGCGAACTCGTCGAGCAGCTGCCACCACACCCCGGTCGACGGCTGGCCGGCAGGGGCGATCCGCAGCAGCCCGTCCGGACGCTCGGGCCAGGCCTCGGCCAGCGCGGAGTTGGCCACCACCCGCACCCGGCGGTAGCCGGCCGAGAGCTCGGCGAGGTCGGCGGCGACCTGCCCGGCCAGCGCGCCGGCGGCCAGGTTCGTCCGCTGCCGGAGCCCGGCCAGCCGTCCGGTCGCGCCCGCTGGAACCGCGCCGCCGGACAGCAGCAGTGCCAGCCCGCGGTGCTGTTCCGGCGCAGCCCCGGCGGACGGATAGGGCAGCGTGGCCTGCTCGGCCACGATCAGCAGCGCCCGCCGGCCGGACCCGGAAGCCCGGCCGGAACCGGAAGCCCGGGCAGTCTGGGCGGGATCGGCGGCCAGGTAGTCCCGGACGATCCGCAGCGCGCTGAAGGCGGCAGCCGTTCCCTGGTCACTGACCGCGAAGGACAGCGGGGTGCCCGGGCATACCGAGCTGAGGTAGGTCGCGGTGGCCCGGCCGGGCTGCGCGTCGTGGACGGCGTAGGCCAGCACCAGCAGGTCGACCGGTTCGACCGGCGCCACCGCCCGGATCAGCTCCTCGGCCATCTCGCCGTAGGACTGGCCAGCCACCGGGGAGGAAGCGTCCGCGGCGTAACGGCTGTGCGGGTACGGCTGGGTCAGGTCGCTGAGGTAGGTCTCCAGGTCGGCCCGGTTGGCCGGGTCGTCGAGGAATCCCGCGGATCCGGTGAACACCCGGCGCTCGGCCCCGACCAGCCAGGGTCCGGCACACCCGGCTGCCGGGAGCTCGGAAGCGGTTCCCGGCACTAGGCCGGGCGGTAGTGGCCGGCGACGAAGGTGGCCAGGTCCCCGACGGTGACGATCTTGTCCTGATCCATCAGCTCGACGTCGATCTGGATGTCGAGCTGCTCCTCCAGCCGGAGCATCAACTCGAGCCCGAGCAGCGAGCTAACCATCAGCTCGTCCATCAACCGCATGTCCTCGGTCACCTGCTCCTCGCGCTCGAGCAGCAGCACGAGCAGGTCGCAGGTCGTCTTGACCACCTCCTGCCGGAACTGCTCATCCACGCCGGTCTCTGGTAGTGCCATTCATCGCCTCTTTCTCATGTACCCCGGTGCTGGCACTGTAGTCAGTGTTCGAACACCATGGCGGCGAAAGTTGCGCCGAGGCCGGCGCCGACCGTCGCGACCAGGTAGCGGTCGCCGGGCCGCAGCAGCCCGCGCTCGCGGGCGGTCTGGTAGTTGAGGAACGCGTCGGAGCAGAAGACGTGGCCGTTGCCGGCGATGTTGTCCAGCAGCACCCGGTCCACCGGGAACCCGATCAGCCGGCACATCCGTTGCCAGGTCACCAGGTTGACGTTGTGCGGCAGGATCAGCGCGAGGTCGGCCAGTGCCAGGCCGGCCTGATCCAGCGCCTCGGAGATCACCCCCGCCAGCAGCGGCCGGTAGGAGTTCTGGAACTCCTCCACGGTCCGCCCGCCGGCCGGGTCGAACTCGCCGTGCTGGGAGCAGGCGTAGCCGAGCAGCCGGTCCCGGCTGCCGGTGGCGCTGACCAGGCAGGCCGAGGCGCCCTCGCTGAACAGCGACATCCCCGGGATCAGCTGGGCATCGCGGGTGAAGGCCTTCTCGCCGGTGAGCACCAGGGCCAGCGGTGCATCGGCGGCATCCCCCGCGGCGTCGGCGGCCAGCAGCCGGCCGGCCAGGTCGATCGCCAGCAGGCCGCTGGCGCAGGACTGCTGGCTGACGGTGAAGGCCAGCGCGTGCTCCAGGCCGAGGGCGTGGCACACCTCGTGCAGCGGGTTGAGCGGGTACGGAACCACCGTGGGGAACGCCCGGGCCCACAGCACGTAGCGGATCCGGTGCCGTTCGCCGCGCACCCCGACCCGGTCGGCGGCGGCCAGCAGCAGGTCCGGCAGCGAGGTCTCGGGATCCCGGCAGATCTCGCGCAGGCCGTGGAAGCGCCGGAACAGCTTGACGTCCATCTCGCGCAGGCCCAGCTGGGCGGCGGCCTCCTCGACGGTGCACCGGGCCGGCGGCTGGTAGGCGGCCACGGCGTCCAGGGCGGTCACCGTGGCAGGATACCGGCGTGGCGCGCTTCCTGATCGTGGTTTTCCCTTTGGCCAGCCACCTTTACGCGCCGGTGGCGATCGGTCAGGCGCTGGCCGGGGCCGGCCACGAGGTGGCCTGGTGCGGGCCGGAAACCGACCTGCGGCCACTGGTGGGCGACCGGGCGCGGATCTACCCGACCGGCAAGCGCTACTACCGCGACTACCCCGACCTGGGCGTGGCGGGGGCCCGCAAGCTGTGGACCGACGTGGTGATCCCGGCCACCCGCTTCCTGCTGGCCCCCGTCGACGAGGCGGTGGCCGACTACCGGCCGGACGTGCTGGTCAGCGACCAGTACACCCTCGCCGGTGCGCTGGTCGCCTGCCGGCGCGACCTGCGCTGGGCGACCCTGGCCACCGGTGCCATGGAGCTCACGCCGCCGAGCTGGGAACTGCCCGGGCATCCGGAGTTCGTCGCCGGGCAGCTGGCCCGGGCCTGGCAGCTGGCCGGACTGCCCGGCCGGCCGCCGGTCGACCTGCGGTTCTCCCCGCACCTGGTGCTGGCCCTGACCAGCACCGCGCTGACCGGCGCCGCACCGCTGCCGCCGCAGTGCGTGTGTATCGGGCCGGTGCTGGGCCGCCGGCCCGCCGAACCGGTCGGCTGGCCCGCCCGCGAGCCCGGCCGGCACCAGGTGCTGGTCACCGTCGGCACCCTGGCCGCGCAGCACTCCGACGAGTTCTACCGGCGCATGCTGCCGGCGCTGGAGCTGCTGGCCGACCGGGTGCAGGCGGTGGTGCTGGCTCCTGCCGAGGCGATCCCCGACCCGCCCGGGAACATCACGGTGCTGGACCGGGTACCGATCCTCGACGTGCTGCCCCGGCTGGACGCCGTGGTGTGCCACGGCGGCATGGGCACCGTCACCGAGTCGCTGGCCCACGGCGTGCCCCTGGTGGTCGCGCCGATCCGGGCCGACCAGCCGGCGATCGCGCGCCAGGTGGCACAAGCCGGTGCCGGCATCGAGGTCTCCTTCTTCTCGGCGAGTCCCGCCGAGCTCGCGACGGCGCTGACGGCGGTGCTGGAGGAGCCGGGCTACCGCGCCGCGGCCCGCCGGGTGGCCGAGGACTTCGCCGCCGCGGGTGGTGCCGCGGCCGCGGTCGAGCAGCTTGCCGCATTGGCCGCCGGACCTGACGCCGGCCCGCTAGGCTGCCCGCAAAGCGAGAATCCCTCGGTGCTATAAGGCAATTCGGCAACTTTGGGGAGCTTGCAGACAGCTCTGCCCGGTTTGTCTCCCCCTCGAAAGGCCGCCGATGGACGACGTCGCGCTGCTGTCCGGCACGCCCGCTCTGGCACCGGGACAGGTGGTGCTCAGCTACGACGACGGCCCCGGGCCGAAGTCCGCCGAGCTGGCCGCGCTGCTCGGCGAGCAGGGCGTGCCGGCAACCTTCTTCGTGCTGGGCGAGAGCATCAAGCGCTACGGCGAGGAGTTGCACGCCTACGTCGAGCACGGGCACACCATCGGCCTGCACAGCGAGTACCACCGGCCGTTCACCCACCCCTTGATCGCCAGAGACCAGCTGGGCAAGGTCCGCGCCCGGGTCGAGCACCACCTGGGCCGGGACTTCTTCGCCGGCCGGCCGATCTGGCACCGCCCGCCGTACGGCGTCGGCAACGAGCCGGTGCCGGGGTACGCCGGCCCGGTCGGCTGGCACGCGCACGGCCGGGACTGGGACCTCACCTACCGCAACGACGCCCCGCTACGGCCGCCGAGCAATCCGCGTCCGGTCCAGACGGTGGCGGGCTGCGTGGCCGAGATCGTCGAGCGCCTGCAGCGCACCGGCGGCGGCATCGTGCTGCTGCACGACTTCGCCCCGTACAGCGAATTCGCCGGCAGCGGCCTCACCGAGGCAGACCTGGAGCTGCAGGCCGTCGCGATCACCGCGCTGCTGCTGCCGCGGCTGCGCGACGCCGGCTTCGAGCTGACCGGCCTGCCGGAGCCGGAACTGGCCACCGAGGCCAGCTGAGGCGGGCTGTTCCAAACCGCTTTTCGCCAGCAACCGGCGGGGTATCGTGACCGGCGTGGCGATGCCGTCGGCTGATGACTTCCAGTGGGCCCGGCAGCGGCGTGCCACCGCCCGGGCCGCCGGCGGCGTGCTGGACCTGGTGCTGCCGCTGCGGGTGGGCGGCGACGGGGCACCGCTGTTCTGCGCGCACCCGATCGTCGGGCTGAGCTGGTGCTACCGGGCCCTGCTGCCGCACGTCGCCGAGCAGCATCCGGTCTACGGCCTGCAGCCGCGCGGGCTGCGCCGACCGGAGCCGCTGCCGGCCAGCATGGCCGAGATGGCGCGCGACTACGCCGACCAGATCCGGATGACCCAGCCGGACGGGCCCTACCACCTGCTCGGCTGGTCGCTGGGCGGCAACATCGCCTACGCGATCGCCGAGGAACTCGAGCGGCGCGGCCACCAGGTCGGGCTGCTGGCGATCATGGACGCCGCCCCGGAGGTCGACACGCTGACCGGCGCCGACGCCGACGCCTGGATGCTGTACAACTTCGTGCTCGCGGAGTTCGGCTACGAACCCAGCCTGACCGCCGACGACGCCGACCCCGAGGCGCGGCTGCTGCAGCTGGTGCAGCGCCGGCCCGGCCTCGGCCTGGAGGACTGGCCGATGCAGCGGTTGCAGGCGCTGCTGCGGGTGATCCGCAATACCGTCACGGTGGCCCGCGCCTACCGGCCCCGGCTGGTCCGCGGCCCGGTGCTGTTCTGCGCGGCGATGCGCCAGGGCCGGCCGCTGGCCGACAAGCTCGCGGACTGGCAGCCCCTGGTCGAGCGTCGCCTGGAGGTGCTCGAGGTGGACAGCGCGCACCGGCACATGCTGCTGCCCGCGCCGATCGCGGTGGTCGGGGCGGCTGTCAGCGAGCGGCTGGCCCGGGCCGGCGCGCTGGCCGAGTCGTCCTCCTGATCCGGCGCCCTGGACCCGGTCGGCCCGTTCCGGGTGAGTTCTCCGGTTCGGCCGATTGGTTTCCACTTCGCCCTTGCCCGGTGACTGCACTGAGGTAATCTCGCCTCGTGCCTGGCCCGGTGGTCGGCCGTTGCACGAGGAGGCTCGATGATCGAGGCCACTGGCCTTAAGAAGACCTACCAACGCGGCCACGGGCGCAAGGCGACCACCGTCGAGGCGGTGCGGGGCGTCGACTTCGCCGTGCAGCGGGGTGAGATCTTCGGCTTCCTCGGCCCCAACGGCGCGGGCAAGTCCACCACCCTGCGGATGCTGTCCACGCTGCTGCGCCCGGACGGCGGCGAGGCCCGGATCGCCGGCGCCGATCTGCTGCGGGCCCCGGCCCAGGTGCGCAAGAACATCGGCTACGTCGGCCAGGCCAGCGGCACCTACGAGCAGTCCAACGCCCGGCGCGAGCTGGTGCTGCAGGCCCGGATGCACGGCCTGCCCAAGTCCACCGCGCTGACCCTGTGCGAGACGGCCATCAAGGCCTTCCAGCTCGGCGACTTCGCCGACCGCGAGATCAAGACCTACTCCGGCGGCCAGCGGCGCCGCCTGGACGTCGCGCTCGGCGTCATCCACTCGCCCAAGGTGATGTTTCTGGACGAGCCGACCGCCGGGCTCGACCCGCCGAGCCGGGCCCGGATGTGGCAGGAGGTGCGCCGGCTGCGCGAGGAGGGCATGACGATCTTCCTCACCACCCACTACCTGGACGAGGCCGACGCGCTGTGCGACCGGATCTCGATCATCGACGGCGGCCTGATCGTGGCCGAGGGCACCCCGGCGGCGCTCAAGCGCGAGATCTCCGGCGATGTGGTCGTGCTCGACATGGCCGCCTCCGACTCGGCTGGGGTGGTGGACCCGAACCGGGTGCTGGAGGCGGAGAAGCTGCTCGTCGCCGAGCCGTACGTGACCAGCTCCGAGGTGGTCGAGGGCACCGTGCGGCTCTACGTGGACAGCAGCGGCACCGCGATCCCGCACATCATGCGCACCCTGCTGGACAAGGGCATCGAGCCGGGCGCGGTGGAGGCCCGCCGGCCGAGCCTGGACGACGTGTTCCTGGCCAAGACCGGCCGATCGCTGGAGGAATGACCGGCCCGGAACCGGGTGACCGGTCGGGGAAACCAAGTACTTCGTTGAAAGAGGACGGCAGTGAAGCTTCTCCGTGACACCTGGCTGATCTACCAGCAGGAGTCCAGCCTGATGTTTCGTAGCAAGACCTTGATCCTGTTCAGCATGGCTCAGCCGATCAGCTATCTGGTGCTGTTCGCCCCGTTCCTCAAGTCCACGCTGGCCGGTCAGGGAGCCAACAGCTACGCCGACGCGTACCGGATCTACGTGCCCGGCCTGCTGGTGGCGATGGGCCTGTTCGGCGGCCTGTTCGCCGGGTACGGCCTGCTGCAGGCGATCCGGGCCGGCATCATCGAACGCTGCCGGGTCACCCCGATCAGCCGGATCGGGCTGCTGCTGGGCCGGGCGCTGATGCACGTGACGCTGATCGTCATGCAGGGCGTCATCATCACCATCGCCGCGATTCCGCTGGGCCTGCGGGTCAACCCGCTGCACCTGCTGGCCGCCTACGGGATGCTGGCGATGATGGCCCTGATGGCCACCTCGATCTCCTACGACCTCGCGCTGATGGTGCGCGACCAGAACAGCCTCGGCATGATGGTCCAGACCACCAGCCAGCCGATCTCGCTGCTGGCCGGCGTCCTGATCCCGCTGTCGCTGGCCCCGCTGTGGATCCGCGACCTCGCCCTGGCCAACCCGTTCGCCTGGGCCACCGACGGCATCCGGGCGCTGTTCACCGGGCACGGCGGTGACGACGTGGTCTGGCAGGGCGCGCTGATCATCACCGCGCTGGCCGCGCTCAGCGTGGTGCTGTCCTCGAAGCTGTTCAACCGCAAGATCGCCTGAGCCGGTAGGAGAACTCCGTGGACCCCAGTGACCTCCGGCTGACCCTGGCCCGCGACGAGCAGGTCGGCGCCGGCAACGTGCTGCTGCGGATGGCCGAGCTGGGTGCCGACCCGGACCTGCCCCGGGTGAGCTTCGACCGGGACGTCGACGGCATCCCGGCCGAGACCCCGCTGTCGCTCACCATGCTCACCGAACGGGTCGCCGCCCGGGCGCACTGGTTCAGCCGGCGGGGCATCGGCCGGCGTGACCCGGTCGCGGTGTACGTGACCTCGGCCGCCGACGTGTTCCTCAACTACTTCGCGCTGACCCGGCTGGGCGCCATCCCGGCGCTGCTCAACGGCAGCATGCCGATCGAGGTGGCGGCCGAGTTCATCCGGCGGCTGCGCGGGGTCGGGGTGGTCACCGACGCCGAGCACGCGGCGCTGCGCGAGCACGACCTGGGGGTGGCGATCCTGGGCGACGCCACCGAGACCGGCACCGGCGACCCGGCCCAAGCACCGCCGCACTACCGGCACCATCCCGAGGATCCGGTCGCCATCACGCACTCGTCCGGCACCACCCGCACGCCCGCCGCCATCGTGCACTCCCACCACGGGCTGTTCGCCGCGGTGCGGGCCGTCCGGCTCACCGAGGCCCGCCCGTACGGCGACGTCCGGGAGCTCTCGGCGCTGCCGGCCGCGCACACCGCCGGCATCATCACCATCAACCAGGCGCTGTGCAACGGCTACCAGTTGCTGTGCCTGAGCGCGCAGGGCGGGGAGTTCCGCAACAGCGGCCTGGCGGTGCTCGACGCCATCGAGCGCTGGCGCCCGACCGGGGTGTTCGGCTTCGCGGTGACCTGGTCGGAACTGGCCCGCTACGACCTGGCCAGCCGCGACCTCAGCTCGGTGCGCAACTGGTCGTCCACCGGCGACTGCGCGCACGAGTCGCACATCCGCCGGCTGGTCGCGGTGGGCAGCCACCAGACCTACCGGCGCGGCGAGGGCGTGGTCAGCGTTCCCGGCTCGAAGTTCATCGACAACCTCGGCTCCACCGAGATGGGGCACAGCGCGTTCTACATGACCCACCGGCTGGGCAGCGAGCGCTACGGCCGGTGCGTGGGCAAGCCGTACCCGTTCGCCGAGGTGGTGCTGCTGGACGTCGAGACCGGCGAGGAGGTGCCCGACGGCCAGGTCGGTCATTGCGGCCTGAAGTCGCCGACCCTGGCGCTGGGGTACTGGAACGACTCGGTAAACACCTTCCGGACCAGGCTGAACGGCTACTACCTGACCGGGGACCTGCTCTACCGGGACGCCGAGGGCTACTACTACCACGTCGACCGCGCCAGTGACGCGCTCGATCTGGGCGGGGGCGACTGGCTCTACACGGCGCTGTCGGAGGAACGCATCCTCTCGGCCTGCGCCGACGTCCGGGACTGCAGCGTGATCGCCGCCCGGGAGGCCGACGGCAGCGTCCGTACCCAGGTGCTGCTGGTGCTGGCCGAGCATGCCGACCCCGACGCCGACCGGGAACTCGCCGTCCGGGCCGCGCTCGGCGAGCCGGTGGCGCGCACCCTGGCCGAGGTCGTGACCATCCCCGACGACGGGGTGGTCATGGGCCCTACCGGCAAGGTGCGCAAGTTCCTGATGCGCCAGAAATTGCTGGCCGGCAGCGGCACCGGCTGATTCTTGAATTCGTTATGACTACGTCCTCTTTCCGGCCTTGCGTGGGTCCGACCGGCGTGACATTCTCGCTCGGCGCGCCGGTGCGCGCACACCTCGGAAAGAAATCGCGGCCGGCTGGTGCCTGCCGCCGACACGACCGCCGGCGGGAGTGGGTTGATGGCTGACACGCAACAGGCCCGGGGATACGCGGTAGTGGTCAACCACGAGGAGCAGTACTCGATCTGGCCAGCCGGCCGGGAACTGCCGGCCGGCTGGACCGCCACCGGCTTCGCCGGGACCGAGGACGAGTGCCTGGCCCACATCGACGAGGTCTGGACCGATATGCGGCCGCTGTCGCTGCGTACCTGGATTCGGGACCATCAGCAGCCCGTTCCGAGCTGACTTGTATTCCAGCACCAGCGGCGTGACTGCGGCAGGCTCGAATGCGGCCGCCGTGGTGCAGTCACCAGATCGCTACCCGGCGCTGCCCACCCAGCAGGGCATGATCCTCAACAGCCTGCGCTGCTGTTCCGACGGCGTGGACGTCCTGCAGATCACCCTGGACTGGGCCGAGCCGGTGCGGGCCGAGCCGTTCGAAGCGGCCTGGCAGGAGGCGGTGCGGCGCAACCCGGTGCTGCGTACCGGCTTCGAACTGGACCCCGACCACGGCCTGGTGCAGGTGGTGCACCCGGCGGCCGCCCTGGACATCCGGTGGCTGGAACTGCCGCCGGCACCGGCCACCGGGGCCGACGCCGAGTTCGACGCGTTCCTGCGGGCCGACCGGCGAATCCCGTTCGACCCTGCCCGGCCGCCGCTGGCCCGGTTGAGCGTGCTGCGCCGGCCGGAGCCCGGCAGCAACCGCCGGCCGGGGCCCGGCGCCGGACACCCTGCCGGACCGGTGCCGCCGGCCTGCCGGTCCGTGTTTACCTTTTCCCATGCACTGCTCGACGGGCGGTCCATGCGATTGCTGGTCGAGGAGGTGTCGCGGTGCTACGCCGCACTGTTGGCCGGGCGGTCCGCCGTCCCGCCGCGGCGCCCGCCGTTCTCGGAGTTCGTGAGGTGGTGGCAGATGGCTGAGCTGGCCGACCCGGCCGGTCCGGAGGAGTTCTGGACCCCTTACCTCGCCGACACCGTGCTGCCCCGGGCGCTGCCCGGCTGCCTTGGCGCCCGGCAGCCGGGTACCGCTCGCCCGGCCGAACCGCGGAAGCTGGACACCGCGCTCTCGCGCGCCGACTCCGACCGGATCCGCCGGCTTGCCGAGCAGGCAGGCCTCGGCGCCAGCACCGTGCTCACCGCCGCCTGGGCGCTGCTGCGGGCCCGCTACGGCGGAGTGGAGGACGTGGTGCTGGCCGCCACCCGGTCCTGCCGGCACGCCAGCATCCCGGACGCTGACCAGGTGATGGGCCTGCTGATCAACACCGTTCCGCTGCGGGTGCGGATCGATCCCGGCTGGACGGTGGCCGAGCTGCTGGCCGCGGTGGACGCCGGCATCGCCGAGGTCCGCGAGCACCAGCGGACGCCGATGGCCGACATCCTGAGCTGGGCCGGGCTGCCGGTGGACACCCCGCTGATCGACAGCCTGGTGATGTTCGACCGGCACCGGCTGCAGACCGGGCTGGACGCCGGCCCGGCGGGACCGGTGGCTGCCCGGGTGGACCGGTTGCCGTCCTACCCGCTGTCGGTGTGCTGCTACGGCGAGGACGAGCTGCAGCTGGGCATGATCTGGGACGGCCGGCGCTTCGCCGACGGCTCGGCGGAGCGGATGCTGGCCCAGCTGCGGGCCACCCTGCTCGAATTCGCCGAGTCCTCCGATCGGCCGCTGGCCGAGCTGTCGCTGGGCGCCAGCGACGAGGCGGAGCTGCGCCGGCAGTGGAACGCCGCGCGGGCCGGCTACCCGCGCGAGGCGAGCGTGCCCGAGCTGTTCGCCGCCCAGGTGGCCCGCCACCCGGACGCCCCGGCGCTGGAAGGGGATTCGGGCAGCTGGAGCTACGCCGAGCTGGACCGGCGCAGCACCGAGCTCGCCTGGGGACTGCGCGAGCGCGGGATCGGGCCGGACACCCCGGTCGCGGTGGCACTGCCGCGCGGTGCCGACCTGATCGCCACCCTGCTGGCGGTGCTCAAGGCCGGCGGGGCGTACCTGCCGATCGACCAGGGCAGCCCACCGGCCCGGGTGGCCGGCATGATCGCCGGCGCGGCCCTGGTGGTTCTCGCGCCGGAGACCGCCGCCGGGGTGCCCGAGGTCGACGGGGTGGTCCGGGTGGAGCTGGCGGAGCTGGGGTCCGGGCGGTTCGAGGCGCTGCCGGCGGGGCTGGCGCACCCGCTGAGCCTGGCCTATCTCAGCTTCACCTCCGGTTCCACCGGCGTGCCCAAGGGCGTCGCGGTGCCACACCGCGCGGTCGTCCGGCTGGTCAGCGAGCCGACCTTCGCGACGCTGGGCCCGGGCCAGCGGCTGCTGCAGCTGGCACCGGTCGCCTTCGACGCCTCGACGCTGGAGATCTGGGGCGCGCTGCTCACCGGCGCCACCCTGGTGACGGCACCGGCCGGGCCGCTCGGCCTGCCCGAGATCGCCCGGCTGCTGCGCACCCGTGGGGTGAGCCTGGCCTGGCTCACCGCGGGCCTGTTCCACCAGTTGGTGGAGGCCGACGCCGGCGCGCTGGCCGAGGTCGGGCAGCTGCTGGCCGGTGGCGACGTGCTCAACGCCGGCGCGGTGCGGACCGTGCTGGCCGCCCGGGCCGGCCGGCCGCTGGTCAACGGCTACGGCCCGACCGAGAACACCACCTTCACCACCTGCCACGTGATGACCGACCCGGACCAGGTGGGCAGCACGGTGCCGATCGGCCGGCCGATCCAGCACACCAGCGTGCACGTGCTGGACGCCGAGCTGCGTCCGGTGCCGATCGGGGTGGTCGGCGAGCTCTACACCGGCGGCGACGGATTGGCCCGGTGCTACCAGGGCAATCCGGCGGCGACTGCCCGGGCGTTCGTGCCCGACCCGAGCGGCACCGGCGAGCGGCTCTACCGCACCGGCGATCTGGTCCGCTGGCGGGCCGACGGGGTGCTGGAGTTCCTCGGCCGCGCCGACGACCAGGTCAAGGTCCGGGGTTTCCGGGTCGAGCCGGGCGAGGTGGAGGCGGTGCTGCGGGCCCATCCGGGCGTCCGGGAGGCGGTGGTGCTGACCCGCGGCGACGGCGCGCAGCGGCACCTGGTCGGCTACGTGACCCCGGCGGACGGCGTGGATCCCGGCACGCTCAGCCCCGGGGTGCTGCGCGAGTTCCTGTCCTACCGGCTGCCGGACTACCTGGTGCCGGCCGGCTTCGCGGTGCTGGAGCGGTTTCCGCTCAACGCCAACGGCAAGGTGGACCGGGCGGCGCTGCCCGAGCCGGAACGCGAGGCACGTCAGCCGGCCAGCCCGGCCCGTGGCGAGACCGAGGTCCGGCTGGCCGAGGTGTGGCGGCGGCTGCTGGAGGTCGAGACGATCGGCCGCACCGACAACTTCTTCGCCCTCGGCGGCAACTCGCTGTCCGCGGCCCGGCTGATGTTCCGGATTCGCGAGGAGTTCGGCGTCGAGCTGCCGATGGGTGCGTTCTACGCAGCACCCGCGCTGGCCGACTGCGCCGCGGCCATCGACACGGCCGCGGCGCCGCCCGTCGCGCTGAGCGCGGGCACCGACCCCGCCGGCTCGCCGAGCGGGGGCACGATCACCCGCCGGGACCGCAACGCGTTCCGGACCGGGCAGGCCGGCACCGCGCCGGCCCCGCCGGCAGCCGCCACCACCGCACCGGGCCTGACCGCGCCGGCCAGCACCACATCGCCGAACGGGTCCGGGATCGGCCGCCGGGACCGCAGCGCCTTCCGGGTGGCGGCACCGGCCGCACAACCGGCACCGGAGTCCCAGCCAGGCCCGGCCGCGCAACCGACCCACCCCACCGACCAGCTCGCGCCGCACCTGGTGCCGTTGACCCAGGACTGGGCGCTGTGGCGCACCGTCTGCCTGCGCGCGGCCGGCTTCCCGCTCGACCTGCTCGACGCGCTCGGCGATCCCGCCCTGGCCGCGCTGGCCGACGCGGCGGCCACCGCCGACGCCACCGGAAAGGACAGCGCCGAGGCGGCCTACGCGGCGGAGTTCCCGGCCGCGGTCCGGCGGCTGACTGCCGCCCTGTACGACGCCGCCGGCCGGCCCGCGCTGCGCGAGGCGATCGCCTGGCAGAACCGGCGCGCGCTGGACACCGGCATCGACGCGCTGGTGCGGCGCGGGCCGGAACCGGCCAGCCGCAACACCAAGCACCGCCAGCACGAGGCGCTGCTGGCCAGCTACCTGCAGCGCTACTGCGCCAAGAACGACACCATCGGCTTCTTCGGCCCGGTGAGCTGGGCCCGGTTCGACGACGGCGGCGGCATCCGGGTCGAGCACCAGAAGTCGGCCGGCCCGGTGCGGGAGCGGGTCACCTACCTGGAGGGCTGGGCGGTCCGGGCCGTGCTGGCCGGGCACGTTGCGGCACTGCGACCGTGGCTGGTGCCGCGCCGGATGCCGTTCCTGGGACTGGACGGCGACCAGCTGGTGCTGCCACTGGCGCCGGCGGTGCAGCTGAGCCCGGCCGAGGCCGCGGTGCTGCACGCCTGCGACGGCATCCGCACCGCCCGCCAGATCGCGGCCGAGGTGCTCGCCGATCCGCCGGCCGGGCTCGGCAGCGCCGAGGACGTCTTCACGGTGCTGACCAGGCTCAGCGACACTCACCGGCTGGTCTGGACGGTGGACGTGGCGCCGCAGGACATCCGGCCGGAACGCTCGATGCGGGCGGTGCTGGATCGGGTGGACGACGACAGCGTCCGGGCACCGGCCGAGGCGGCCCTGGACGCCCTGGTCGCCGGCCGGGACGCGCTCGCCGCGGCCGCCGGCGATCCGGAGCGGGTGGTGGCCGCGATGGCCGGCCTGGAGGAGACCTTCACCCGGCACGCCGGCATAGAACCGACCCGGCGGGCCGGCGAGCTGTACGCCGGCCGCACCCTGGCCTACGAGGAGTGCCTGCGGGCCGACACCGTCCAGCTGGGCACCGACGCCGTGGACGGCATCCGCTCCGCGCTCGGCCTGGTGCTGGACAGCGCCCGGTGGTTCACCGCGGTCACCGGCGCGCTGTACGCCCGCCGGTTCACCGAGATCTACCGGGAGCGCTCCGCCGCGCTGGGTAGCCCCGTGGTGCCGTTCGCCGAGTTCTGGCTGCTGGCCAACGACGCGCTGTTCGACCAGCCGCCGCCGATGGTCGAGCCCGCAGTGCGCGCCCTGCAGCAACGCTGGGCGGCGATCCTGGGGCTGCCGGCCGACCCGCGCCGGATCCAGCTGCGCTCGGACGATCTGAAGGCCGCGGTGGCCGAGGCGTTCCCGGCCCAGCCGCCGGTGTGGCCGATGGCGGTGCACCACAGCCCGGACCTGATGATCGCCGGCCCGGGCGCGGCCGCCGGCGGCAGGTATACCTGGGTGCTGGGTGAGATCCACCCCAGCATCGTCACCACCCGCTACGCCAGCTGGCTGGAGTTCGCCGACGACCCGGCGGCCATCCGGGCCGGCATGCACTCCGACCTGGGTCGGGACGTGGTGTTCATCGCCGAGACCGCGGTGGAGGGCGGCGTCTGCTCGCGGCTGTCCAACGTGCTGGCCTCGCCGACCGACCTGCGGCTGGCCTTCGCCGCCGACTCCTGCGGCTACGACCCGCACCGGCTGATCTCGATCGGCGACTGCGACCTGGTCGACTCGCCCACCGGGCTGCGGGTCCGGCGCCGGGACGGCTCGCTGGAGCTGGGCCTGCTCGAGGTGGTCGGCGACCTGCTGAGCGCGGTGGTGGTGCAGACCTTCCACCCGCTGCCCCGCGGCACGCACGCCCCTCGGGTCAGCATCGACGACCTGGTGGTCAGCCGGGAGTCGTGGACGCTGCCGGCAGGAGAGCCGCCGTTCGCCGACACCGCCGACGAGCGGCTGCGCTACGCCCGGGCCCGGGCCTGGGTGGCTGAGCACGAGCTGCCCCGGTACGTGTTCCTGCGGTTCACCGGCGAGCGCAAGCCGATCTATGCCGACCTGACCAGCCTGGCCTCGATCGACCTGATCGCCCGCGCGCTGCGCCGGTGCCGGCGGGCGGCCGGGGCGGACGCGACTGTCAGCGTGGTGGAGATGCTGCCCACCCCGGACCAGGCCTGGCTGGCCGACGCCCAGGGCCGGCGCTACAGCGCGGAGCTGCGCATGGTGGTCGCCGACCAGAAGCAGAAAGGCTGAGCATGGCGGTCTACGAGTTCCCGGCCTCCTTCGGCCAGCGCCGGATGTGGTTGCTGGCCCGGATGGACCCGGACCAGCCCACCTACAACATCGCCTGGGCGCTGTGGCTGGACGGCGAGCTCGACCTGGCCGCGCTGCGGCAGGCCTGGCAGGCCGTGCTGGCCCGGCACGAGGTGCTGCGCACCACCTTCCGCGACGAGTCCGGCATGCCGGTACAGGTGATCTCCGACGACCCGGACGACGGGCCGCTGGAACTGACCTCGGTGGAACAGCTGCCGGCCGGCGAGCGGGAGCAGGCCGCCCGGTCGCTGATCGGCGAGCTGGCCGGTACCCCGATCGTGCCGGGCGCCGGGCCGCTGCTGCGGGTGCGGCTGGTCCGGCTGGCCGCCGACCGGCACGTGCTGGCGGTGGTGATGCACCACATCGTCGCCGACGGCTGGTCGTTCCGGATCCTCTTCTCCGAGCTCTCGGCCGACTACTCCGCGATCCGCGAGGCCGGCGAGCCAGTCACTGACGAGCCGGAGATCCAGTACGCCGACTACGCCCTCTGGCAGCTGGAACAGGCCGAGAGCGGGGCGGACGCGGCGGCCGAACGGTTCTGGCGGGCCGAGCTTGCCGGCGCCCCGGCGGCCCTGCCGCTGCCGACCGACCGGCCCTACCCGGCGCTGCAGACGTTCGCGGCCGGCGGCTGGGACTCGGCCGTCGACCCCGCGCTGGCCGCCCGGCTGCGCGAGGTCGCCGCCGGGCAGGCGACCACCCTGTTCGCGGTGCTGCTGGCCGGTTACGCCGCGGTGCTGTCCCGGCTGACCGGTGAGCGTGACCTGGTGGTGGCGGTGCCGATGGCCGCCCGGACCCGACCGGAGACCGAGTCGGTGATCGGGCTGTTCATGAACACCGTGCCGATCCGGGTTACGGTCGACCCGGCGGCGAGCCTGGCCGAGCTGGCTCGCTCGGTGCACGCCGCGACCGCCCGGGCGCTGGCCCACCAGGAGCTGCCGTTCGCCCGGGTGGTGGAACTGCTGCGTCCGGAACGGGATCCGGCCCGGCTGCCGCTGACCCAGGTGATGTTCGCGATGGAGGAGTCCTGGGCGGTGCCCGACCGGGGCGGCCTGAGCTGGCGTCCGGAGCTGCTGGAGAACGGCACTGCCAAGTTCGAGGTGGAGCTGACCGTGACCGACGCCGCGGCCGGCCCGCGGGTGCGGCTCAACTACAACCGCGACCTGTTCGACCCGGCCACCGGCGAGCTGATCGGCGAGGGTTTTTCCCGGCTGCTGCAGGCGTTCGCCTCCAACCCCGACCGCCCGGTCGCCGAGGTGGAGGTGATGTCGCCCGCGCAGTACCAGCTGGTGACCCGCGACTGGCCGGACGCGGGCCCGGTCGCCGAGCCGGACGCCACCGCGGTGGCCCGGCTCTGGCAGGCCTGCACCGGTGAGGAGGTGCTGGCCCGCGGCAGCGACGGCGAGCTGACCGGGGACCAGATCCGCCAGCGCGCGCAACTGATCGCCGCCGCCTTGCGCCGGCACGGCATCACCGGCTCGGACCGGGTGGCCATCCTGGTGCGGCGCGGCGCCCGGTTGCTGCCGGCGGTGCTGGGCGTCTGGTCGCTGGGGGCCTGCTACGTCCCGCTAGACCCGATCTACCCCGAGCAGCGGCTGGCCTTCATGCTGTCCGACGCCGCGGTCCGCGCGGTGATCGTCGACTCCGGTGCCGAGGACGCGCCGGTGCCGCCGGCCGCGGCCGGCCCGCTCGCGGTGATCGACTTGGGAGAACTCGTCGAGCTGGGCGATGCGGACGCGATCGTCGACGACCCGTCCGTGGTACCGCCCACCGCCCCCGCGTACACCATGTTCACCTCCGGCTCGACCGGCCGGCCCAAGGCGGTCACCGTGACCCAGGGCGGCATCGCGGCGCTGCTGGACGCGGTGGCGCCGCTGCTCGCGCTCGGCCCGGACGACCGGTTCGTGGCGGTCTCGACGTTCGCCTTCGACATCGCCCTGGTCGAGTTGCTGGCCCCGGTGCTGGCCGGCGGCTGCGTGGTGGTGGCCGACGCCGAGCACACCCTGGACGCCGCGCTGCTGCGCGAGCTGCTGGTCAAGGCCGAGGCCACCGCGATGCAGGCCACCCCGGCCGGCTGGCGGATGCTGGTCGACGCCGGCGGGGTGCCGGCCGGCGTCCGGTTGCGGATGACCGCCGGCGAGCCGCTGGCCCGCGACCTGGCCGACGCGATCGGCGGTGGGCGATCCGCTGACAGTACAACGCGGCTGGTGAACCTCTACGGGCCGACCGAGACCACCATCTACTCCGGTGGCGACCTGGTGGGTCCGGCCCCGGCGCCGATCGAGATCGGTTCGATCATCCGCGGCACCCAGCTCTACCTGCTCGACGACCAGCTACGCCCGGTGCCGCCCGGCGTGCTCGGCGAGCTCTACATCGGCGGGGCCGGCGTCGGCCAGGGTTACCTCGGCGCGCCCGGCATGACCGCGGCCCGGTTCCTGCCCGACCCGTTCTCCTCTGGTCCGGGGGCCCGGCTGTACCGCACCGGCGACGTCGGCCGGTGGCGGCCGTCCGGCCGGATCGAGCTGGCCGGCCGGGCCGACCGGCAGCTCAAGATCCGCGGCTACCGGGTGGAGGCCGGCGAGATCGAGGCGGTGCTGCGCGGCCAGCCCGAGGTCGCCGAGGCGGTGGTCTCGGTCCGCGGCGGCGGCCAGGACGTCCGGCTGGTCGGGTATCTGGTCCTCCGGTCCGGCGCGGCCGAGCCGCCGGCCGACCTGTCCGAGCGGCTGCGCGAGGTGCTGCCGGACTACATGGTGCCGGCCGCCTTCGTGGTGCTGGACCGGCTGCCACTGACCGGCAGCGGCAAGATCGACCATCGGGCGCTGCCCGAACCGGAGTGGGGTGCGGCGGCCGGGCACACCGCGGTCGCGCCCCGCACCGAGCTGGAGGCCGACCTGGCGGCGATGTTCGCCGAACTGCTGGCGCTGGCCGCGCCGCCCGGCGTGACGGACAACTTCTTCGCCCTGGGCGGCCATTCGCTGACCGCGACCCGGCTGATGACCCGGGTCCGGTCGGCCTACGGCGTCGACCTGCCGGTCCGGGTGCTGTTTGCCGACCCGACGGTGGCGGGCCTGGCGGTGGCGGTGCAGGCGGCCCGGAGCGGCTCGTCCGGCGGCGCCCGGCGCCCGGCGGTGACCGAGCTCAGCGACGCCGAGACCACCGACCTGCTGCGCTCGCTGCTTCCGGACGAGCGACGGTAGGGGGTTCCTTCCAGATGCGCTATCCGGTGTCGTTCGCGCAGCGGCGGCTGTGGTTCCTGGAGCAGTTGATGCCCGGCGAGCCGACCTTCCACATGCCGTACGCGATGTGGCTGGAGGGGGCGCTGGACGCCGGCGCGCTGCAACGCGCCCTGGACGCCCTGGTGGCGCGGCATCCGGTGCTGCGTACCAGCATCGTGGCGATCGACGGGGTGCCCGAGCAGGTGATCGCCGAGTCCGGCACGGTGCCGATCGAGCAGCTGGCGCTGCCGGACGCCACCATCGCTTCCACAGCCGACGCCCGCCGGCTGGCGGCCCGGATCGCCACCGAACGGGCCGTCCAGCCCTTCGACCTGGGCCGTGGGCCGCTGCTGCGGGCCACCCTGATCGACGCCGGCACCGACCGGTGGCTGCTGGGCCTGACGATGCACCACGTCATCTCCGACGGCCTGTCGATGCAGATCCTGATCGAGGAGCTGTCGGCGCTGTACCGGGCCGAGACCACCGGCGTACCGGCTACCCTGCCGCGACTGTGGCTGAACTACGGCGACTACGCGGTCTGGCAGCAGGACCGGCTGCGTGGCGAGGAGTTGGAACGCCAGATGCAGTACTGGCGCGAGCAGCTGCGCGGCGCGCCCACTCTGCTGAGCCTGCCGACCGACCGGCCGCGGCCGGCCCAGCAGTCCTCGCGGGGCGATCTCGCCGGGGTGCCGCTGGATCCGGCGGTCACCGGGCGGCTGGCCGAGCTGGCGGCGGCGAGCAACGCCACTGCGTTCATGGTGTTCCTGGCCGGGTTCGCGGTGCTGCTGTCACGTTTCGCCCGTCAGCCCGACCTGCTGATCGGTACCCCGGTCAGCGGCCGGACGCACGTGGAGCTGGACCCGCTGGTCGGCATGTTCACCAACACCGTGGTGCTGCGGACATCGTTGGCCGGCGACCCGACGTTCGCCGAGCTGGTCGCCCGGGTCCGCGACACCACGGTGGAGGCGGTGTCGCACCAGGAGCTGCCGTTCGAGAAGCTGGTCGACGAGCTGGCCCCGGAACGCTCGCTGGCGCATGCGCCGCTGATCCAGGCGATGTTCCTGCACCAGTCGCTCACCGCGCCGAAGCTGGACCTGCTGGGCCTCACCGCGCACAGCTGGGCGTTGTTCACCGGCACGGCGAAGCTCGACCTGAGCATGTACGTCGACACCTTGGATAGTCCAGCCGGCTCAGCTGGCTCGACCACCATGCTGTCCCTGGAATACAACACCGACCTGTTCGGCCGGCCGTGGGCCGATCGGTTCCTGCAGTGCTTCGCCCGGTTGCTGGAGCACGCGGCGGCCGCACCGGACACCCCGGTCAGCGAGTTGTCGCTGCTGTCACCGGCCGAGAGCCGGGCGCTGGTCCACGACCACAACCTGCCTGTCAGTACTGCGGATTCGGCTGACGACACGGTCGACATCCGGACGGTGCTGCAGGCCGCCTCCTCGCGGGTGGTCGACGGCGCCGGCTCGGTGTCGATGGCCGAGCTGTGCGACCGGGCCGCCCGGCTGGCCCAGGTGCTGGCCGAGCGGGGCGTGAGTCTGGAGACCCCGGTCGGGCTGTGCCTGGACCGCGGTGCCGGGATGCTGGCCGCGCTGCTGGCGGTGTGGTGGGCCGGCGGTGCGTACGTGCCGCTGGACCCGGACTTCCCGCCGTCCCGGCTGGCCGCCATGGCCGGTGCCGCCGGGGCTCGGATCATCCTGTCGGACAAGGGCAATTCCGATCTCGCGGGGCGGCTGGTCGAGGGCGCTACGGTCCTCGACGTCGACGATCCCGCGGTGGCCGGAGCCGAACCGCTGCCGCCGGTGCCGCTGCCCCCGGACGCGCTGGCGTACCTGATCTTCACGTCAGGTTCCACCGGACAGCCGAAGGGGATCGGCATCGAGCACCGGTCGGTGGCCAACCTGCTGGCATCGTTCGCGAAACTGCTCGACCTCGGCCCGGACGACACCTTTGTGGCGGTCACCACGCTGTCGTTCGACATCGCCCTGCTGGAGCTGCTGCTGCCGCCGGTGTGCGGGGCGGACCTGGTGATCGCGAGCGCGGAGCAGACCCGGGAGCCGGACCGGCTGCGGTCGCTGATCGCCTCGACCGGCGCGACCGCGATGCAGGCCACCCCGCAGACCTGGCGGCTGCTGCTGGCCGCCGGCGGGGTGCCGGAGGGCCTGCGGCTGCGGCTGTGCGGCGGCGAGGCGCTGCCGCGCGACCTGGCCGACCAGCTCCGTACGCCGGACGCGGTGCTGTGGAACGTCTACGGGCCCACCGAGACCACGGTGTGGTCGGCGGCCGGGGTGGTCTCCGACGGTCCTGGACCGGTCGAGGTTGGCGAGCCGATCGGTCACACCCAGGTGTACCTGCTGGACGAGCACCTGGCACCGGTGCCGGTCGGCATGCTGGGCGAGGTGTACCTGGCCGGCCGCGGGGTGGCCCGCGGCTACCACGACCGGCCGCGGCTGACGGCGGCGGCGTTCCGGCCGGATCCGTTCAGCGACCTCCCGGGTGCCCGGATGTACCGGACCGGCGACCTGGGCCGGTGGCGCGAGGGCGGCGGGCTGGAGCTGATCGGCCGCACCGATCACCAGGTGAAGATAAGGGGATTCCGGATCGAGTGCGGTGAGATCGAGGCGGTGCTGCGCGGGCATCGGGACATCCGGCAGGCCGCGGTGGTGCCGATGGCCCGCGGCGACGAGCCGGAGCTGGTGGCCTACGTGGTGCCGCGCCGGGGGTCTGCGGCGGCCGCGGAAGACGCCGACCTGCTGGAGCTGTTCCGGCCGCACCTGAAGGCCTCGTTGCCGGACTACATGGTGCCGGCGTTGATCGTGGCGTTGCCGGCGCTGCCGCTGACCCCGAACGCCAAGGTGGACCGGGCCGCGCTGCCGGCGCCGGACTGGGGGGTGCGAATCTCGGCCGACCGGGTGGAACCGCGCAACCCGGTGGAGGAGACGCTGGCCCGGATCTGGGGCGAGTTGCTGGCGACCCCGACGGCGGTCGGGGTGACCGACAACCTGTTCTCGATCGGTGGGCATTCGCTGACGGCCACCCGGTTCGTGGCCCGGGTCGCCGACAGTTACGGGGTTGATCTGCCGGTGCACCAGATCTTCGCGCATCCGACGATCGCCGAGCTAGCCGAGATCGTGTCGGCCGACCCGGACTTCGGCGCTGGTGCGGCGGAGAAGTCGGAGCTGGACGACCTCAGCGACGACGAGCTGGA
>Ga0326721_10000192_pt1 | contig 23038 bp, 23 predicted proteins | sample SGPome_FD_203951 | JGI IMG/M metagenome (GOLD analysis project Ga0326721, IMG submission 203951) | Soil microbial communities from Southern Great Plains, Lamont, Oklahoma, United States - SGP_1_2016 | ecosystem: Engineered > Artificial ecosystem > Soil microcosm > Unclassified | place: USA...
ACGGCCTCGGTGAGGGTGACGCCGGGGATCGAGGTCGCGAAGAGGTCGCCGCCGAGCGCGGTCTGCGAGCCGTCGGGAAGGGCGGCGGCGAGGTCGTCGACCACGGTGCCGAGCGCGTCCTTGGTCTCATCGGACACGTCGGTGGACTGGCCGTCGAACTGGAGGCGCACGATGGCAGCGGTCTCGTCGTCGTTGATCATGCCGCTGACCATCTCGTCGTAGGGCGAGTTCGCAGCGAGCACCCCGTCGATGTCGGCGAGCTCGTCGACGGCATCCTCGATCTGGTCGCGGTAGTCGTCGTCGGTGACGTGGTCACCGTCGGCCGCCACGACGACGAACTGCGCGTTCGTTCCGCTCACCTGGGGGAATGAACGCGAGAGCTGCTCGAGTCCCGCCTGCGACTCGGTGCCGGGGATCGAGAAGCTGTTGTCGGTGCCCGCGCCGAGCACGAGCGCGCCGGTGCCGGCAAGGCCGAGGACGAGCAGCCAGGAGGCGAGCACGCGCCAGGGGTGCCGGAACGACCAGCGACCGAGCGAGGACAGGAGAGTGGACACGCGTTCCTCCGAGGGGGTTGTGTGGATACACAGGTGTATCCAATACATAGATGTATCGTAAGGTCACCGCTGCTCTCAAATCTGTGCGCGGGGTGTGAGAATCGTCTCGAGGACGAATACCTGGAGGTTTCGATGTCGATACCGGCTACCCGGAGTCGCGAGAACACGCGCGCCCGCCTGCTCGACGCGGCGGCGCAGGTCTTCGCCGAGGTCGGCCTCGACGGCGCCTCCGTCGAGGAGGTCTGCGAGCGCGCCGGCTTCACCCGCGGTGCCTTCTACTCGAACTTCGAATCCAAGGACGAGCTCTTCCTCATGCTCGCCGGCAGTGTGGCCGACGTGCGGGTGAGTGCGGTGCGCGATCGCGTCGCCGAGATGACGGCAGAGGGCGGGATCGCCCCCGGATGCGACCCCACCGAGCTTCTGCAGCGGGTCATGGACTCCGGCAGCGACGATCGGATGGGCGTCCTGCTGATGAGCGAGATCCGCATCCGCGCACTGCGCGACGAGCAGTTCGGCGCTGCCTATCTCGCGCAGGAGCGCGAGATGATCGGCAGCATCGGCCAGATCATCACCGACATCGTCGATGCGGGTGGTCTGCAGATCCGTCTGCCCGCCGAAGTCGCCGCGCGCATCCTCATGATCGTCTGGGAGGGCATGGCGGTGCGCAGCGCGATGGCCGGGCACGACGACGCGCAGCTGCGACGCGCGGGCAGCGCCGAGCTCAGCCGACTGGTCGAGCTCCTCATCGTCGAATAGTCGGAACGGCTGACCGGCGCTCGGTGGCGCGGCCGACTGAAAAGGCGACAGCGACGGCGACGGCGAGCAGGGCGGCCGTCGCGACGAAGGTCGTGCGCAACGCGGTGGTGAGCGCTTCGGGTGACGCGCCCCCGATCTCGGGGGCTCCGGATGCCGCGGCGAAGAGCGCCGCGATCACCGAAGCACCCGTCACGAGCCCGAGATTGCGCGACAGGCCGAGGAGGCCGGCGGTCACGCCCCGATTCTCGGAGGCCGTCGCGCCGAGTACGGCGGTGTTGTTGGCGGCCAGGAAGAGCTGATATCCGGGCGCGAGCAGCACGGTGCCCCCGATGTAGCCGACCAGACCCCACCACCCGGGCAGGAAGGCGAGGGCCAGAGCGCCGAGCGTCATGGCGGTGAGGCCCGCCGTGGTCACCGGTCGCGCACCGAAGCGGTCGACGGCGCGCCCCGCGAGCATGCCCGTCGCGACCGAGGCGAGGGGGCCGGCGGCCATCGTCGCACCGGTCGCCGCAGGGGGGAGGTGCAGGGCGCCCGCGAGGTAGAAGGGTCCGACGACGAGCGTGCTCATCATGACCGTGCCGACGATGAGGTTGAGTCCCGCGCCCACGCCGATGCCGCGCATCCGCAGCAGCGCCAGAGGCAGCACGGGGGCGGCGGCTCGCCGTTCGCGCACGACGAAGAGCGCGGCCAGAAGCAACGCGCCACCGAGGAGCGCGCCGGTGGTCGCGGGGAGGTTCGTGGCGGATGCCGTGGCGCCGAGCGTGTAGAGACCGATCGCCGCGGTGAGGAGCACCACTCCCAGAGCATCGAATCCGGGCCGGACCGGCGGGGAGGGGTGCGTGTCGACCGCGCCGCCCTGTCGTACCAGCAGTGCTGCGAGCAGACCGAGCGGTGCCATGACCGCGAAGATCATCGGCCAGCCCGACAGGCCGATGAGCACGCCGCCCAGCGCCGGTCCGGATGCGGTGCCCACAGCGGCGGTCGTGCCGAGAAGGCCCATCGCCGCACCCAGCCGCTGCGCCGGGGCGGTGTCGCGCACGAGGGCGAGAGGAAGCGTCATCATCACGGCGGCACCCACGCCCTGGAGGGCGCGGGCGGCGATGAGCAGCTCCAGGGTGGGGGCGGCGGCGCACAGAGCCGCGGCGAGTGCGAAGAGGGCGACCCCGCACAGCAGCATCCGTCGTCGCCCGATTCGATCGCCCAGGTGCCCGACGGTCAGACTCGTCGCCGTCATCGCGAGCAGGTACGCGACCGCGACCCACTGCGTGTGGGCGAAGGTGCCGTCGAGGTCGTGCGCGATGGTGGGCAGGGCGACGTTCGCGGCGCTCGTGCCGAGCGAGGCGACCAGTACGCAGAGCGCGAGGCCGCCGAGTGCGGAAGGGCGGAGCGGGGCGGCGGGCGAATCATCGGTCATGGTCCCAGAGTGATTCGCTCACGACTGAGTGGCAAAACGTGTTGCCGGAACAGGGACGGTCTGCTTGGATGATCGGATGAACGACAGGGAATCGGCGTCGGCAGCAACCCTCGAGCGGATCGGTCCGCGCCTTCAGGCCCTGCGCGCCCGGCGCGGGCTCACGTTGAGCGAGGTGTCGCGGTCGACGGGCATCTCGAAGAGCACGCTGTCGCGGCTCGAGACGGGGCAGCGGCGGGCGAGTCTGGAGGTGCTGCTGCCGTTGGCCCGCGTGTACCGGGTGTCGCTCGACGAGCTCGTCGGCGCGCCCGAGACGGGCGATCCCCGTGTGCGGCTACGCCCTCGGCGCGTCAACGGCCGTACCGTGGTGGCTCTCACGCGGCAGCCCGGCGAGCGCCATGCTTGGAAGATCGTCGTCCCGGGTCGTGACGAGACCCCCCGCTTCACCTCCCACGAGGGATCGTCGTGGATGTACGTGCTGAGCGGGCGCGTGCGGCTGATCGTGGGGGAGCGCGACATCGTGCTCGAGAGCGGCGAGGTCGCGGAGTTCGACACGCTCACCCCGCACTGGTTCGGCTCCGACGGTGAGCACGACGCGGAGATCCTGACGATCTTCGGAACGCACGGGGAGCGCACGCCTCGTGACGCGCAGATCGCGCGACGGCATCTCGCCGAGATGCTCGGCGACATTGGATCAGCCGATGCGATCTCAGACGGAGGCGGCTCCGCGCTCTGACAGCTCCCGGTAGCTGCGCTCCAGTCGCACCAGCCACCAGTCGCGTCGCTCGTCGTCGGCGGCGAGGCGCTGGAGCGCGGCGGGGTCCGGCGTCGCGCGTTCGGCGGAGATGACGCCGTTCTGCGGGCGCCGGTCGGCGACGTCGTCGAGGAACAGCGAGGCCGTGCCCAGTCCGCAGTCGTGGTCGAGCTGGGGGAGGGCGGCGGCGAGGGCCGCACCCTGCGAGAGTCCGATGGCGGTGTCGAGCGCGCTCGAGACGACCGCGGGAAGACCGGCGGCGGCGATGAGCTGAAGCGCGTGGGTGACGCCGCCGAGTGGTTGGGCCTTGACGATGAGCAGGTCGGCGGCCCCGGCGCGGGCGACGGCCAGCGGGTCGGCGGACTTGCGGATGCTCTCGTCTGCGGCGACGGGGATGCCGAGGTACTTCACGCGCTGCCGGAGTTCGGCGAGCTCGGGAACGGTCGCGCACGGCTGCTCGATGTACTCGAGGTCGTACTCGTTGAGCGCGTGCACGGCGTGCTCGGCCTCGTCCACGTTCCAGGCACCGTTCGCGTCCACGCGGATGCGGCCCTCCGGCCCCATGGCTTCGCGCACGGCTCGCACGCGGGCGACGTCGTCGGCCAGCGTCTGGCCGGGTTCGGCGACCTTGACCTTGGCCGTGCGGCATCCGGCGAACCGTGCGAGCACCTCCTGTACGCGGTCGGCGGCGACGGCGGGGATCGTGGCGTTCACGCGCACGCTGTCGCGTAGCGGGGAAGGCTGCGGACGCCAGGCGAAGTCGATCGCGGCTGCGAGCCAGGTGGCGGCTTCGGCATCCGCGTATTCGACGAAGGGTGAGAACTCGGCCCAGCCCTCGGGGCCTTCGAAGAGCAGCGCTTCGCGGGTGTCGACGCCCCGGAAGCGTGTGTGCATCGGGAGGGCGACCACCCGGGCGGATTCGAGCAGGTCGGCGAGGGTGGCGTTCATGTCAGTCGTTCTCCAAGATCTTCGGGAGCAGGCCCGCTGCGTTGAGGCGGCGGATGAGGCGAGATGCGAGAGGTCCCCGGCTCAGCGAGAGACGGTAGAAGCGAGGTCCTTCATCGGCTTGATTCAGGAGCCCGCGTTCGAGCAGCGCCCGAATCGCCCGTGACCGCTGCGAGGCGCTTCCAGGTATCGCTGACTCGAGGTCGCCGGCTTTGACCACACCTTTTTCGAGGATGATCCGCAGCGCTCTTTCGTCCGCGACTCCGAGGACTCCATCGGCGACGAGCTGGCTCACTGCAGGGCCGACGAGTGCCGTGATCACGAACTGGTGGTCCTGCAATTGGATCAGTCGGGCCAGGTCGTCCCGAATTCCCCGGGCGAAGAACGTCATCCATGCCGTGGTGTCGTCGGTCGCGAGGGAATCTGCAGTCTCGAGCGCTGCGATGTACGCCGAACGGTCGTTGCCGAAGACGGCTGTCGGGTTCAGCGCGCTGAACCCTCGTGTGGCAAAGATCCGCGTGCGGAGCATGGCATAGGTGAAAAGGCGAGCGACCCGACCGTTGCCGTTGCGGAAAGGGTGAATCCAGACGAAGCGATGATGGGCCAGTGCGATCTGCATCATCTGCTCGTGGAGAGGACGAGCTTCGTTCGCGAAGTCGAGGAGCGCAGACATCTCTGGATGTACGGTCACCCAGGTCGGTGGTTCGTGGTCAGAGCCGGTGATTGCGACGTCTTGGCGGCGATAGTCACCAGGAGTGGGATCACCTTCTCGTGTCAGCCCGCCGACGGTTCGCGAATGAAGGTCTCGTATGAGCGAATGGGTCAGGGGCTGCGTGGGGTCCAGCGTGTCGAGAAAACGAACGGCCTCGACGATGTTCGCGATCTCATGGAACTGCTCATCTCGGCGATCGAGGCGGGTATGACTCATCGACTCGACAGCCTCATACACCGTCGTGTGGTTGCCTTCGATGCGAGCGGAGATGACGCTCATCACTGTGTCGAACAGCTGATGCAACTCGGCGTAGACCTCGGGCGGCGTCGTTCCCGTGCCGATATCGGCGCGAAGACGTTCGATTTCGAACAGAAGAGGAACCAGGGGAGAGTCGAACGACGGGTGGGGAAGCTCGTAGAGGTCGACCATGGTGCGATTACCGGGACCAATCGCACGTTTTTGCAGGAGATGCGAGCATTTTTTGCACTTCATCCCCCTCAAAGTCTCTATTCTCAACGACTCTCACTGTTGAGCATCCGATAAGAATTTGCCTGCCACTGTAACATCATGTGCCACTTTCGCCACCTCTTTTTGCTCGCGGCGACGCGCGATGGGAGCGCGTGGGCTCGTGCAGGCCTTGCTGCACACAGAGATGTGTCATTGACAATGGTGTGTGACGCACAGTAATGTGATCGACATGAACGAGACGCTCGACACGCACCTGCAGGAACTGCGGCGCGGCACCATCGTGCTCGCGTGCCTGCAGCTGCTGCGCACCGCCGGTTACGGCTACGGCCTGCTCGAAGACCTCGAGAAGCGCGGGTTCGCCACCGACGCCAACACGCTCTACCCGCTGCTCCGCCGCTTGGAGAAGCAGGAGTACCTCACGAGCGAGTGGAACACCGACGAGGCACGGCCGCGCAAGTTCTACCGCACCTCGGATGCAGGCATCCGCCTCGCCGACACCCTGACCGAAGAATGGCGCGCGCTGACCACCGCGATCGCCTCCCTCACCGCAGAGGAGAACTGACATGACCTCCACCGCCGCGCTCACCGAGCGCTACATCGGCGCCACCATCCGCAGCCTCCCGCCCACCGCGCAGGCCGACGTGCGAGCCGAACTCGAAGCCTCCATCGCCGACGCGATCGACGCGCGCCTCGAACAGGGCGAGACGCCCCTCGAAGCGGAGCGCGCCGTGCTGACCGAGCTGGGCGACCCCGGCATCCTCGCCGCGAGCTACGCCGAACGCCCGCTGCACCTGATCGGACCGCGGTTCTACCTCGCCTGGTGGCGACTGCTCAAACTGCTGCTCATCATCGTGCCGGTGTGCGTGCTGTCCGGGGTCGCGCTCGGGCAGGCCATCGCCGGGGCCCCGGTCGGCGAGGTCATCGGATCCTCGATCGCCGCGTCGCTCAGCTCGGTCGTGCACATCGCGTTCTGGACAACCCTGGTCTTCTTCGTGCTCGAGCGCACCGATAACGCCTCCGCGCTCCCCGCATGGGATGTCGACCAACTGCCCGAGTCGCCCGAGAAGGGCGCGGGCAGGGCAGAGGTGATCGCGGCGCTGATCTTCCTCGGCGTCGCCGCCGGAGCCGTCTTCTGGGACGCCATGCTCGGATTCTTCCCGACCGGCGGCGCACCGATCGCGATCCTGCACCCGGGCCTCTGGCCGTGGGGCATCACCGTGCTCTTCGCGCTGATCGTCGCCGAGATCCTGCTCGCCATCGCCGTGTATGCCCGCGGCCGGTGGACCACCACCCTCGCCGTCGTCAACACGGTGCTCGCGGTGTCGTTCCTGAGCTGGGCGCTGACGCTGTTGGTGCGCGGCGACCTCGTGAACCCCGAGTTCCTGCAGTTCGTGGCCGGCGACGTCGATGCCGACGCGCTGCGCGTGGTCGGCGTCGTCACCGGGTTCTGCATCGTGGCCTTCCCCGTCTGGGACATCGTCGACGGCTGGCTGAAGGCGGCCCGCGCGAACCGCATCGGCGCATGATGCGGTGTCGTGAGGAGTCGGGAATAGGGTGGATGCCGTGACCAGTGCATTCGTCTCCGACCTGTTCGACCCCGCCGAATGGGTGCTCGCGCCCGGTGCCGAGGACTACACCGACATCACGGCGCACGTCTCGCACGACGGCGGCATCGCCCGCATCGCGTTCCACCGCCCGGAGGTGCGCAACGCCTTCCGCCCGCACACGGTCGACGAGCTGTACCGCGCCCTCGACATCGCCCGTCAGGATCCCCGTATCGGCGCCGTGCTGCTCACCGGCAACGGTCCCAGCGCGAAAGACGGCGGCTGGGCGTTCTGCTCGGGCGGAGACCAGCGCATCCGCGGTCGCGACGGGTACAAGTACTCCGACTCCGAGACCACCGTGCACGACTCGGCCCGCGGCGGAAGACTCCACATCCTCGAGGTGCAGCGTCTGATCCGCTTCATGCCGAAGGTCGTCATCGCCGTCGTCCCCGGATGGGCGGCCGGTGGCGGGCACTCGCTGCACGTGGTCTGCGATCTCACGATCGCGAGCGCCGAGCACGGTCGCTTCAAGCAGACGGATGCCGACGTCGGAAGCTTCGACGCCGGATACGGCTCCGCGTACATGGCCCGCCAGACCGGCCAGAAGATCGCCCGCGAGGTGTTCTTCCTCGCCGAGGAGTACTCGGCGCAGCGCGCCTACGAGATGGGCGCCGTCAACCGCGTCGTGCCGCACACCGAGCTCGAGGTCGAGGCGCTGAAAATGGCGCGCACGGTGCTCACGAAATCGCCGACCGCGATCCGCATGCTCAAGTTCGCGTTCAACGCCGTCGATGACGGTCTCGTCGGCCAGCAGGTCTTCGCCGGCGAGGCCACCCGTCTCGCCTACGGCACCGACGAGGCCGTCGAGGGGCGCGACTCCTTCCTCGAGAAGCGCGACGCCGACTGGTCGTCGTTCCCCTGGCACTACTGAGGTGCAGCGATGACCGCTCTGATCCCCATGGAGGCCGATGACCCGGCGCAGCTGGGGGTGGCGCTGCGTCGCGCGCTTGAGGGCGGGCCGGCGCTCGGCTTCGGAATGCTCGCCGACATCCCGGCCCACGTGCCGGCCGGCACTGCAGCGGTCATCGCGACGTCGGGCTCCAGTGGCATTCCCAAACGGGTCGCGCTGACGGGCGAGGCGCTGCGGGCCAGCGCCGACGCGACAGCCGCGCGTATCGGGGAGGGACGTTGGCTGCTCGCCCTGCCCACCGGGTACGTGGCCGGGCTGCAGGTGCTGGTGCGGTCGATCCTCGCCGGCACCGAGCCCGTCGCGCTGGAGGGGGCCTTCTCCTCGGAGAACTTCGCGCGCGTGACGCTGTCGATGCTGCGTCACGGCGACGAAGCGCTCTACACCTCTCTCGTGCCGGCACAGGTCGCGACGCTCCTCGACGCGGCGGGCGACGTCGCGGTGCGCGCCGCACTGCAGGCCTATCGCGCGATCCTCGTGGGCGGGCAGTCGCTGCCCGAGCCGCTGCGCGAGCGTGCGGCCGATCTCGGCGTGCGTCTCGTGCGCACCTACGGCTCCACCGAGACCAGCGGCGGATGCGTGTACGACGGTGTGCCGCTCGACACGGTCTCGGTGCGGTCGGTGGACGGCGAGCTGCGCATCGCGGGGCCGATGCTCGCCGAGGGCTACCTCGGAGACGACCTGCTCAGCTCCCGCATCTTCGAACGCGATGAGCACGGCATCCGCTGGTATCGCACCGGCGACCTCGGCATCGTCGAAGACGGCGTCGTGCGGGTGCACGGGCGGGCCGACAACGTCATCGTGTCTGGCGGCATCAACGTCTCGCTCGACCGGGTCGAGCAGATCGTGCGCCAGGTGCCCGGTCTGCACGAGGCCGTGGTCGTCGGGATCGGCGACGAACGGTGGGGCGAGGCATCCGTCGTCGTCGCGCCGCGCGGCGAGGTGCTGCGACGGAGCGAGTCCGACCAGCTCGTGCAGGCGCGGGAGGCGGTCGCCGAGGCGCTCGGCAAGCACGCGCGTCCCGCGAGCCTGATCCTCGTCGATGAGATCGCGACGTTGGCGTCGGGCAAACCCGACCGCGAGGCGATCCGTCGCATCGTCGCCGAGCTGCACTGACCGTCGCTGGCAGGGCGCGCACGCGTCGGATGCCAGACTGAAGCATGGCCACGTACACGCACGGGCACCACGAGTCCGTCCTCCGCTCGCACAACAGTCGCACCATCGCGAACTCCGCCGCCTACCTCCGGCCGCATCTCGATGCGACGACCCGACTTCTCGACGTGGGTGCGGGGCCCGGCAGCATCACGGCCGAGTTCGCCGGTGTCGTCGCGCACGTCACCGCCACCGAGATCGACGAGAACGCCCTCGCGCTCTCGCGGGGTCTCGCCGCCGAGCGCGGCATCGAGAACATCGACTTCTCGATCGAAGACGTGCACGCACTCACCTTCGCCGACGACAGCTTCGACGTCGTGCACACGCACCAGGTGCTGCAGCACGTGGGCGACCCCGTGCAGGCGCTGCGCGAGATGCGACGCGTCACCGTGCCGGGCGGCATCGTCGCGGCGCGGGACGCCGACTACGCGGGATTCATCTGGTTCCCCGTGCTCCCCGAGCTCGATCGCTGGCTGCACCTGTACCGCGAGGCCGCCCGCGCCAACGGCGGCGAGCCGGATGCCGGACGCCGCCTGCTCTCGTGGGCACGCGCCGCCGGGTTCGACGACGTCACGGCGACGGCATCCACCTGGTGCTACGCGACGCCGGACGAACGCGCCTGGTGGGGCGGGATGTGGGCCGACCGCATCCTCGAGTCGGCCCTGGCCCGACAGCTCGTCGACAGCGGCATGGCGACGCCCGCCGACCTGCAGCAGATCAGCGACGCGTGGAAGCGCTGGGCGGATGCCGGTGACGGCTGGTATCTCGTGCCGCACGGCGAGATCATCTGCCGCGCCTGACACGCCGCGGGATACATCGCCAGACGGACGCGCCCGCACGCCCGCTCGCGTAGCGTGAAAGGGTGTTCCGCCCCATCTCCCGTGCCTGGCTCGTCGTCGACATCATCGGCGCGGTCGTCGGGTTCGCCCTCACGGCCGCCGTGCCTCTGGCTCCGGGGTCGGGCGGGCTGAGCGTCTGGATCGCCGACGGCGGGTGGTCGACGGCGGCCTACATCGTCGTCGGGGCCATCATCTGGGGTGCCGCGGCGATCGCACGTCTCTCACCCGCGCTCGCCCTGAGCATCGCGTGGGTCGGAGCGATCCTGCAGATGGCGGCGGGACTGCCGCCGGTGCCCTTCGACTTCGGCGTGCTCGTCGTGCTGTTCGCCACGGCCGCCTGGGGCAGCACCCGGCTGCTGTGGTTCGGCGGCGCATCGGCGCTCGGCGGCGGGGTCATCGGCGGCGCCTACTTCGGCGTGGCCTGGACGGGCGAGCTCATCACCGATGCCGCGAGCGTGATGCGCGCGGCCCTCACCTCGGTGCTGCTGGGGTCGCTGTTCGTGCTCGCGATGGTGATGTCGTGGGGTGCCGGCCTGCTGTGGCGCGTGATCCTGCGCGGTCGCGCGACCGAGGTCGCGAAGGCCCAGGCCGAGATGCTCGCGGCCGAAGAGCAGGAGCGCGTGCGCATCGCCCGCGACATGCACGACATCGTCGCCCACTCGCTCGCGGTCGTGATCGCGCAGGCCGACGGCGCCCGCTACGCGGCGGCGACGAGACCCGAGATGGCGACCGAAGCGCTGGGCACGATCGCACAGACCGCGCGCGGCGCGCTCTCCGACGTGCGGATGCTGCTCACCCAGCTCCGTCATCGACAGGGCGATGGGCCACAGCCGACCCTCGCCGACCTCGAGACGCTGTTCGCGCAGGTGCGCAACGCCGGCATCGAACCGCGCATCACGGTCGATCCGATGCCGCCGGGAGAGCCGCCGGGGGCCATCCAGCTCGCCGTCTACCGCATTCTGCAAGAGGCACTGACGAACGCGATCCGGCACGGCGACGGTGCCGTCGACGTGCATCTCGCGTGGCTGCCCGACCGGGTCGAGGTGCAGGTGCGCAACACCGTCGCAGGCGCCCCGGTGCCGCAGCTCGGCCCGAGCGGGCACGGCCTCATCGGCATGCGCGAGCGCGCTCAGCTGGTCGGCGGTAACCTGCAGGCGGAGCGCAGAGGGACGCAGTTCGTCGTCCACGGGTCGCTGCCGATCGGAGAAGCACCATGATCAGAGTCGTCCTCGTCGACGACCAGGCGCTGTTCCGCGCCGGAGTCCGCATGCTCGTCGCCTCGCAACCCGACCTGGAGGTCGTCGGCGAAGCCGGAGATGGGCGCGAAGCGCTCGCCGTGGTGCAGGCGACGCGACCCGATGTCGTTCTCATGGACATCCGCATGCCCGTGATGGACGGACTGACCGCGACCGCCGAGATACTCACCCGCCCCGACGCCCCGCGCATCGTCATGCTGACGACCTTCGATCTCGACGAGGCGGCGGCCCGAGCCATCCGCCAGGGGGCCAGCGGGTTCCTGCTGAAGGACGCCGACCCCGAGTTCCTGCTCGCCGCGATCCGCACGGTGCACGCCGGATCGAGCGTGATCGCGGCATCCGCCACCCGAGAGCTGTTCGCGCACTTCGCCGACGCCCCGAAACCCGTGCCGGCGCAGTACGCCGATCTCACCGAGCGCGAGCGGGAGATCTTCGCGCTCGCCGCCCGCGGACTCTCGAACGCCGAGATCGCGGGGCGGGAGTTCCTGAGCGAGGCCACGGTCAAGACGCACATCAGCCGCATTCTCGCCAAGCTGTCGCTGCGCGACCGCGTGCAGCTCGTGGTCTTCGCCTTCGAGCACGGCCTCGCCTGAGCATCTCTTCCGGACGATCAGGGATCATCCTCGCGATGTAGGCGGATGCTCCCGCCGGGCGACGCGGTCATGGGGCCCCTCTCCGTAGCGTCGATGACATGGAGATCACGACCACCGACCTGGGGCTCGCCGCCCGCGTCCAGCACCTGAAGAAGACCTACGGCTCCGGCGAGGGGACCGTTCGTGCGCTCGACGACGTGAGCGTCGGCATCCGTCGCGGGCAGTTCACCGCGATCATGGGCCCGTCCGGTTCGGGCAAGTCCACGCTCATGCACATCATGGCCGGACTCGACACCCCCACCGAGGGGCGTGCGTTCATCGGAGACACCGAGATCACCGGTCTCGGCGACCTCGACCTCACGATCCTGCGCCGCCGCCGGGTGGGCTTCATCTTCCAGGCGTTCAACCTGGTGCCCACCCTCGATGCGCTCGGCAACATCATGCTGCCGTTCGAGCTCGACGGGCGGCGCCCGAGCGCCCTCGAACGGGCCCGCATCGACGGGCTCATCGAGACGCTGGGTCTCGGCCCGCGGCTGCGCCACCGTCCGCACGAGCTCTCGGGCGGACAGCAGCAGCGCGTGGCGATCGCCCGGGCGTTGGCCACGGCTCCCGACCTCGTCTTCGCCGATGAGCCCACCGGGAACCTCGACTCGAAGACCGGCCGCGAGGTGCTGAAGCTGCTCGCCACCGCCAGCCGTGAGCACGGCCAGTCCATCGCCATGGTGACGCACGACGCGATCGCCGCCAGCCACGCCGACCGGGTGCTCTACCTCGGCGATGGCCGCATCGTGGCCGACCACCCCCGGCAGACGGCGGAAGAGATCTCGGCTTATATGCTCGCTGCGGAGGTGGCGGCATGACCGCCCTCGCCACGGTCGTTCCCGAGACATCCGCGACCGCGCCCCGACTCGCCTGGCTGCGCGATCGCGGCATGGGGGCCAGTATCCTGGTCGCCGCGCTCTCGGCCGCCTTCGGCGTGCTGCTCGTCGAAGTGACCGCCTACATCGGTGCCGTGCTGCAGGCGGACCCGTTCATCGGTGACAGCGAGACCCTCGCGTTCGTCGTCGCCCTGCTGTCGGTGCTGCTGACGGCCGTCGCGATGTACGTCGCCGCGATCGTCACGGCGAACACGTTCTCGACGATCATCGCGGGTCGCACGCGCCAGATCGCCCTGATGCGCCTCATCGGGGCGACCGCCCGTGCACAGCGCGCCGAGGTGGGAAAGCAGGGCTTCGTCGTCGGCGTGATCGGGGCGGTGCTCGGCCTGCTCATCGGCCTCGGACTCGCCGCGATCGGTGTGCAGATCGGCGGGCAGCTGATCGACAACGTGCCCGCGGACTTCTCGCTCGCCCAGCCCTTCCTGGTGCTGCCGGCGGTCGGTGTCGTGCTCACCACCTGGGTCGCGGCGTGGGCCGGCTCGCGCCGGGTGCTCGCCGTCACGCCGTTGCAGGCCATCGGAGGGTCGGTCGAGCGCACGCACGACGAGGTCTCGGGCCGCGCAGGCCGTCACGTCGGGGCGTGGGTGCTGCTCATCGGGGGAGCGGCGCTGCTCGCCGGCGGTGTGGTGATCGGGCTGATCACTCCGCTCGGTGTGGTCGTGGCGTTCCTCGGCGGCATCCTCTCGTTCACGGGCCTCGCCCTCGGATCGGTGCTGTTCATGCCGCCCGTGCTGCGTCTGGTCGGGCGGATGTTCGGATCCAGCGCCACCGCCCGGCTCGCCGCCGAGAACGCCCTCCGCTACCCGGAGCGTTCGTCGCGCATGGCGATCGGCGTCGTGATGGGCGTGACACTGGTGACGATGTTCGCCGTGGCGCTCGAATCGGCGAAGCGGCTGATGATGAGCCAGATCACGGGCGAGGTCTCGCCGGAGTTCTTCGCACCGTTCGACGCGTTCGCGGCGATCATGATGGTGCTCGTCGCGGTCTCTGCCGTGATCGCGGCCGTGGGGCTCGTCAACCTGCTCACCATCGGGGTGGTGCAGCGTCGCCGCGAACTGGGTCTGCTGCGCTCCATCGGCCTCTCGAACAGGCAGGTGCGCCGCATGGTGCTGCTCGAAGCGACGCACATCACCGTGGCCGCAACCCTGACCGGCCTCGTGCTGGGAGTGGCCTACGGCTGGATCGCCGCGCAGTCGCTGCTCGGCTCCGTGCCCACGCTTCCCGACTTCACTCCGGCCGGGCTCGTCGCCCCGCAGGTGCCGTGGCTGCCGGTCGTCATCATCGTCGTCGCGACCGCCGTGCTCACGCTCGTGGCCGCGGCCACCCCGACGCGGCTCGCCACACGCGTGGCCCCGGTCGAGGCGCTCGCCGCCGACTGAGGCGTGGACCCGCGACCGTGAGGGGTCGAAACACGCCGCGTCCGTGGGGCCGGATGCGGCGTGTCTCGACCCCTCACGGCGCGTTTAGGCTGGACGGATGCCGTCGCCCTTCGATCAGTCCACGTACCAGGTGCGCCTCGACTGGGGGCTCGCCGGGCTCGAGCGTCTGGCGGAAGCCGATGTCGTCGTGATCGTCGATGTGCTGCACTTCTCCTCGACGCTGGCGGATGCCGTCGCCGCAGGCGACGATGTCGACCTCTCCGAGGCGGCGACCTGGTCGTCGGACTCCGTGGCACCCGCGATCGCCGTGACCGCTGCGGCCGGTGGAGCGACGGTGCTGGTCGGAAGCATCCGCAACGCCACGGCCGTCGCGCGTGCCGTGCAGACGATCCAGCAGAACCGGCAGGCGCGCACCTCTGTCGCGTTGATCGCGACAGGCGAGCGCGACGGATCGAACGACGTGCGCTTCGCGGTCGAAGATCAGCTCGGGGCCGGGGCGATCGCCGCGGCGCTCACCGACCTCGGCATCGATCACACCGCTCCGGATGCCGCGGTCGCCGCGGAGGGGTTCCGCGCGCTGCGCCGCGCGCTCGGGCACCTCGTCGCGGCGAGCGGCTCCGGGCGTGACGCTGCCGACGCGCCCTCGGTGGCCGCCGCCGCACGACTCGATGCCGTCTCGACCGTGCCGGTCTTGCGCGACCGGACCTTCACGTCGTTCACCTGATCGCCTGCGCCGGACGGACGGACGGATGCTCGCGCGGCGCGCGAGCGCGCAACCGCGTGAGCGTGCGATCCGCGCGTAGGGTCAGGGCATGAGGTACCTTCCCGCAGTCATCGTCGATGCCGTGCTGGTTCTGATCTTCGCGGTGATCGGTCGTGCGTCGCACGACGAGAGCCCGGCCGGCTTCCTGCTCACCGCGTGGCCGTTCCTGGTGGCGATGCTCGTCGGGCATCTGCTCGCGGCGCTGCTGCCCGCCCGCCCGCGCCAGCCGTGGTCGGTGCTGTGGGGCGTGGTCGTGTGGGTGGTGACGGTGGTCGGCGGGATGCTGCTGCGCATCGCGACCGGCGACACGGCGCAGGTCGCCTTCATCATCGTGGCGACGCTCACCCTCGGGGTGCTGCTCGTGGGGTGGCGTGCGGCGACCGCCCTGCTGCGGCGACGCCGAGCATCCGCGGCAACGGCGCACGACGCGGACGCGGTCGACGTCGAGGGCACGTCGGGCGTCTGAACTCGCTGCCCGAGCCCCGCCTGCTCGCTGCCTGACCGCCGCGTCAGCGCGGCATCTGCGCCGCGAGCTTCACATCGGCGCTGATCTCGCGACGCGTCCATTCGAACAGGTAGCGGGCGTCGAAGGTGCGCGAGCACTTGGCGCACGACGTGGGCCGTGTGGGACGGCGATGGCGGAACGTCTCGTGCCCGGCCGGGCAGTGACCGATCCAGGGGGCGAGCTCGACGGCGGTCTCGCCGTGGTGGGTCGTGCCGCCGACGTAGCCGAGGTCACGTGCGATGCGCTTCCACGACGGGCCGTGAGCGGCAGTGTGCCCGGCGAGGGCGTGCGCCACCTCGTGCAGCAGCACCTGGTGGATCTCGTCGTCGTCGAAGCGCGCCGCCAGATAGCGGGAGACGGTGATGCGCTTCTTCGTGTAGTCGCACTGCCCTGCTCGACGTTTGGCGTGGTCGAAACCGAACGACCAGGTGTCGTCGAGATGCATCGTCAGGAGCGCCTCGCCCCAGATGCGCACACGGTCAAGATCGGCCATGCGATCAGGCTAAGGCATGCCACCGACACTCGGGCGCGCACTCGGGCACCCGCTCGCGTGCGCGATCAGCCCGCGACGAGCTGGGTGGTGCGACGACGCTCGGCCGCATCGATCGCGAGCAGCGCGATCTCGAGTTCGCGGTCTTCGGCGCCGGCCTCACGGCGCAGGAAGAGTGAACGCTTGAAGCTCTCCCGGGCGGCATCGTAGTCACCGACGTCGTAGGCGTTCTTGCCGTGGTGCTGATGCGCGAAAGCGGCGACGGTGATCCATCCCTGACCCTCGGCCTCTTCAGCGCAGGCGGCGAGTTCCTGCTCGGCGGCGGTGTGCGCTCCGCGGAACTGCAGCACCGTGGCGTGCAGCACGCGGGCCCGCAGCAGGTCTTTGCGCGTTCCGGCCATGCGCGCCTGGCGCACGGCCGTCTCGGCGAGCGAGAGCGCCTCATCGAGGTTCCCGAGCACCTTCAGCAGCCAGACGCGCTCGAGCAGAGCGGGCAGACTGCGCTGCCCCTCGATCTCGTCGAGTCGCGCCGCGCACTCGTCGGCGTCGACCAGTTCGCGGAGGTTCTCCCGGTCGTATCCCCGGATGAAACTCATTGCTCTCCTCCCGAAGCGTCCCCAGTCGATGTCCCCATGTGCGTGTCCGTCCAGTCTGCCTCGGCGCGGCTCGGTCTCCGGGGCGGCACGCCCGCAGGCCGGCATCCCGATGTCGGAATCAGCGCAGGAAGAGCGAGGCGTCAGGGCGCGGCGAGGCGACCGCATCCGCATCGGTCACGACGCGCGCCCCCTGCACGAACGCCCGCACCTCGGCGCCCTGGGCGATCTTCGCCGGGTGGGGGCCGGCGGCGAGCAGGCGCGGCAGCCATTCCGTCGGCAGGGGAGAAGCGGATGCCGCGACCACGAGGTTTCCGAAGCGGCGGCCCTTGAGCACCTGCGTGTCGGCCAGCACCGCGACCTCGGGAAGCACCTCGGCGACCGTGGCGACCTGTCGGCGGGCGAAGGCGAGGCCCGGGCCGTCGGCGACGTTGATGAGCAGCACCCCCTCGGGCGCGAGCAGCTGGGAGACCTCGCGGTAGAACTCGATGCTCGTCAGGTGCGCGGGGGTCTGCGCGCCCGAGTACACGTCCGAGACGACGAGATCGCAGTTGCCAACGAGAGCCTCGGGCAGCCGCTTGACACCGTCGCGGGCATCGCCGATGCGGATGCGGATCGACGCGCCCTTGGGAAGGGGAAGATGCTCGCGCACGAGCTGCGCGAGCGGTGCCTCCCACTCGATGACCTGCTGGCGCGAACCGGGTCGGGTGGCATCGATGTAGCGGGGGATCGTCAATGCGCCGGCCCCGAGATGCACGGTCGTGAGCGGGCCGTCGGGCAGCTGGTCGATGACCGCTCCCATGCGCACGATGTATTCGAAGTGCAGGTGGGTGGGGTCGTCGAGGTCGACGTGCGACTGCGGGGTTCCGTCGACGATGAGTTCGAAGCCCGACGTGAACTCCGACGGCACGATCGTCGCGATGCCGCCGTGGTCGAGCTTCGCCTGTGGATGCTCGGTGTCTCGCGTGCGCATCCGTCCCATGCTGCGAGCCTACGCGCCCGCGCGCAGACCGATCAGTTCAGCCTGCCGTTGGCGCAGGTCTCCTGGTCGGCCGTCTGCCCGGAGATGTCGGGCGACAGTGTGGCGCGCGTCTCCGGCACATCGGTCGTCGGCGCCTCGGTCGTCGGTGCTTCGGCGACCGGAGCATCCGGCGCCGGCGTCACGAGCTCGACCCCGCCGTTGTTCGAGGCGTCGCCGGTGAGCTGCACGGGCTGACCCGCCAGGAGGGCCGCCCAGATGCCGGCCGCGGCCTCTTCGTTCGGCACGACCTTCTGGTCGGGCTTGTCGGGATCGGGGAAGACCGGGTACTGCAGGAACGTGAACTCCGAGAACGGCACGTCCTTGATTGAGAGCGCCAACTGCGCGAGGCGCACCGGGTTTCCGAGCTCGTCGCTGGGGTCGATGTTGTCGACGACCGTGTTGGCGAGCCCGAGAACCTTGCCGGGATCGGAGAGCACTTCGTCGCTCAGGATCTTCTTCACGAGCCGCGACATGTACTGCTGCTGGTTGGAGATGCGCGCGAGGTCGCTCTCGTCGCCGACGCCGTGGCGCGTGCGGATGAACTGCAGCGCCTCGTACCCCGAGACCGTTCGCGGCCCGGGAGCCCAATCGATGCCGGTGTGCCCGTCGCGGATGCCGTCGCCGCCGACGCATACCTCGACCCCGCCGATCGCGTCGGTGACCTCCATCACGCCGTCGAAGTCGATCTTGGCGGCGAAGGGGATGGGCATGTCGGTGAGATCGGTGACGGTCTTGGCCACGCACGAGAGACCCGCGTGCTCGAAGACCGTGTTGATCGACGCCTTCGACATCGCGGAGGCGGTGGATCCGTCGGGGCGAGTGCACTCCGGAACGGCGACCTGGAGGTCGCGCGGGAAGGAGACGACGGTGACGTTGCGCGGCTCGGCCGAGACGTGCACCAGCAGGTTCACATCGTTGAGAACGCCTTCCTCCGCGTCGGTGCACCGCTCGCCGAGGAGTCCGGTCGACACCTCGCCGCACTCGTCGGTGCCGATGATGAGCATGCTGAACTCGCCGGGATAGGCGCTGATCGAGGGGGGCTCCACCTCGGGGGCGTCTTCGAGGGTGACGGCGCCGTCGTTGAATCGGTTGAAGTAGTCGACCACCACGAACGCGGCGACAGCGAGGGCCGAGGTGAGGACGACGGCCAGGGCGATGCCTGCGATTTTGAAGAAGCCCTTACGCGCGCTGGGGGTGGGGAGAGGAGCGTGACGGGCGATCGTGGATCGGTCCTTGTTGCGGGAGCGAGGCATCCGGAGAGCATACTCATCGCCCCTCCGAGGAAGGCTGGAAGGTGCCCCCGGAAATGATTGTCACAAGCATGTGACAATCGTGTGAAAAACTTGCAGGCAATTAGTTAGTCGTAGATACTTATTCGAAAGGCGAGCATCCACTCGCTCACCAGGACGTTTCAAAGAGGAGATCCACTGATGCACAAGCGCATCCTTCCGGTCGTGGCGCTCGGCGCCGTGGCTTCGCTCGCGCTGGCAGGTTGCGCGGGCGGCAACGACAACAGCGGTGCCACCGACGGCGAGGGCCAGGAGCTCACCGTCTGGATCATGAAGGGCACCAACCCCGATTCCACCGCCTTCTACGACAAGGTCTCCGAGGCCTTCGAAGAGGAGACCGGCGCGACGGTCAACATCGAAGAGATCCAGTGGGCCGACGCGCACGACCGCTTCGTGACCTCGATCGCCGGTGGCACGACCCCCGACATCGCCGAGACCGGCACCACCTGGACCGCCGAGTTCGCCGACGCCGGCGCACTCCTCCCGCTCGACGAGTACGTCGACGGTGAGAAGGGCCTGCGCGACGACCTCGTCGAGGGCCTCGAAGTCGCAGGCACCTACGACGACGAGCTCTACGGCATGCCGTGGTACGCCGGCGTCCGTTCGATCGTCTACCGCACCGACGTGTTCGACGAGCTCGGCCTCGAAGCGCCGAAGACGTGGGACGACATCGTCACCGCCGGCGAGGCCATCAAGGCGGCCAAGCCCGACATGCTCCCCTTCCCGGTAGCCGGTGACGCCGAGTTCCAGGTCTACCCCTGGGTCTGGGGCGCCGGTGGCGAGATCGCGACCAAGGATGGCGACACCTGGACCAGCGAGCTCGACAGCACCGAGTCGCAGGCAGGCATCGAGTTCTACACCGGTCTCGCGACCGAGCACGGCTTCTCCTCCGCCGGTGCGACCACGTGGAAGGAGACCGACCTCCGCGACGCGTTCACGCAGGGCAACGTCGGCATGATGCTCTCGGGCTCGTGGACGCCGAAGTCGCTCATCGAGGCGAACCCCGACCTCGAAGGCAAGATCGGCGCGGCCGTCATCCCCGGTGAAGACGGCGGCATCGCCCCGTCCGTGCTCGGTGGCTCGCACCTCTCGGTGTTCAACACCACCAAGAACGCCGACCTCGCGTGGGAGTTCGTCAAGCTCATGACCACCGGCGAGTTCGCCGAGCAGTGGTCCGACGAGACCGGCTACTTCCCGGGCGTCCAGTCCGCGATGGAAGAGGCCCTGGCCTCGACCGACCCGCTCGTCGCACCGTTCGCCGAGCAGATGGTCGAGGGCGGAGCATCCGTTCCCGTCACCCCGAACTTCGGCGCCGTCCAGGCGAAGAAGACGACCAACTCCATGATTCAGGCCATCCTCAGCGGGCAGAAGGACGTCGCCACGGCGACGAAGGACGCCGCTGCCGAGATGACCGAACTGCTCAACCAATAAGGAAGCATCCCTTCCATGTCGATGGTGCAAGCGCCACTGCCGGCCACGAAGGCGGAGTCCACCTCCGCCCCCGTGGCCGGTGGCCGGCCGCGTCGAGGTCTCTCTCTCGTCAAGGCCCGCCCCTGGCTCCTTCTCGCGCCCGGGCTGATCATCCTCGCGGTGCTCATGCTCTGGCCGCTCATCCAGGTGTTCATGTACTCGCTGCAGGACTACGGTCTGCGCGAGATCAACACGGGGGAGAGTAACTGGATCGGCTTCGACAACTACGTCGAGGCGCTCACCAATCCGACACTCTGGACGGTGGTGCTGCCGAACACCGTCGGTTTCGCCGCCGTGGCCGTCTTCGCCACCGTGACGGTCGGCACGCTCGTCGCGCTGCTGCTCGCCCGCCTCGGCACGACCTGGCGCGTCATCGTCTCCAGCTGCATCATGGTCGCGTGGGCGATGCCCGCCGTGACCGGCACCTACGTCTGGACGTTCATCTTCGATGCCGACCGCGGCATCTTCAACTCCGTCCTCCGCGACATGGGCCTGATGGACCAGTCGATCAACTGGTTCACGAACCAGTGGTCGTTCTACGCCATCGTTCTGCTCAACGTCGTGCACCATGGCTTCCCGTTCGTCGCGATCACCGTGCTCGCGGGCCTCCTCGGCGTCTCGAAGGAGATGCTCGAAGCCGCAGCCCTCGACGGCGCGGGCGCCTGGCGCCGCTTCTGGAAGATCATCTTCCCCACGCTCAAGCCCGTCTTCTCGGTCGTCATCATCCTGTCGACCATCTGGGACTTCAAGGTCTTCGCGCAGGTCTATCTGATGCCCGGTGGTGGGGGTGGCAACCGCTCCGTGCTCAACCTCGGCGTGTGGTCGTACGTCGAGTCGTTCGGTCAGAACCGCTACGGCTTCGGAGCGGCGCTCGCCGTGCTCCTCACACTCGTCCTCATCGGCATCACGATCGTCTACATCCGATCCCTCATGAAGGAGGACGAGCTGTGAACCCCCGCGCCTCTCTCCGCTCCCGCATCGGAATCGGGATCGCTGTCGCGGCCGTTCTGATCTTCACGCTCTTCCCGGTGTACTGGATGGTCTCCAGTGCGTTCGACAAGAAGGCATCCAGCGGTGGGCAGTCCTTGCTGCCGCAGGAGTTCACGTTCGACAACTTCGCGTTCGTGCTCACCGAGGGCGGGTTCGGCACCTTCCTGCGCAACTCCGCGATCGTGGCCATCGTCACGGTCCTCGTGAGCGCACTCGTCTGCCTTCTCGCGGCGGTCGCCGTCGCGCGGTTCCGCTTCAAGTTCCGCACGACCGTCCTGATGATGATCCTCGTCGTGCAGATGGTGCCCCTCGAAGCACTCGTCATCCCGCTGTTCCTCCAGGTCAAGAGCCTCGGCCTGCTCAACAGCATCCTCGGCCTGATGGTCGTCTACGTCGCTCTGTCGCTCGCCTTCGGGATCTGGATGCTGCGCGGATTCGTCGCGGCGGTGCCCGTCGAGCTGGAAGAGGCGGCGTACATCGACGGTGCGAGCTGGTGGCGCATGTTCCGCTCCATCCTGCTGCCGCTCGTCATGCCGGGCCTCGTCGCCACGAGCATCTTCAGCTTCATCACCGCGTGGAACGAGTTCATCTTCGCGATGACCATCCTCGGTGCCGAGACCGATCAGTACACGGTGTCGATCGGCCTGAAGTCGTTCTTCGGACTCTTCGCCAACGACTGGGGCAGCATCATGGCCGCGTCGACGATCATCACCCTCCCGGTCATGATCTTCTTCGTGATCGTGCAGCGCCGCCTCGCCTCCGGCATGGTGGCGGGAGCGGTGAAGGGATGACCGACGAGCTCGAGCGTCTCGCGAACGGCGTGCTCTGGCCGGGCTTCTTCGGCACCACGGCGCCGGAGTGGCTGCGGGCCGAGTTGCGCGACGGCCTGGCCGGTGTCGTGTACTTCGGTCAGAACATCGGTGAGGGTCTGGCCGCGCTGAGCGCCGACATCCTCGCGGCGAACCCGGATGCCCTCATCGGCGTCGACGAGGAGGGTGGCAGCGTCACCCGTCTCGAGTCTGCCGGCGGGTCGACCCTGCCCGGTGCCGCGCAGCTCGGTGCACTCGACGACCTCGTCGCCACGGAGCAGACCGGTGCCGAACTCGCCCGGCGTGCTCGCGCGGTCGGCGTGAACGTCATGCTCGGGCCGGTCGCCGACGTGAACACCGATCCGCGCAACCCCGTGATCGGTGTGCGGGCCTTCGGCTCCGACGAGCAGCTGGTGTCGCGGCACGTCGTCGCGGCTGTCGACGGCATCCAGGACGGCGCGGTCGCCGCCTGCCTCAAGCACTTCCCCGGCCACGGCGACACCCACCTCGACTCGCACCACGCACTTCCGGTGATCTCGCTCGACATCGACGAGTACGAACGCGTGCACCTCGCGCCGTTCCGTGCGGCCATCGACGCGGGCGTCGACACCGTCATGACCGCGCACATCGTCGTCCCCGCGTGGGGCGAGGAGCCGGCCACGCTGAACCCGCGTGTGCTCGGGATGCTGCGCGAATGGGGCTTCGACGGCGTGATCATCACCGATGCGCTCGATATGGCCGCCATCCGCGAGACGGTCGGCATCGGCGGGGGAGCGGCTCGCGCCCTGGCCGCGGGCGCCGACCTGCTCTGCATCGGCAATCCCACCAACCCGGGCGAGA
>Ga0326721_10000193_pt1 | contig 22941 bp, 8 predicted proteins | sample SGPome_FD_203951 | JGI IMG/M metagenome (GOLD analysis project Ga0326721, IMG submission 203951) | Soil microbial communities from Southern Great Plains, Lamont, Oklahoma, United States - SGP_1_2016 | ecosystem: Engineered > Artificial ecosystem > Soil microcosm > Unclassified | place: USA...
CTGATGTGCCTGGCCGAAGCGCTGCTGCGCATTCCGGACAAGGGCACCCGCGATGCGCTGATTCGCGACAAGATCAGCAACGGCAACTGGCAGCCACACTTGGGCAACAGCCCGTCGTTGTTCGTCAACGCCGCCACCTGGGGTCTATTGTTGACCGGCAAGCTGGTCGCCACGCACAACGAGGCAGGCCTGACCTCATCGTTGAGCCGCATCATCGGCAAGAGCGGCGAACCCATGATCCGCAAGGGCGTGGACATGGCAATGCGCCTGATGGGCGAGCAGTTCGTTACCGGCGAAACCATTGGCGAAGCCCTGGCCAACGCCAGCCGCTTCGAAGCCAAGGGCTTCCGCTACTCCTATGACATGCTGGGTGAAGCCGCGCTGACCGAACACGACGCGCAGAAGTATCTGGCGTCCTACGAGCAGGCCATCCACTCCATCGGCAAGGCGTCTCACGGTCGCGGCATCTATGAAGGCCCGGGCATCTCCATCAAGCTGTCGGCGCTGCACCCTCGCTACAGCCGCGCCCAGTACGAGCGCGTGATGGAAGAGCTGTACCCTCGCCTGCTGTCGCTGACGCTGCTGGCCAAGCAATACGACATCGGCCTGAACATCGACGCTGAAGAAGCCGATCGTCTGGAGCTGTCGCTAGACCTGCTCGAACGCCTGTGCTTCGAGCCGCAACTGACTGGCTGGAACGGCATCGGTTTCGTGATCCAGGCGTACCAGAAACGCTGCCCGTACGTGATCGACTACGTCATTGATCTGGCCCGACGCAGCCGCCATCGCCTGATGATTCGTCTGGTGAAAGGCGCTTATTGGGACAGCGAGATCAAGCGCGCTCAGGTCGAAGGCCTGGAAGGCTATCCGGTCTACACCCGCAAGGTGTACACCGATGTGTCCTACATCGCCTGCGCCCGCAAGCTGTTGGCGGCACCGGAAGTCATCTACCCGCAGTTCGCCACACACAACGCGCACACCCTGGCGGCCATCTACCAGATTGCCGGTCAGAACTACTACCCCGGCCAGTACGAGTTCCAATGCCTGCATGGCATGGGCGAGCCGCTGTACGAGCAGGTTGTAGGCAAGGTCGCCGATGGCAAGCTGAACCGTCCGTGCCGTGTGTACGCACCGGTCGGCACCCATGAAACGCTGCTGGCTTATCTGGTGCGTCGCCTGCTGGAAAACGGCGCCAACACGTCATTCGTCAACCGTATTGCCGACCACACCATTTCCATTCAGGAACTGGTGGCCGATCCGGTCAACCAGATCGAACGCATGGCGACGCAGGAAGGCGGTTTCGGCCTGCCGCACCCGCGTATCCCGTTGCCACGCGACCTGTACGGCAGCGAGCGCTCCAACTCCAGCGGCATCGACATGGCCAACGAACACCGTCTGGCGTCGCTGTCTTCGGCCTTGCTGGCCACGGCACACAATGATTGGAAAGCCGCGCCGATGCTCGGCTGTCCGGCCAGCGAAGGCGTCGCCAACGCGGCACTGAATCCCTCCGATCTGCGCGACGTGGTGGGTCATGTCCAGGAAGCCACCGTTCAGGATGTCGACAACGCCATCCAATGCGCCCTGAGCGCCGGTCCGATCTGGCAGGCCACGCCGCCCGCCGAGCGCGCCGCCATTCTGGAGCGTGCCGCCGACCTGATGGAAGGCGAGATCCAGCCGCTGATGGGCCTGTTGGTGCGCGAAGCCGGCAAGACCTTCGCCAACGCCATTGCCGAAGTACGCGAAGCCGTGGACTTCCTGCGGTATTACGCCGTGCAGGCACGCAATGATTTCACCAATGACGCCCATCGCCCGCTGGGGCCTGTGGTCTGCATCAGCCCGTGGAACTTCCCGCTGGCGATTTTCAGCGGTCAGGTGGCTGCTGCATTGGCCGCAGGCAACCCTGTACTGGCCAAGCCTGCCGAGCAGACGCCACTGATCGCCGCGCAGGCCGTGCGCCTGCTGCTGGAAGCCGGTATTCCTGAAGGCGTGGTGCAACTGCTGCCGGGTCGCGGCGAAACCGTCGGTGCCGGGCTGGTAGGTGACGAGCGCGTCAAAGGCGTGATGTTCACCGGCTCCACCGAAGTCGCCCGTCTGCTGCAACGCAACGTGGCCGGCCGTCTGGATTCGCAGGGTCGTCCGGTTCCGCTGATCGCCGAGACCGGCGGCCAGAACGCCATGATCGTCGACTCCTCGGCGTTGACCGAACAGGTGGTGATCGACGTCGTCTCCTCGGCCTTCGACAGCGCCGGTCAACGCTGCTCGGCACTGCGCGTGCTGTGCCTGCAGGAAGATTCCGCCGACCGCGTCATCGAAATGCTCAAGGGTGCGATGGCCGAAAGCCGTCTGGGCAACCCTGAGCGTCTGTCTGTGGACATCGGTCCGGTGATCGACGCCGAGGCCAAGTCCGGCATCGAGAAACACATCCAGGCCATGCGCGACAAGGGCCGCACCGTGTATCAGGTGGCCATTGCCGACAGCGCCGAACTCAAGCGCGGCACCTATGTGATGCCGACGTTGATAGAGCTGGAAAGCTTCGACGAACTGCAACGCGAAATCTTCGGTCCCGTGCTGCACGTGGTGCGCTACAAGCGCAAGGAACTGGACCAGTTGATCGGCCAGATCAACGCTTCCGGTTATGGCCTGACGCTGGGCGTGCACACCCGCATCGACGAGACCATCGCCAAGGTGATCGACAACGTCCATGCCGGTAACGTGTATGTGAACCGCAACATCGTCGGTGCTGTGGTGGGTGTTCAGCCGTTCGGCGGCGAAGGCCTGTCCGGGACCGGTCCGAAAGCCGGTGGTCCGCTGTACCTGTACCGGCTGCTATCGACACGCCCTCAGGACGCCATCGAGAAGTCGTTCGTACGCGGCGACGCGCTGTCGGCCCCGGATCTGCGTCTGCGCGAAGCGATGAGCAAGCCGTTGCAGGCACTGAAAAGCTGGGCGACCAGCCATCAGAATGCTGCACTGGATGTGTTGTGCAGCCAGTACGCCGAGCAGTCGCAGAGCGGCATCACTCGTCAACTGGCCGGCCCGACCGGCGAGCGCAACAGTTACGCGATCCTGCCGCGTGAGCACGTGCTGTGCCTGGCGGATGACGAAACCGATCTGTTGACCCAGCTGGCCGCAGTGCTGGCGGTGGGCAGCTCGGCCGTCTGGCCGGAAACCGAAGTCAGCAAACCGCTGCGCGCCCGTCTGCCGAAAGAGGTTCAGGCACGCATCAAGCTGGTGCCTGACTGGACCAAGGACGAAGTGATCATCGACGCGGTCCTGCACCACGGCGACTCGGACCAGTTGCGCGCCATCTGCAAGCAGATCGCCCAACGCAGCGGTGCCATTGTCGGCGTCAACGGCCTGTCCCACGGCGAGACCAACATCCCGCTGGAACGTCTGGTGATCGAACGGGCGTTGAGCGTCAACACCGCAGCGGCGGGGGGTAATGCTAGCTTGATGACCATCGGCTGATTGACCATTGGCGTCACACACTGATCGTGCCCATCGCTCCGCGTGGGCATGCATTCCACGACGCTCTACGCCACGTTCGAGAGCGGACGCGGAGCGTCCTGGGCGGCGTTACCACGCAGAGCGTGGGAACGATCATCGTCGCTCATCCACACACCGATCGTGCCCCCGCTCCGCGCTCATCGTTATACATAAGTCCTCTTGGAGGAATACGATAATGATCGTTCCTACGCTCCGCGTGGGAATGCCTCCCAGGACGCTCCGCGTCCGCTCTTGAATGTGGCGCAGATGCATCGCCAAGCTTCAGCGTTATCCACGTCATGCGCTCGGCTCACTGAATCCGCAATCTGTGCCATTTGCGACGCAGAGCGTCACACTCAGGCAGACGCCACGATACCCACTGCTCACTGACGTTCATCACCCGCATCAATCTTGCTACCCCCTCCCCGTTCAGCCGCATAGACTGGTGCGACATCCAGTCAAGGTGCGTTGCCATGTCCGAGTCGCTGCTCAGTTCCCGTAATCTGGCTTTCGAGTTGTATGAAGTGCTGGATGCCGAAGCCCTGATCCGCCGCGAGCGCTTTGCCGAGCATTCTCGGGAGACGTTCGATGCAGCGATTGGCACGGCGCGGACCATTGCCGAGAAGTACTTCGCACCGCACAACCGCAAGGCTGACGAAAACGAGCCGCGCTACGAAAATGGCACCGCGGTGCTGATCCCGGAGGTCAAGCCTGCGGTGGATGCCTTTCTGGAAGCGGGTTTTCTGAATGCTGCACGCGATTTCGAGGCGGGCGGGATGCAGTTGCCGACATTGCTGTCGCAAGCCTGTTTCGCTCACTTCCAGGCCGCCAACGCCGGGACCACGGCCTACCCGTTCCTGACAATGGGCGCGGCTAATCTGATCGAAAGCTTTGGCAGCGACGAGCAGAAGCAGCGTTTCCTGCAACCGATGATCGAGGGCCGTTTCTTCGGCACCATGGCGTTGACCGAGCCTCACGCAGGCTCTTCCCTGTCCGACATCCGCACCCGAGCCGAACCCGCCACAGACGGTTCCTATCGGCTGCGCGGCAACAAGATTTTCATTTCGGGTGGCGATCACAACCTGTCGGAAAACATCGTGCACATGGTACTGGCCAAGCTGCCGGATGCCCCGGGCGGGGTCAAAGGCATCTCGCTGTTCATCGTGCCCAAGTTTCTGGTCAACGACGACGGCAGCCTCGGCAAGCGCAACGATGTGCTGCTGGCCGGGCTGTTTCACAAGATGGGCTGGAAAGGCACGACCTCCACTGCGCTCAACTTCGGCGATAACAATGAGTGCGTCGGCTATCTGGTCGGCAAGCCGCATCACGGCCTGAGCTACATGTTCCAGATGATGAACGAAGCGCGCATCGGCGTCGGCATGGGCGCGGTCATGCTCGGTTACGCAGGCTATCTGTACTCGCTCGATTACGCCCGCGAACGGCCGCAAGGTCGTCTGCCGGATAACAAAAGCCCGGACAGCGCACCCGTGTCGATCATCCAGCACACCGACGTGCGGCGCATGCTGCTGACTCAAAAAGCCTATGTGGAAGGCGCTTTCGACCTGGGCCTGTACGCGGCCCGCCTGTTCGACGACGCCCAGACCGGCGAGACCGAGCAGATCCGCCAGCAAGCCCACGAGCTGCTTGATCTGCTGACACCCATCGTCAAATCCTGGCCGTCTGAGTTCTGCCTCAAGGCCAACGAGCTGGCAATCCAGATTCTCGGCGGCCACGGTTATACCCGCGAATACCCGGTCGAGCAGCATTACCGGGACAACCGGCTGAACCCGATCCATGAAGGCACCCACGGCATTCAGTCGCTGGACCTGCTGGGCCGCAAGCTGGCGCAGAACGGCGGTGCCGGTCTGAAGCAACTGGTCAGGCTGATCGCCGACACCGCACAACGCGCCAGCGCCCACAGTCAGCTTGATCACCTGCGTCAGCCGCTGGAGCAACTGGTAACGGCCTTGCAAGGCGTCACCGTCGGCCTGCTGACCGATCTGGCACAAGGCAAGGTCAACGTCGCGCTGGCCAACTCGGCGCTGTACCTCAAGGCGTTCGGGCACACCGTGATCGGCTGGCGCTGGCTGGAACAGGCCATTCGTGCCGAAGAGGGATTAAGTAGAGGCAACGCGGCCGACGTTGATTTCTACAAAGGTAAGTTACAGGCGGCACGGTACTTCCTGACCTGGGAAGTACCGGCCTGTCATCACGAATTGGCAATCCTGCAAGCCCGCGATGACGTGTGCCTGTCGATGCAGAACGAGTGGTTCTGATTCGACGTCACACGGATGCACATCACGACGAACCTTATCCCTGTGGCGGAAAGAAGGTATCCACCAGTACTTTCGCATCCTCACCCAGCTTCTCGGCGTAGGCTTCGCGACTGAAAAGCTCTCCGGTGCGCAGGTCGTAGGCAGGGCCCGTGACCTGTTCCACCGGCACCTGCCTGAGTTGCACGTTCATGAAACGGTAGTTGGCGCCTGCGACTTCTTCGACGCGGCTTATCTCGAAATAATTGCCCGGCAGAAACAGGGATTCGACTTCGCTTGGGCTATTGGAGAACGGGCTGATCGGTGTTGCGGCCAGGTACTCCTTGGCAGGCAGCTCGAAGACCACGGACGTGTCATCGAAGGTGATTTCCCCCTCGTGAAGCGTGGACACCACGCCGCCCTGGCTGCTGGCGAAGACACGTGCGATGTAAGGGTTTTCACTGAACGAGGTGAGGTCGGTGTTGACCAGCACGTCGCCGACCTTGAGTGTTCCCTTTCGAAAAACCTCGCCTGACGTGCCGCGCTCGCCACTGCCGCCGCGATACAGCGGCACATCGTTGTTGTGCTCGATCTCGCCAATGTCCTCTATCAGTTTCTCCAGCTCCTCGATCTGACTCGTACCGTCAGGCACGCCGGTGCGCAGGAACTGGTTATAGGCGTCATCGTCCTCGGTATACCGGGTAATCGCTCCGCCGTAGTAGTCGTCGTCCGCCGTCTTGAAGACCCGGTGCTTGTCACGCCATGCATCGAATACAACGTCCTCGCCCTCGGAGTCGGAAACCACTTCCTCTTCTGAGTCCATCTCATAGATGTCCATCAGATCCCTTTGACGCTCATTGCCGACGCGGGAAAGACGCTGTTCTTCTGCCAGGTTGAACTGCATGTGAGCATCCCAGAAGGGTGACGAGGCCGTCGCATAAGGCTTGGCACCTTCAAGCGGTGGTTTGCCACCCCGCAGCACAGGTTTGCGGAGCAACTCCCATTCGCCCAGCTCATTGCGCCGCACCGGACGAGCGCCATTGAAGGCGTAGGGATTTTCCGAATCGACGATGGCCCAGGTCTTGAAGTCGTCCAGATACCGCACCCGATAGGGAAAGCCTTCCAGGGTGATCCAGGTCTGGCCATTTCCCAGGACATGAACACCTTGGGCATGCCCCTCCATTGCCACCGGCACGTCTTCCAGCACTTCATTGCCTTCAAGACCGGCCAGCGCAGCCGCTGGATCCTGCGGTACTGGCGCAAGCTCGGCGGTACGGCCGATGCTCGCCAACAGTGGCAGATTGAACAGCAGGTACACCGAGTTGATGATCGCGCCATGCACGCCGGATTTGCGCAACTGCGCGGTGCGCCCGTTGACGGCCTGATCGATATTCAGACCGACGCTCGCGATACCGGCGCCCACCAGACTCAACGCGATCGGCCACGCCAGCGACGACACACCGCCCGCCAGCCGAATGAATGCACTCAGGTAGCCGATCCACATCTGCTTGCGCAAGCTGGCGCTGCTGGTCAATTGATGGTGAATATCCTCGTTCATCTCCTTGTGCGCCACATCACGCAGATGCTCGAACACAGGCCCGGAGCTCGCCGGGACGTGGCGTCCGATCACTTTTTGATCAACTGACCACGGTTTCACGACAAGCTTGGCAAGCCTTGCACCCAGCGCGGTCTGCTGCTGTTCTTCACGAACGAAGTGCGACACCAGAGCTGCCCTGTCGGCAGGTTGGGCGATCTGCGTTTGCAGCCACTGATAAAGCGCCTCTTCAGTGGCAAACCGCTGAAACGCCGGTTCAGCGCCAGCCGTGTAGAGAATCTGCCGTCCATCGGCGTTGCTGATCAGCAGCATGTCCCTCGAGGCATGACCGGCAAGCTCGAACACCTGAAGGGAGAGGCCTGAGGTGAATGCCTTGTCCTGCTGCACCGTCGCCCATGCATCAACGATGTCGCGGCTGCCGTTGACAGCCATGAGCACGATTTCGAAGTCATCGGTCTGCAGCTGCTTCCTGCTGACCGCAAGGCCCGCCGAAGACAACAGGCTTATCCTGGCGAAGGTACAGAAATCCTGACCATGATCGCGCCAGAAAGCATCGGCCTTGCGCTTGCAGTCAGCGGCGAAATCCTGTGCCCAGAAATCCTTCAGCACATCACTGGGCAGGATCGGCACTTCGTTGTGCTCGCTGTAGAAACGCTCGCCGGGGCCTGCGTGGTAGAAACCGCTGTAAGTGTTCAGCTCGTCGGCGGCAACGTTGTCACTGGCGCTGAAGCGATGCATCACCAGCTCAATCAGCGTGACGGATTCGGAGGGTGGACCGACATGCTCCCACCCGGAAAACGTGCGACCACTGTTGTCTGCATTCGTGAATCGATGCCAATACACGTTGCAAGGGTCGAGCACCTTGTCGGTATGCCGGGCAATGATTGTGCGTGCAACCTGAAAGGCCAGACTGTAAAGATCTGGATAGGCGCCCATGAGAGAGACTGCACGGGCTTTAAGCGCCTTGTCCGTCCAGACATCGACAGCAGTTTTTGCCATCCGGGTTTTGTGAGTTGTTGAGTGCATGACGTCCTGTCTTTGCTCTTGAGGAAAGCCATGCACTTAATCAGTTTGTGGGGCACCGTTCGGGGTAATTATTTAAGTCGGAGGCCGGATATCGTCATGACGGTGCAGGCACAGCCTGTGGATAAAACACCTCGAGGAGCGGTTTGCCTGCCGCACCCAGCCGGGCGGCATAGCGCTCACGGCTGAACGGCTCACCCGTGCGCATGTCCAGCAGCTTGCGTCCGGCCTCAGGCGCAGACACTTCGCTGATGCGCACCCTCATGAATCGATAGAACGCGCCCTGCACCTCATCAAGTTGCTCGATCCGAAAGTAGCGACCGGGCAGGAAGACAGATTCGGCCTCTCCGGGGCTGGACGAAAAGGGCGCGATGGGCGTTGCGCTCAGGTACTGTCTGGCAGGCAGCTCAAAGACTACCGACGTGTCATCAAAGCTGACCGGTGCCGAGATGGATATGGCATTGGTACCCGCCTGGCTGCTGGCAAACGTCCTGGCCTGGTACGGGTTTTCACTGAACGAGGTGATATCGGTATTGGTCAGCACATCACCGACCCTGACCTGCCCGCCTCTGAAGAACTGACCTGACGTGCCTCGCTCACCACTTCCGCCGCGATAAAGCGTGACGTCGTTGTTGAAACCCAGCGTCCTGACATCCTCGACAAAGCGTTTGATGTCCTCCACCTGCTCGGCAATATCGATCATGCCTGTCGACGGGTCGCCTTCAAAAACCTCTCCTGTGCGCAGGTACTGATTGTAGATTGCGCCATTATCGGTGTAACGACGAATGCTCTGCGCATGGAACGTCGCATCATGGGTCTTGAACACCCGGTGCTTTGCGCCCCATGGATCGATGTGCACGTCTTCACCCTCGGAATCGGAAACCACCTCTTCCTCCGGCTCCATCCGAAAGATATCCATGACCGCTTCCTGACGCGCGACGGCCACCTCGGCCAGGTTCTTTTCGTCATAAACGTTTATCAGCATGTAGTGATCCCAGAACGCTGAACCCGTCGTGCCATAAGGATACGAGGCGGGCTGCGCGTCTGCAGCCGAAGGCACATCCTGAGGGGAGCCGCCTGACAGGCCCGGTCTTACGAGCGGTTGCCACTCGCCGTGCTCATCAAGCACTACGGCGGGGCCGACAGAAAAGGCAAAAGGGTTATGCGGATCGATCACCTGCCAGCACCCCAATGACTCATCAAAGCGCACGCGATAAAACAATCCGCTCAGCCTGATCCACGTCTCACCGTTAAACAGTTGGTAGATACCCCGCAGCCTTCCTTCGGCTGCCATGGGCATGGCGCCTTCGAGCGTCAACTGGTTGCCGTTCAGACTGGCGAGCGTGTCTGCGAGCGACGCAGTTGCAGGCGTGTCGGTCAAACCCTCGGCGGCACGACTCAGGCCCGTCAACAGCGGCAGGTTGAACGCCAGATACAGCGCATTGCATATGGAGCCCAGCACACCGGCCTTGCGCTGCGCCGCCGTTTTGCCGAGCACTGCCTGATCGATGTTCAGCCCCAGGTTGAAAGCACTCGCCCCGACCACTGCCAGGGCCGCTGGCCAGCCCAACAGCGCGAGGTTGCCACTGACCCGCAGAAAGGCGTCGAGATAGCCTATCCACAGTCGCTTGCGCAATTGGACATTACTGGTCAGCAGAACATGAGCGTCAGCGGTCATTTCGTCTTTCGCAATGTCGCGCAGTATTTCGAAAGGATCGCCGGGGATGGCCGCTTCGTGTTGATTGATCAGCCCGGGCCCCGTCTGCCCATCGTGAGCGAGCAGGCCGTTGATACATCGGTCGAACGCAGCACCGGACGCCTGCTCGGCTGAGGGGCGAATGAAATGGCTGCGCATTTCGCTTCGAGTCCCGGCAGCGGCGAAACGCGCCTTGAGCCAGTCGAACAGCGCTTGTCGATCGGCAAATCGGTGAAAGGGGTGACTGTCGCCGGGTATATAGAGGATCTGCGCACCGTGCTCATCGACCATGCGCAGCATGTCACGAGCCTTGAAACCGCCGATATCCAGCCAGTGGAAAGCTACCTTGGCGCCGGACTGAAGGGCAGCACCGAGGGACGTCAGGGTCGGCGTGTCGCTGTTTTCACCCAGAATCAGACTGACCAACCACTCGAAGTCAGCCGCTGAAATCTGTCTGCTGCTAACGCAGCGCCCTGCCGCCGCCAGAAAGTCGGCCTTGGCCAAAAGGCAGAACGTCTGTCCGTGGATATTCCAGAACTGTTCCAGTTTGCGCCGGTAACCGTTGCTGAAATCCAGCGCCCAGAAGTCATTCAACACGTCCTGAGCGAGTAACCGCACCTCGTTGGTTTCATTGAACCTGCCGTGGTCTGCGGTTACGGTATAAAAACCGCCATAAGACGAAAGCTCGTCGCTGGCAACCTGATCCTGCGGGCTGAAGCGGCGAATCACGAGTTCGACTATCGTCATCGACTCGACCGGCGTGCCGACATGCTCCCAGCCGGTAAACGTGCGAGGGCTGCTGACGGCAGTGCTGAACCGGTGCCAATAGACCTTGTCGGGGTCCAGCCACTTGCCCGTTCGCTTGCAGATGATGGCCTGAGCCGCTCGCCGCGCCATGTCGTACAGGTCGGGATAGTCGGTCACGTATTCGTGGGCTTTTTTTCGAAGCTGTTGCTGGTCTGCAAGGTGTAACCGTGTTGTTTCAGAAGTCATGGCTTCCTGTTCCTTCAGGGATGGAAGCCATACGTGATCAGATCCAGAGGGCGGATCGACCCTAAATAGTTACGACATGAATAAGGCAGACGCACCGGTAGCGGCACGGACATCGGTACGCGGTGTATTAATCCGCAAAACTTTGACAGTCAGCCATTTCAACAGGTTAGAATCCCTTGGCACGCGGACTGCATGGTCAGTTTTCGCTCTCAACGTTTTTGATTCGTTTTCTATGGAGTACCGCCCTTGGATGCAGTAACCATCAACAGCCTGTTCCTGATCGGCGCGTTGCTGGTAACGGCGAGCATTCTGGTCAGCTCCCTTTCCTCACGCCTCGGCATCCCGATTCTGGTCATCATCCTCGCGGTAGGCATGGTGGCGGGTGTCGACGGCGGCGGCATCATCTTCGACAACTATGCAACGGCCTATCTGGTCGGCAACCTTGCGCTGGCCGTCATCCTGCTCGACGGCGGCCTGCGAACGCGGGTGGCGAGTTTCCGGGTGGCGCTCTGGCCGGCCCTGTCGCTGGCCACGGTCGGGGTGCTGATTACCACGGTGCTGACTGGCATGGTCGCGGCCTGGCTGTTCAACCTGAACATGATCCAGGGCCTGCTGATCGGCGCCATTGTCGGCTCGACCGACGCTGCGGCGGTGTTCTCGCTGCTGGGCGGCAAAGGCCTGAACGAACGGGTCACGGCCACGCTGGAAATCGAATCCGGCAGCAACGACCCGATGGCGGTATTCCTGACCGTGACCCTGATCGGCATGCTTGCCAGCGGCCAGACCGGTTTGCACTGGGGCCTGCTGGGGCATTTGATTCAGGAGTTCGGCATCGGCGGCATCATCGGTCTGGGCGGCGGCTGGATCATGCTGCAACTGGTCAATCGCATCAATCTGGCAGCCGGCCTGTACCCAATTCTGGTGATCGCAGGCGGTCTGGCGATCTTTGCCCTGACCAACGCCATTCACGGCAGTGGCTTCCTGGCGGTCTACCTGTGCGGTCTGGTGCTGGGCAACCGTCCGATTCGCAGTCGCCACGGTATTCTGCACATGCTCGACGGCATGGCCTGGCTCGCGCAGATCGGTATGTTTCTGGTGCTGGGTCTGCTGGTCACACCTCACGACCTGCTGCCTATCGCCATTCCGGCGCTGGGTCTGGCGCTGTGGATGATTCTGGTGGCGCGGCCGTTGTCGGTCATGGTCGGCCTGCTGCCGTTCAAGGCGTTCCACGGTCGCGAAAAGGCGTTCATCGCCTGGGTCGGCCTGCGGGGTGCGGTACCGATCATTCTGGCGGTGTTCCCGCTGATGGCCGGGCTGCCCAATGCCCAGCTGTACTTCAACCTCGCCTTCTTCATCGTGCTGGTCTCGCTGCTGCTGCAAGGCACCAGCCTGCCGTGGATGGCAAAACTGCTGAAAGTGACCGTTCCGCCTGATCCTGCGCCTATCTCCCGCGCCGCCCTTGAAGTCCACGCGACCAGCGAGTGGGAGCTGTTTGTCTATCGCCTGGGTGCAGAGAAATGGTGCATCGGAGCGGCACTGCGTGAGCTTAAGATGCCTGAAGGCACCCGTATCGCGGCCCTGTTCCGTGGTCAGCAACTGCTTCACCCGTCCGGCAGTACCACGCTGGAAGTCGGCGATCTGCTCTGCGTGATCGGCCACGAGCATGACCTGTCCGCACTGGGCAAACTGTTCAGTCAGGCTCCGCAACGTGGCCTGGACCTGCGTTTCTTCGGCGACTTCGTGCTCGAAGGTGATGCGCAGTTGGGCGATGTGGCAGCGCTCTACGGCCTGAAACTCGACGGCATCGACCCCGGAATGCCGCTCAGCCAGTTCATCGTGCAGAAGAATCGCGGCGAGCCGATTGTGGGCGACCAGATCGAATGGAATGGAACTATTTGGACAGTTGCCGTCATGGACGGGAACAAGATCCAGAAAGTGGGCGTCAAATTCCCCGAAGGAAGCCGCCCGGGTCCCGGATTGTTCCTTTAAACTGCCTACCCACACGTACCATCACGCGACCGGTGTCTATGTTTTCCCTGCGCTCTCTTTGTGCTGCCGCACTGTTTACGCTTAGTCTTTCCACCTTTCCCGCCCTTGCTGCCGACCCGCCCACCAGTCAGGCCGTGCAGCAGAGTCTGGACAAGATCGCCGACCGCAAACTGCCGGACGCCGACCAGAAAGCGCTGCAACAGGTGCTTGAGCAAACCCTGGCGTTCCTGGCCAGCAAGCAGGACAGCGAGCAGAAGCTGACCGCACTCAAGCAGCAACTCAATCAGGCGCCCAAACAGACCAGCGAGAACCAGCGTGAGCTGAGTCGCCTGAAGGAAAGCAAAGTCGTCCCGATTGCGCAGCGCTACGGCGGTCTCGATGTGCCGCAGCTGGAGCAGGTGCTCAGCCAGCGCAGCACCCAGCAAAGCGATCTGCAAAAAGAACTCAATGACGCCAACAGCCTGAGCATTACCGCCCAGACCCGCCCCGAGCGTGCCCAGGCGGAAATCAGCGCCAACCAGAACCGCATCCAGCAGATCAATGCGATCCTCAAGCTGGGCAAGGACAACGGCAAGGCCCTCAGCGCCGATCAACGCAACCTGCTCAACGCCGAGCTGGCGTCGATCAATGCCCTGAACCTGCTGCGCCGTCAGGAACTGGCCGGCAACAGCCAGTTGCAAGACCTGGGCAACAGCCAGCATGACCTGCTCACCGAGAAGGTCGCGCGTCAGGAGCAGGAAATCCAGGACCTGCAAACCCTGATCAACGACAAGCGCCGCGCCCAGTCGCAGAAAACCGTGGCCGACCTGTCCCTTGAAGCCCAGAAGTCCGGCGGCAGCAGCCTGCTGGCGACAGAAAGCGCGTACAACCTGCAGCTGTCCGACTACCTGCTGCGCGGCACCGACCGCCTCAACGAACTGACCCAGCAGAACCTCAAGACCAAGCAGCAACTGGACAACCTGACCCAGACCGATCAGGCGCTGAGCGAGCAGATCAATGTCCTCAGCGGCAGCCTGCTGCTGTCCAAGATTCTCTACAAGCAGAAGCAGTCGTTGCCGCATCTGGAACTGGACAAGGGGCTGGCAGACGAAATCGCCAACATTCGTCTGTATCAGTTCGAGATCAACCAGAAACGCGAGCAGATGAGCACGCCAACGGCGTATGTCGAAAAACTGCTCACCACGCAGCCACCGGAAAACGTAACGCCGCAGTTGCGCCGGACCCTGCTGGACCTGGCAATCACCCGCAGCGATCTGCTCGAGCGCCTGAACCGTGAACTCAGTGCGCTGCTCAACGAATCCATCACCCTGCAGCTGAACCAGAAACAGCTGACCAGCACCGCCATCGGCCTGCGCTCCACGCTGGACGAGCAGATGTTCTGGATTCCCAGCAACAAGCCGCTGGACATCGAGTGGTTCCAGAACATCTGGCCGCGCCTTGAAAAACAGGTCGCCACCCTGCCCTGGACGTCCAGCCTCAGCGAACTGTCGGACGGCCTGACGCAGCGCCCTCTGCTGTTCCTGCCGCTGCTGTTGCTGATCGGTGTGCTGACTTGGCGGCGCAAGGCGCTGTATCAGCGCCTGAACCGCCTGCACGCCGACATCGGCCACTTCAAGCGTGACAGTCAGTGGAAAACCCCGCTGGCCCTGCTGATCAACGTGCTGCTGGCCATGCCTGTCGCCTTGGGCCTGGCCCTGTGCGGCTATGCGCTGCAGATCGATGCCCGCGGACAAAACGCCAACCTTGGCGAAGCGCTGCTGCAGATCGCTCTGGCCTGGCTGGTGTTCTACACCGCCTATCGCGTGCTTGCTCCATCGGGCGTTGCGCAACTGCATTTCCGCTGGGAGACGGCGCAGGTCGAATTCCTGCGGGGCTGGGTCCGTCGCCTCGGGCTGGTGGTACTGGCGCTGGTCGCCGTTGTAGCGGTCGCCGAACATCAGCCTGCCGCGCTGGCCGACGACGTGCTGGGGATCGGCGTGGTGCTGACCTGCTACGCACTGATGGCCTGGCTGCTGGGTCGCCTGCTGGTTTCGAGCCCGACCCACCACAACGCGTCGCTGTTTCGCAAAGCCGTGGGCATGGCGTTCACCGCATTGCCCGTCGCCCTGTTCGTGGCGGTTTGCTTCGGCTACTACTACACCGCGCTCAAGCTCAGCGACCGACTGATCGACACGCTGTACCTGCTCATGCTCTGGCTGGTGGTGGAAGCCACCTTCGTGCGCGGCCTGGGTGTGGCGGCACGCCGCCTGGCCTACCAGCGCGCCTTGGCCAAACGTCAGGCCGCTCGCGAAAATGGCGACAGCGATACACCGGTCGAAGAACCCAAACTGGACATCGAACAGGTCAACCAGCAATCGCTGCGTCTGATTCGACTGGCCTTGCTGGGCGGTTTCATCGGCGCGCTGTATCTGGTCTGGGCCGACCTGATCACAGTATTTGCCTATCTCGACAACATCACGCTCTATGAGTACACCAGCGGCACCGGTGCCAACATGAGCATGGTGCCGATCAGCCTGGGCGATTTCATCGGCGCGGTGGTGATCATCGCCATCACCTTTGTGCTCGCGGGTAACCTGCCCGGTCTGCTGGAAGTGCTGGTGTTGTCACGCCTGAATCTGGCGCAGGGCAGTGCCTATGCGACCACCACCTTGCTGTCCTATGCCATCGCCGGGATCGGCTTCGTCACCACGCTCTCGACACTCGGCGTGAGCTGGGACAAGTTGCAGTGGCTGGTGGCAGCGCTGTCGGTCGGTCTCGGCTTCGGGATGCAGGAGATCTTCGCCAACTTCATCTCCGGCATCATGATCCTGTTCGAACGTCCGGTGCGAATCGGCGACACCATCACCATCGGCAACCTGTCGGGTACGGTCAGCAAGATCCGCATTCGTGCCACGACCATCACCGACTTCGACCGCAAGGACATCATCGTCCCTAACAAGACGTTCATCACCGGCCAGCTCATCAACTGGTCGTTGACCGACACCATTACTCGCGTGACCCTCAAGCTCGGCGTGGACTACGGCTCGGACCTGGATCTGGTTCGCGACCTGCTGTTGCAGGCGGCCCGTGAGAACCCTCGGGTCCTGAAAGAGCCGGAACCGATCGTCTACTTCCTGAATTTCGGCGAAAGCACGCTGGACCACGAACTGCGCATGCACGTTCGCGATCTGGGCGACCGCAACCCGGTGCTGGACGAGATCAATCGGTTCATCAATCGCGAGTTCAAGAAGCAGAAGATCAACATCTCGTTCCGCCAGATGGAGATCTACCTCAAGAACACCCAGGGCAAGGAATACAAGATGGTGCCCGTGGACGCCGAGGAAAAGACCGTGCTGCCGACCGAGAAGGCTACGCCGCCGGTCAACACCAAAGTGGCGCCTGCCACCAAGGATGCGCCAGAACCGCCTGAACTCAGGCTCGACTGATCGGGTCAACCCCAGCAGAATGCCCTCACATTTTGCTGGAGATGGCCTGTGAAAGCCCTCGACGAACTCGTCTTCGACAACCGCTTCGCCCGCCTGGGCGATGCGTTCTCCACCTCAGTCCTGCCTGAACCCATCGCCGAACCGCGTCTCGTGGTCGCCAGCAAGGCCGCATTGTCCTTGCTGGACCTTGAACCGAGCCAGGCCGAAACGCCCCTGTTCGCGGAAATCTTTGCCGGGCACAAGCTCTGGCAGGAAGCCGAGCCGCGGGCGATGGTCTATTCCGGCCATCAGTTCGGTTCGTACAACCCGCGCCTGGGCGATGGGCGCGGGCTGCTGCTTGGCGAGGTCTACAACGACGCAGGCGAGCACTGGGACCTGCACCTCAAGGGTGCCGGACAGACACCATACTCGCGCATGGGCGATGGTCGCGCGGTGCTGCGCTCTTCGATCCGCGAATTTCTGGCCTCCGAAGCCCTGCATGCACTGGGCGTTCCCAGCAGCCGCGCCGCCTGTGTGATCGGCTCCAGCACGCCAGTCTGGCGGGAAACCGAGGAACGTGCCGCGATGGTCCTGCGTCTGGCTCACAGCCATGTGCGCTTCGGCAGTCTTGAATACTTCTACTACACCAAGCAGCCGGAACAGTTGAAGCAACTGGCCGAGCATGTGCTGACGATGCACTACCCACAGTGCCAGGAGCAGCCCGAGCCGTATCTGGCGATGTTCCGGGAAATCGTCGAGCGCAACGCCGAGCTGATCGCCAAGTGGCAGGCCTATGGTTTCTGCCATGGCGTGATGAACACCGACAACATGTCGATTCTGGGCATCACCTTCGACTTCGGGCCGTTCGCGTTTCTGGACGATTTCGATCAGCACTTTATCTGCAACCATTCCGATCACGAAGGCCGCTATTCCTTCAGCAATCAGGTGCCCATCGCGCAATGGAACCTCAGCGCACTGGCCCAGGCCCTGACGCCGTTCATCAGCGTGGATGCGCTGCGCGAAACCATCGGTCTGTTCCTGCCGCTGTATCAGGCGCACTACAGAGACCTGATGCGCCGTCGCCTCGGCCTGACTCAAGCAGACGAGCAGGCAGACGAACAGGACGACATACTGATCAGTCGCCTGCTGCAACTGATGCAGAACAGCGGCGTCGATTACACCCTCTTCTTCCGCAGACTGGGCGATGCACCGGCAGCCGAAGCGCTGCGCGTTTTGCGTGACGACTTCGTCGACATCAAGGGCTTCGACAGTTGGGGCGAGACCTATCTGGCGCGCATCGTCCAGGAAGAAAGCACCTCGGAAGACGAACGCAAAACCCGCATGCACGCAGTCAATCCGCTCTACATCCTGCGCAACTACTTAGCACAAAACGCGATTCAAGCCGCCGAGCAAGGCGACTACGAAGAAGTCCGCCGCCTGCACGAAGTGCTCTGCAACCCCTTCACCGAACAACCCGACATGGACCGCTACGCCCAGCGCCCACCGGACTGGGGCAAGCATCTGGAAATCAGCTGTTCGTCGTGATCCCCGAAAGCCGCAAGAAGTGACGCAGAGCGTCACGGGCTGCATGCCCACGCGATGGGCACGATCAATATCGGGAATGATCGTTCCTACGCTCCGCGTGGGAATGCCGCCCAGGACGCTCCGCGTCCGCTTTCAGCAGCGCGAAAGACCTTCGACCTAGCTGGGTCAGCAAAAGCGCTCTGTTCTTCGTCGGCCGTTCGGCGGTAGCATCAAACCAGCCGTTAAGTCCTAGTACGAAAGCGTGTATGCGAGCATGCTTGTCTTTCCTATGCAAGACGATATGGCATCAGAGATATAGACACATCTTCCGTGCGACGGGCTGCATTGGCAAGTGAGATGGCCCGCAACTAAAATTATAGTTCAAGGCTGCTTGCAATGAATGCGGGCGCATGCCTCCCACAATAAGCTGACATGTCAATATAAGATCATGGAAGTTCTGACGTACATCACACAGCAGGAGCAATACATCATGGATGATAAAATCAACGGAAAACCAGTCGTTATAGACATGGGCAGCGCCATAACAAAAATAGGCTTTGTCGGTGAGAAGACACCACGGGCCATGATCCCTACTGTTATAGGAAAACCTAAATCTGGCGCAAACCAGACGACTGTATACGTGGGTGAAGAAGCAATTACCAAGAGAGAAAGTTTAAATCTCAGCTACCCGATGTCGCTCGGCCTTGTAACCAAGTGGGATGACTTCGAAAAATTCATCCATCATGCATTTAATGACATTTTGAAAATCAGTCTAGAAAATCACCCAACACTATTAACGGAGCCTCCGCTTAACCCAAAAGCCAACCGAGAAAAAATGACTCAAGTCATGTTTGAGACATTCAACTGCCCCGCCTTTTACACCTCGAGCAATGCAGTCCTCAGCCTATATGCAACCGGAAGAACAACCGGTTTCGTTCTGGACGTGGGCGACAGCGTCATTTGTGCAGCGCCAATTTACGAAGGATATGTGTTGCCTCATGCGACGCTTAAACTCAATACCGGTGGACGCCACCTAACTGAAACATTGGCAGAGCGCTTATCAAAATCATCACTTGACTCAATCGCGTTGAATGAACGTATCTCAGTAGCCCGATACGTCAAGGAAAAGTTAAGTTGTGCCGCACTGACCGCTGACAGAGTTGCCCAAACAGGGGTTGGTCTTTTTGAAAAAACATACAGCTTGCCAGACCATGAAGACATACTCGTAGCAAAGGACTTTCATTGTGCGGAAGCTTTATTTCGGCCTTCTCTCGCCGGCGAAGGCTCAGGCGGCATCCAAAACCTCATCCACCAAAGCATTACCAAGTGCGACGCAGATATCCAAAAGGATCTGTGGAGCAATATTGTGCTGAGTGGCGGCTCAGCAGCTTTTGAGAAGCTGGGTAACAGGTTGCAAACGGAACTTTCAGCGCTAGTACCCACTACAACAGAAGTCAAGGTTACTGCACCAATTGAATGTCCGTACTTAAGCTGGCTCGGAGGATCCGTATTGACAGACAACCCCACCTTTCAGGAAATGTGGATTACCAGGCATGAGTATGACGAAAGCGGCCCAAGTATTGTCCATAGAAAGTGCTTTTGATAGGGTTTGAAAACCCTGCTCGACCGCTTGGCACAGAACGTTATAAAGGCCGCACGCCTTCACGGCTTGCTTTGTACCTGACAACCCGACACGGACCGCTACGCCCAGCGCCCACCAGACGGGGGCAAGCACCTGGAAATCAGCTGTTCGTCGTGATCCGCACAAGGTGCAAGAAGTGACGCGGAGCGTTATGGGAGGCATGCCCTCGCGGAGTGAAGTGGGAACGATCAGTGTTGGGGCGGACTTGTGTGTAACGATGAGCGCGGAGCAAGGGCACGATCCATATCGAGTAATGATCGTTCCTACGCTCCGCGTGGGAATGCCGCCCAGGACGCTCCGCGTCCGCTTTCAGCCGCGCACTGATGGATTGGCCAGCCCCGCATCGACCAGCCATTGCTCCAGCCCTTCCAGATCGGGAATACGGGCGACGGTGTCGCCGACCTGCACCGCCGCCAGTTCCAGCTCGGTCAGGGGCACGTCGACGTAGCTCAACTGGCTGTCGACCTTGCAGGAGCGCGGGATGCCTTGGGTCAGCAGGGCGATGAACCGGACGTCATGGCGTCCTCCCAGCGCATTGAGCACCACGATGCGGGCACGACCGCCGACCCGTGTGCGCCCACCGCAGGCGGCTTCGAAACTGAGCAGCGGCAAGGTCAGTTCACGCCAGCTGATAGGCCCCAGGTACCACTCGGGCGCGCCTGGCTCAGCGCTGCAGTCCTGATAGTCGATGAGTTCTGCAACGGCCACATTGGGCAGCAACAGATGCCGGTCGCTCAAGGGCAGCAGCAGGCCGGTAAGACTGGTCAGACGGCTGGTCTGGAACGCGCTTTCAGACATTGACCTGACTCCAGTAGGCGATGCTGTCCAGTAGCACGCTCTCTTGATACGGCTTGCTCAGGTATTCGTTGACGCCAATCGCCATGGCGCGGTCGCGGTGTTTCTGGCCAGAGCGTGAGGTGATCATGATGATCGGCAAATCCTTGAGCTGCTCGTCGTGACGGATCTGGCTGGCCACTTCGAAGCCGTCCATGCGCGGCATCTCGATGTCCAACAGCATGATGTCCGGGGTGTGTTCCTGAAGCAGGCTCATGGCATCGACACCGTCCTTGGCCGTGAGCACGTGCATGCCGTGGCGCTCCAGCAGTCGGCCGGTCACCTTGCGTACCGTGACCGAGTCGTCCACCACCATGACCAGCAGCGGCCTGGCCTGTTCGATCTCATGGAATGTCTGCACCGGTCCGTCAGTTGCAGGTCTGTGCAGGCGGCCCTGCAAGGTACGAATCTGCGCCATCAGGTCGAGAATCAGCACCACACGACCATCGCCCAGAATGGTTGCGCCGGAAATGCCCTGAACCCTTGCGAATTGCGGGCCGAGGTTCTTGACCACGATTTCCCGCGAGCCGGCCAGCGCATCGACCTGCACGGCCACCCACTGGTCCTGCAGGTGCACCAGCAGCACCGGCAGCGGCTCGAGCTGGCCGATCAGGCGTGGCGGGCTGTTGTCGATCAGCTCACCCAGATAGCGCAATTCATAGCTGCGTCCGCCGTACTGATAGCGCGGCGGGCTGGTCTGGTAGCAGGTGTCCAGTTCATTGGGCATGACCCGCACGATGCCATCGACGGTATTCAGCGGCACGGCGTACTGCTCCTCGCCGCAGGTGACCATCAGCGCGCGGTTGACCGAGACCGAGAATGGCAGGCGAATCCTGAAGCGAGTGCCCTTGCCCGGCGTCGAGTCGATCACCATCGACCCGCCCAGTTGCTTGACCTCGGCGTGCACCACGTCCATGCCCACGCCACGTCCGGAAATCTGCGTGATGATTTCCGTCGTGGAGAATCCGGCCTGCAGGATGAACGGCAGAACCTCGTGATCGGCAAGATCGGCATCGGGATGGATCATGCCGCGCTTGATCGCCTTGCGTCGCACGGCGGCCAGATCGACACCCGACCCGTCATCGCTGAGCTCGATCAGGATGTCGCCGCCCTCGTGCATCAGTTCCAGCGTGATCAACCCCTGCTCGGGCTTGCCCGCCGCAAGGCGCCTTTCAGTGCTTTCAAGGCCGTGGTCGACCGCGTTGCGCAGCATGTGCTCCAGCGGCGCGACCATCCGTTCCAGCACATTCCGGTCCATTTCGCCGTCGGCGTTGGCCACTTCGAACTGCACCTTTTTGTTCAACTGGGTCGCAACCTGCCGCACGACACGTCGCAAGCGCGGGACCATGCGCTCGAAAGGCACCATGCGCGTACGCATCAGGCCTTCCTGCAGTTGGGTGTTGACCCGTGCCTGCTGCGACAACAGCATTTCGGCGTCACGCGTGCGTGCGCCGAGGGTTTCCTTGAGGTCCATCAGGTCGGATGCCGACTCGAACAGCGCGCGGGACAGCTGCTGCAACTGGGAGTGGCGGTCCATTTCCAGCGGATCGAATTCTTCGTAGCCAAGGCGTTCGGCCTGCACCTGCTCGCGGCTGAGGATGCGACCCTGGGTTTCCATGTCCAGACGTCGCAACTGATCGCGCATCCGTTCGATGGTCGTTTCCATCTCCACCAACGCGACCTGAGCGTCGAGCATTTGCTGTTCGATGCGTCCCCGAAAGATCGAGGTCTCGCCCGCCAGGTTGACCAGATTCTCCAGCTGCTCGGCCGGCACCTTGATCGTCTCCGGCACGTTGCGCTCGGACTCTGCATCCGCTGCGGCCGCTGGTGCAGCCACGGGTTCCGGCTCGGGCGCGTTCACCAGCGGCAGCCGCTGTCCGGGTTCCTGGCTGGCGAGGTTCTGAATGTTTTGAATCAACAGAGTGGCATCAGGCAGCGGTTTTTCGGTCCGCACAGCATCGAGCATGTCGGCCAGCACGTCATGGCCGCTCTGCAGCAGGCTCATCATCAGCGAATCAGCCTGCATGACACCTGACGACAACCCTTCATAGAGCGTTTCAAGCTCATGGGCAAGGTCACCGATGGGGGCGATCTCGACCATGCGCGCCCCGCCCTTCAGCGTATGCAGATCACGCAGCAGGTTCTCGACTTCCAGCGTGTTCTGCGGATCCGCCTGCCAGCGCGACAGGGAGGCGCCGGAGCTTTCCAGCAAGTCGAAACCTTCTTCGAGGAAGATTTCCAGCAGTTCGGTATCGCGTTCCTGCGGCTCTTCGACGTGTTTCGTTGGCGCAACGGGCTCAGGCTCGCCGAACTCGCCGTTGCGACACTGAATCAACGCGTCGATCAGTGGCGCCGGATCGCTGAGCGCTTCGTGCCGAAACAACTGTTCCAGCATGATCGCCAGTTCGTCGTGGCTCTTGAGCAGCAGTTCGGCCAGTTGCGGAGAATGGTTGAAGCGTCGATCGATCAGCCCTTCGTAAAGGTTTTCCAGCTCATGGGCCAGATCGCCCACTTCGGCGACTTCTGCCATCCGCGCACCGCCT
>Ga0326721_10000194_pt1 | contig 22815 bp, 24 predicted proteins | sample SGPome_FD_203951 | JGI IMG/M metagenome (GOLD analysis project Ga0326721, IMG submission 203951) | Soil microbial communities from Southern Great Plains, Lamont, Oklahoma, United States - SGP_1_2016 | ecosystem: Engineered > Artificial ecosystem > Soil microcosm > Unclassified | place: USA...
TACGGCAATCCCGCCCCCGCCGCCCGATCCGTCCAGCGACTTCTCGATCAGCCGGAGGAACGGCGATTTTCCGATATATCCCGCGCCCGACCCGGCGCCGTTGCCGCCCGGCAGGGTGGACGATCCGGCCTGCCCGCCCGGCGCGGTGATGCCGGGGCCGCCCGGCCCATAGGGGACGGTTGTGGCCGGACCCGCCGTGCCGCCGCCGCCGCCACTGCCGCCGCTGCTCGGCGAGCCGCCGTTGAACCCGGCCCCGCCGCCGCCGCCGCCGCCGGAGTTGCCGTTGCCGCCGTTCCCGCCACCCAGGCCGCCGCCGCCGCCTGGGTTGGTTCCGCCGTTGCCGCCGTTGCCGTAGAGGCTGCCCGCCGCCCCGCCGCCGCCCTGCGTGCCGTTGCCGCCCGACCCGCCCGATGCCGTCATGCGCCCCCGCAGACCGCCGGCGGCGGTTCCGGTGCCGCCCGTGACGGCGCTCTGTGCGCCCCCGGTGGCACTCAGCAATGAGCCGACCGAACTCGTTCCACCCGCGCTGCTGGCCCCCACGCCGCCGGCCCCCACCGTGATGGTCGGCAGATCCTGCCCCGGCGTCACGTCGATGATGCCGAACGCGAAGCCGCCGCCACCGCCGCCGCTGGTGCCGGTCGGGGCGCCGCCGCCGCCGCCGCCCACGACATAGCAGCCGATCTGGTAGACGTTGGCCGGCACCGTGAAGGTGTAGGTGCCCGCCGTCAGGTAGGTTTGGCAGTTCTTCCACTCGGGCGGTGCCGTGCGGGGCGGCCGGGTCAGGCCCATGGGGTTGCCGAACAATCCTTGGTTCATCAGAAATCTCCCCCGATTGTCAGGACGTTGAAGGTTTCGGCGACATGGGTTGCCGCGCGCAGCGTCCAGCCGCTCGGGATGACCAGCCCCGGCAAAGCTTGCTCGGCGCGGAACGCCGGGATGGTCGATGACGGGGTGGTTGCGATCACCGGGATTTCGAGGAACAGCCGGTGGTTCGTGCCGTCCGACAGGAACAGCCGGATCATGCCGGCGGTAGTCGTGCCGGGTGCCGAGATCACCAGCCAGTCGATGCGCGACCCGTTCGAGCCGGCTGTCAGAATGGTAACCAGCGTGCCGGTGCCGTCGCGGTTGGTGTTGGCCGCCGAGACGGTTCCCGAACCGATCTTCGGCGTTGCCGCATATTGGGGGGAGGTTGCCATGTCAGATGACCCCGGTTGCTATGTTGTAGAGGTGGTTCACTGTGGCGGCGAGCACGTAGCCGGACCCGCCGGCATCAACCGAGATGACCTTGCCGGCATCGGCCGACCCGGAGATCAGGGGAAGGCCCGTGATGGCCGATGCCGCGGCGGCGCTCGCAGCCGCCGCCGAAGCGCTCGAAGCGGCGTTCGTCGCCGACGTGCCCGCCGCCGTGGCGCTTGCCGCCGCCGCCGTGGCGCTGGTCGCAGCAGCCGAAGCGCTCGCCGCCGTTGTCGTCGCATGCCCCGCCGCCGTCAGAGCATCAGCAGCCGCCTGACCGGCAACGATCACAGCATCGCCGAGCATCGGCAGAAGCCACGTCCGATGCCCGCCGCTAAGCATATCTCTCGTTCCGGTGCCGTCCGAGCTGTAGTTGTTCCCGTTTATCGTGTAGCTTGTCATTACAGCACCTCTTCGAAGGACATCGGCAGGGCTTCGCGGCCCGGCGAGGAATATGCCAGCAAGCCCGGCGCGACGTTGCGTGCAAGAAAGACCGTGCGAACCCAATGAACGGGTTCTCCAGGGTAGGGGAACCACAAAAACGGCGTATCGACATCGGCTTGACGAAGATGCTCGAAGCCGTTGGCAAGCGCTTCGTCACGATCCAATGCGGAAATCTGCCCGCGCCAGACCCGCGGTTTGTCGCGCCTTTCAAAATATTTCGTGCCGCCGAGCGCTTCGACTTCCTGCGATCGGAAGCGGTGCCCGAAGCTGGCGCCGAAATCAGGGTTTGTCGAAACCTGCCAACCCTGCGAAATCTCGAACAAGCCGATTTCGATATAACCGGCGGTATTGGCGGTATCGACGATATCAACGTCGATAACTCTCGCGAGCTTCAGCGACCCTATCCAGATCGGCAGTGTCCAAGTCGAGCCCGCCAGATCGTCGGCGAGCGGCGTTCCCGACCACCAATTATCGGCTTCCCATTCGAGCGTGTCGGGCGGATAGACCGCCGCCCAGACAGGAAGCGTGCCACTGTCCCACGTCGAAACCGTGGCGCCGGCGTCAGACCAGACCCGCACCCGGTATGTTGCTGTGATGCTGAGATTGTGCCGAACCAGCGCCATGCAGCGCACGCCGCGCTGTGCCGACAGCGTTGCGCGGAACTTCGTATTCGATGCCGTCAGGTTGGTACTTCGCGCGACGCGCGCTAGAGGAAGCGTTCCCAGGTTCGCCGCCGGATATGTCGCCGACCAGCTTCCGCCGGTGAACGTCGCACTCGCCGTCCATCGCGGCCAGCCGATCACCGCCCGTTGAACTGCCATTCCTACCCCCACAATTCCAGCTCAGCGAGATTGTTCGCCGCGTCATATTCGATCGCCGTGACCGTGAACAGCTTTCCTGAACCATACCCGAAGCGGTTCAGCGTCAGGCTGACGACGCTTCCCAGATCCACCGCGGCGACCAAAGCACCGTCGAGCCGCGTCCTGACCTTCAGCCTGTCACGCCGCACGCTATAGAGTGCGAGCAACCGCGCCGCTTCGGTATCGGCGGCGGCTTGGGTCAGCAACAGGGTTTCACGATCGATCGTCGGCGACAGCAGATGTTTTGTCGGCACCGTGGCATCAGAGGCGACCGCCGTGCGGAACTGTTCGGCGACGAAGGCGCGCCGCGCCGCCGTCACGCTGCCCGCTATGCCGCCGGTCTGCACTGTCCAATTCCTGCTGTGCCCGACTGTGACGCGCCAAACCGGAATACCGCGCCCGGCATCGTCGCTCGCGATCCGCTCGACATCGACGATATCCGCGCTGGCATTGTCGGCGGGTGCGGCCATCGTGAAGCGGCGCAGCGTCAATGCCGGTGTGCCGGAAGGTGCGGCAAGCCTGCCCATGCGCAGCACGCCGGCATGATCGAAGCCGAACCATGCGCCGACGCCACCGGCGACGGTTTCCATGACCTCGCGCGCCGAGTGATCGCCGTCAACCCACACGCCGGTTTCCGCACTCTGTGCCGTGTCGAGTACTGCGATATCGGTTGCCGAAACCTCGCCGCCCGTCAGCCCGCCGGGCCCGGTTGCGATTGCGTTGAGGATCTGTGCCGCCGTCCGCGCCGCCGTGGTCGTGCCCTGCGTCACGTCTGCGGTTACCTGCCCGGCGGGCGAGCTGCCCAAGCGGAACATGCCACCGGCGGGCCAGACCCGGTAGTTCGATGCCGAAGGCGCGTTGGTTTCCATATCAACTTGGCTGGAGTAGTCCGACCCTTTCGTCAGGCTGACGCCATTGTCGTAGACGGCGGGCACATCCTGCACGGCGCCGTCATTGACTTGGTAGATCAGTCGCGACGTGTTGACGTTGGGTGGCGAGACGTTCAGCACCCGCCCCCAGGTCTTCGGCTTCGGCCTGCCACGCAGATCGTCCGCCGTGCCGTCAACGCCGGCGGGCAGCGAGTTGGTCCCGCCGTACAAGTTCGGCGATGCCCGGCGCTGATCAAGCAATGCCAGCTTATCGCGAACCCTGACCGTGACATCGCCGATCGTAAAGACCGCCTGTTCCATGGTGCCGGCGAGGACCAAAGTAAACGTGTTGTATGCCGCCCGATCATCGCCAACCAGAAGCCGGAAGCTTCGACCGTCGAAGCCGTACCCGGCGAGAGCATCAAGCCCGCCGTCGATGTTGGCGAGCACCAATTCCCCATACCCGACTTCGACCGCGCCCGATGTCGTGCCCGATGACCACATTGACCGAACCAGATTTGCCGGCTGCACGATGCGCGGTTCGTACCATCCCGCCGCACTCGGGTCGCTGTACCCGGTGCCGCTGGAATAGCGCAATACCGTCGTAGTGCCGGCGGCATCGGTCGCCGCCGTGATTTCGGCAAGGTAGATCGTCGTCATGCGGCACCCGCCAGCCGGGTCTTGCGCTCGACGGTCGCCAGACGCTTTTCGATCGCCGCCAGCCCGGCGCCGTTTTCATCGCCCGCCGCGGCGCTGATCCTGACCAGCGCCCGCAGTTCGTCACGCAGCGCCCGCAGTTCGGCAACGGCGCCGTCATCGTTTGCCGGCATGCGCCCCGTTCGGTTGATGTGCTGAAGTGCGCTCAGCGTGCCGCCGTTGACGCTCGGCGCCCGCGTCACGAATTCGCCACCGGCGAGCGGTACGAGCATGCTGTCTTGGTTCCAAATGCCGCCACTCACCATGCCGCCGTCCGCGCGCCCATACGCCTTCGCTTCCGCCGAATTCTTGATCGCATCGACGACTTGCCCGGCACTCATGACGCCGGCGGAAAGCTGGCTCTGCCAGTTGGCGTAGCCCGCCGCTTCCGGCGCTCTGCCCAAATACTGCTGATATGCCGCGGCAACGATATCGACGCTCCCGCCGCCGCCCGATGCCGTCGCCGCTTGTGCCGCCGCGGCGGCTGACTGTTGGGCGAGTGCTCCCGAAAGCGCCGTCATCGCCTGAGCAACGCTCAGCGTCGCCGACTGCGTGCCGAGCGCGACCTGAAGTTGGCTTTGCAGCAACGATGTCTGCCGTTCCGCCGCGGCAAGCTGTTGTTCCGCCGCACTCGCCTGACGTGCGGCGCTCGACTGTGCCGCGGCAAGCACCTGTTGGACGCGGGCGAAATCGCGGCTGTATTGCTCGCCGGATGCATTGTAGTCACGGCTCGACTGGAGAAAGGTGCCGGCACCCGACTGAAGTTGCGCCAGCGCCGAAGCGTCGCCCGCGGCGGCGCGTGCCGCAAGGTCTTCGAACTGCGATCGTGCCGCCGTGTACTTGCCTTCCGGCGACAGGTTGGATAGCTCGCCGGTCAGAAGCCCTTGCGCGAAGTCCTTCAGCTCTTCCGCCAGCCGGCGCATTTCGTCGCGCGTCGCCGCCGCTGATTGGGCAAGCTCTTGCTGTATGTCGATTTCGCGTTGGAAGGCGTCCTGTACTTTTGCCCGCGCCGCTTCGACGGCGGCGTTTGCGCTGGCAAGCCGATCGTCGGCTATCGTCTGCATCGCCGCCTGAAGGTCGGATGCCCGGCGCGCCGCTTCGGCGACGGCATCGACCGCGTCGGCGACTTCCGTTGCGGCTTCGGCGACGCCGCCCGCCCGCGCCGCAAGCAAGCTGTCCGCGATTGCCTGAATGCCCGACCCGAAACGCCGCCCGGCTTCGGCAAGCTGAGCGTCGGTCAGGTCTTTCATGATATTGACCATCGCGGCGTGGTTGTTTCTCAAAACCTCGCCCGACCCGGCGCCGAGTGCCGCGGCATCGCGAAGCCGGGTTTCCGTCGTCGCGAAAGCACTGGAAATCTGGTTGATCCAACCTTCGCCCGTCATCTCGAAGAATTCGCGCTCAAGCCCGGCAAGAAACTGATCGCGCATCGCCGTGACGGCGCGGTCAAATCCCTTCGCCGCTTCTTCCGCCGCGATGCCGACTTCGGCGAGCAACGGCGCCATTGCTTCGAACCGCACGCGAAGCACGCTGACCGCCGCTTCGGTTTCCGTCATCGCAGGTGCGACGGCGCGCATGCCCAACAGGCTTTCGACATACCCGCGCGTCGCATCGTTGGCTGCGTTCGTGTCGAGACCGAGCCGCGCCGTCGTCGCGCGGAATTCCCGGATGTTCGCCGTCAGCGTGGATACCTCTTCCTTCGCGGCGGCGCTCGCCTGATCAACCATGCCGAGCCCGCCGCGCAAGGCGTCGATCGCATCGCGGAAGTTGCCGGCGAAGTTCACGTCTTTAAGTGCCGTTTCAACATCCGACCAATCGACGTGCTGAAGCGCGGTACGGATTTCCGCGGGCAAGTCATCGCCGAGCTGCGCAGCAAACTCGCCGACGAAGAATTCCGTCATCTGCTTCATGCCGCGCTCATCGCGGGAGAAGCTTTTGCTGGCGTCGCCGAACTTGGCCGACATGCCGTCACGGTTGCCCATGAAGACGGCCAGCCCGCCCGTTACCTGACGGTCGCTGAACCCGCCGAGCATTCCGGCGATACCGCCGTAAGCGCCCGCCGCCTTTTCCGCGGCATCGCGGTTTTCTTGGCTGAACTTTTTTCCCTCCTGCCCGCCGACAACAGTTCGGCCCGTCGCAAGATCGACAGTCGCATTGCCCTCTTTATTCGACGGCTTGCCGGCTGTGCCCAACGCGCCCATGAGCGCGCCGCCGATAGCCCCGACAGCGGCGCCCACCGGGCCCCCCATCATAAAGCCGACCGCCGCGCCGGTCAGGGCGCCCGACCCGGCGCCGATGGCCTTACTCTCGGTCGCATTGCCGATCATGGACCCGACCATGCCGCCCGCCGCGGCGCCCGCGAAACCGGCGCCGAGCGCCGCCGTCATGGTCGATCCGCCCGCTATCGCTGATGTGCCCTGAGCCATCGGCATAGGCCCGACGAAAGCAGCGCTCGGCGCCGCCGCCACGGTGCCGGGCGCGAAGCCCATAGTAGACGCGCCCCATGCATTGACGCTTGATGTCATGCCCGACATCATGCCGGTGCTTCCGACGCTCCCGCTGCCCAACGCCATCTGCGAGCCGCCGCCGGCGCCGCTCATGCCGTTGTAGATCGACGACGCATTGCTGATCATACCGCCGGCGTCGAAACCGCCGCCCTGCGTGCCCGACTGCGGCGAGGATACGCCGAACATACCCGGTGCCGAACCGACAACCTGAGTTGTGATCGGCAGAATTACGTTTGCAGCCAATGCTTCAACCGCGATCCGCTTGAATAGAGCTTTGAACCAATCGACGATATCGCCGCCCTTGCCCGTCAACCCGTCGAATATCTTTTCTGAAACGTCGTCGCTGATCTTTTCCGCTGTGTCCTGTATATCCTTGACGTACTTTTCCTGAGCGTCGGCGGCTTCCTTTTCGGCTTTCTTCCGCGCGTCGGCGGCGGCTTTCTGAGCTTCGGTTTCCTTCTTCGTTTCGATTGTCAGGTCGTAATTGGCGCGGGCCAGTTCGCGCGCCTTGTTCGCTTGTTCTTCCAGCGCCTTGTTGTTTTCCGTCAGAGCGAGCGCCTGTTTCGATGTCTCGACGCCGAGCAATTCCCTGACGGCGCGTTCGCCCTCAAGATCGCGGTTCAGGTCTTCGACCGCCTTTTCGCTTTGCTTCGTCGCATCCAACAACCGGGTCTTTTCGTCCCATTCGACCTTCAGCTTATCGATGACCTTCTGCCGGCGTTCGGCTTCGCGCTTCGCGGCTTCGGCGGCTTTCTTATCGACTTCGACTTCGACATCGGCCTGAACCTTCGATGTCTCGATAAGCTTCTTCCGCTCGGAATTCTCCTTTTCCAGCAACGCCAACGCCTTTTCGCGTTCGATCAGCGCCGCCTTGCGCCCTTCGATTTCGGGCCCATAGGCTTCCGGGTGCGCCGCCATGTCGGCGAGTTCCTTGCGCAGCATCTCGACTTCGCTGCGGGTATTGGCAATCTGAGCATCAAGCGACGGAAACAGCGCGTTGTTGACGGAAATTACCGCGTTCGCCAAGCCGTTGATAAGCGCCGTCGCCGCCTGTATCGGCCCGCTGTTTGCGATGTTGTCGAGAAAGATCGACCAACCATTAGACAGCCGGGTTAACGCGCCGTCGAGCGTCTTGGATTGCTCGGCAAGCCCGCCGGCGAACTTCGTGTTGCCGATCGCGAGAAGGTATTTCTGTATTTCCGTCGAGTTGTTGGCGATGACGGTCTTCGTTCCCTGGAAGTTCATCGTCACTTTGCCATTTTCGGCACTCGCCTTGATGCCGAATTCCTTCAAGCGCTCGAATTCGCCCGTGCTGGCGTCGGCAACCGCTTCGATCATATCCGTCAAGCTCTTGCCCATGGCGCCCGCCGTGTTGCCATAGGACTTCAGCGCTTCCATCGACGGATTGAGCCCGAGCGCCTTCAGCTTGATAAATGCCTGCGTCGCGTCGCCGACCGACACGGGCACTTCGAGCGCAAATTGCTTGAGCTGGTCGAATTCGGCGGCTGCGAGCTGCGCCGACCCGCCGACTGTGCGAAGCGTTGCCTGCAAATTCTGAAATTCCCTGCCCGCCGACAGCACGGCGGCGCCCGCCAGACCCGCCGCGGCTGCCATTGCGCCAAGCACGCCGGCGGCGACCGCGCCCCGTGTGCCGAGCGCCGACATCGCTTCACCCGCAATGCCGAGATTGCTCGACATGCCGCGGGCGCCGTCCCTCAGAACGTCCATCGCACGGGCGCCCCGTGCACTTTCCTGCGCCGCCCGAGCCTGCGCCGCGGCGGAATTCTTCGCCGCCTGCCCGACCCTGTCATATCGATCTTCGAGCAATTTCATCAGGCGTGCGTGTTCGTCGCGCCCGATCTTGCCTTCATCAAGCGCCCGCTGAAGCGTCTTTTCACCTTCCGACAGACGCTTCAGCGACGCCGCCGCCGGGTCGATCGCGCGGACCAGCTTGGCGAGCGAGCCCGTGCTTTCGTTCAGCTTCTTATCCGTCTGCGAAACGGCGACGCCCATGCCCGTCGCCGCGGTGCCCGCTTGGTTGGCGGCGCCGACAACCTGTTGAGCGCCCTGCACGAACTTGGCGGCGTCGATTTCCGCCGAGTAGCGAAGCTGGCGTAGCTGCACCGTCATGTCTTTCCCCTTCGCTGGCGCTCCAACAGCACGCCGTCCATTTCGCGGATCACTCTTACCAGCAATTCGAACTGCCCGCCGGTGATGCCGTGGCGCCGCGCCCAACGGTCGATCGCGAGCCAGCCGATACGGCCAGGAAGCGGCGGGCCCATGCCGCCCGCGACGACAAGCCGATCGTCGTCAAGGTCGCGCCAGCACCGCCAATACAGATCGGCACCGGCGGGGAATTCGGGCTCTTCGGGCCGTTCCCAATCGGCCGGCAATTGCTCGATAAGCCCGGCATGACTTGACCAATCAAGCTCCCACGTCAGCCGGGCTATTATTCCCCCACAAGCTCATCGCTGAATTCGACATCGACACTGCCGACTTGTGCCGCGGCATATTCGACATGACGCCGCAGATCGCGGAACGCCGGATCAGTCAGCAGTTCGCGCGCCAGTTCCGCCGAGTACGCTTCGTCGAAGCCGCGCCAGTCGCCGAGAATGTGCTTTGCATAGAGCTTGCCGAATTCCGTTTCCGCCTCATCCGGCGGCGACGGCTTCTTCCCGTGCTTCCGTGCCAACCGCTGTACGAGCTGGTCGCGGGCGATCCTGTACGATGGATCGTTGAAGCTCTTCACGAAGAGCGACACGCCGGGCAGCTCGGGTATATCGACCCAATCGCCGACTTTTTCTTTCTCGACATCAGCCCGAAGGCTCCCGAGCTTTACCGTCATCGTCTTTCCAGTCTGGTCAAGGTGTGGATTTGCGTTGCTAGGTAGCTACGCAGCCGCCTAGCTGCGTAGCTAGGTGCCGCGTCACGCAGCCGGCGTTCTGTCGATCGCGATGGTATAGCCGTCCGCACCCGGCTCTGCCTCCAAGGCAAACTCTGCCATTACGCTCTGACCCGGCCCGCCGGCGGTAATCTGGGGGTTCATGAGATTGCAGCTCGGCAGGATGATCGTGTAGGCGTTGTCGTCAAGGTCGCGAACCGTGAACGCGATTTCGTGCAGGCTTTCCGCTTTGTACTTATCGTACAAATCGAAGTTCCTGAAATAGGTGCGCAGCGTGCCCGTAACCGTCAGCGTGCCGCGAAGCATCCCCTGCGCATCGGCACTGCCGAGCCCGTATTGAGCGGCGGCGCCCTCTTTGCTGATATTGATCGTGATTGCATCCGCAACCGCGTCGATCGCGTCGCCGTCGAGCTGGAGCGCCTGAAAGCCCGCAACATTGTCGATGACGCGCCCGTCAGGCGCCGCAACAACAGCGCCCGTCGATCCGTTTGTCGTCGCCTTGCTTTCGCTCTGTGCGAAGCCGGAGAAGCTGCCGGTAAGAAACTGCCCGGTGCTGGCGCTCAAGCTGCCGCTGCTGAAATAGGTCGCCGGATAGACAAGATACTTATCGGTCGCCAATTGCTTCTGAAACCAGTACGTCGTTACCGTCGTGCCGTTGGTCAGCCGCGACGTGCCGTCAACGGGTGCTGCCCATGTGCCCATCAGCAACCCGGCAAGCAGATCGTCATAGGTGCCGTAGCTCATCGCGAGGTTGAAGCCCGCGGAAGCTGTTTCCTGCGTCGTAATAGCAGCCGACGATTGATAATCCTGTCGGATTTCATTCGGGCGCGAGCGAGACTTGTTGCCGGAAAAGCTTTCGCTTGTGAAGCGAAGCGCCTGAAACGCGACAGCAGGCTTCACGCCCCAAGTTGCCTCTGGAGCATAGGCAAGGCCAACGGAATTGCTTTCGATGCCGGCGGAAAACCCGGTTGTCATGATTTCTTCCCTCTGTGCTTACGCGAAGTCTTGATAGCGGTAGTCAATCGTCAGGGTTTGGCGCCAATACATGCCGTCGTCATCGCCGGCTTGGCCTAAACCCAAGTTCTGATCCGTGAAGACGACAGGGCTGTCGCGGGCGGCTCGGAAAAGATTGCTGAGTTGCTTCGCGATCGCGCGGACTTCGAGCGACCCTGTACCGACCGGCGTGAAGATGTGCAGATGCACGACGCCGGTTTCGAGCCATGCCCCGCCGCCGAGTTCAATCGACTGCGTCAGACCGCCGGCGACTTCGCAGTAAACCCAGGGCATCGACGGGTCGGCAGGCGACGCGCCTTCGTTGGGGAAGATGACGGGCGCGCCTTCCCATTCGTCGGCGAGGATTTCCCGCACCGCCGTGAACACGACATCGGATGACATGCCTAATCCTTCGGCGTGATGACGATTGCGGGCGAGTTGACCGGCTTGCCGCGCTTCGGCCCGGTCTTCAGCGTGTATTGGCCGCGGTAACTGATCGTGTAGAAGCGCTTGACGGTGACCAGATCGACGAACTTGGCGCGGATCGCCGACGCGCCGTCAGCGAAGATGCCCGGCGGCACGCTGACCCGGATCGACCGCCCCCCCGACATCTGAACATCGAGCTTCCGGCTGTATGGGCGATCGTTGCCGATGATGACTTCGGCACCGGCGGCGATGCGACCGAACTGCGGCGGCTGAACCTCGCGACCGTCAGCCAGCACGAAGAAGCCGGCGCGGTAGTCGCCCGACTTCGACGGCGATCGGGCATGAAGGAAGGCAAGCGCGTATTCGAGGATCTGCGCCCACCAACTGAACGAATAGACGATCGGTCCCGGCAAAATGACGCTGTCTTCGTCGGCGCCGATGCGCCCGTTGACGATCCTTGTGACGCCGGGCTTGTCTTCCAGCGTGCGAAGGTAGTCGGCAAGCCCGGCGCGGGCGAAGCGCGCCAGATCGTCGCCGAGCCCCGGCGCGCCAAGGTCTTCGAGCAACGCCGCGCTGATGTCGCGGTCAAAGAATTCGAGACGCGGCATCAGCCCCGCACCCACACGACATGCGCCAGGACTTCCGAACCGAGATATTTCGCTTCGGCGCCCTGTACCGCCGCCGTCACGCCGTCGATGACGACGAAATCGCCCTTGCGCGGCGGGCCCGGCCAGCCCGTCGCCGCTATCTCGGCGTTGCTGATGATGACGCTTCGGTCGCCCTGTTGGACAAGCCCGACCAATTCGTCAGGCTTGAAGCCGGAGGCGACGCCCTTAACATCGACATCGACATAAGATGAAGTCGTGCCGATGCGCCGGCGCAGCTTCATCGCCCGCCCGTAACGCTTGAGCGCCGCGGCGACTTTCGTTGAAGCGCCCATCAGCAGAAGCGCCGGTGCGGGTCAAGGCGCTCGGCGATATCAACCGGCATGCCGAATTTCGTCGACGCGCTGCTTGCCGCCGTCCAACTCGAATTGATGACATCGAGGATCTGTTCGCTGCGCAACGCCGGATCGCGCGACCTGCTGTAGTAGTGCCGCTTGATAAGATCGATCGCCGCCCGCTCAATGTCGTAGGGCAGCCCGCTGAGCAGCGCATAGCCGGCGGTATAGGTGACTTCCAGTCTTGTGCTGAACCAGCCGAAGCGCAGCCCGTCGCTGATGCGCCAGATCAGCCCGTTTTCCGCGTCGATGTCATATTCATCGGGCGGAACGATAACATTACCATCGTCAATGATTTCGATAACGTCTGTGATCGGCGCCCGCGCCAGCCGCAACGGATGACAGAGGCTCGACGACCAATGTTCGTCGTTGTTGATCAGCCATTCGAAATCGAAGCGCTCTTTCACCGTCTCTTGTGCGAAGGTGCGGTTTGTGTACTGCCGGATCTGGTCGCTTGCCTGCCGGATCAGGGCCCCAAGAAATGCGTCATCGGTCGCGCCGGAAATCTCCATTTCCGCCTTCAGCGTCTCTATCGTCGTCAGGTCATGCGTTGCCGCCGGATCGATGACGGTCAGGGTACTTCTCACCATTACAAGTCCCTCGGTACTGCGCCCTGCCGGGCAGGGCGGGCAAGTGCTGCAACTGCCGACGATCTGGCGACGGAAGGCGGCGCCGGGCTTCTAGGTACGGCGGTCGGTGTGCGCTCCCGCGCGACGGGCGCGCCGAGATCGATCGCTCCCGCGGCGATGCCGCCCGCCGTCAACCGATGCAGTTGCGACAGCGCCGCCCGCGCGGGCGAAGGTGCGCCGAAAGCCAAGCCCGCGACGGAGAGCGAATGCGCCTGCGTGACGGGCGGATTGCCGAGCGCCGGCGTTCCGGTTGCGAGCGGTTGCGCCGCCAGAATGAAGGTTGTCGCCGCCGAAGGGCTCGCGAGCGACGGCGCTGATGCCGCAATGCCGATCGCCGCCAGGGCATGCGCTTGAACCAGCACGGCGCCGGCGAGCGACGGGCTGCCCGCCGTGATCGCCGAAGCGCCAAGCGCCGTTTCCGTCGCGTCTGCCGACAGCACGGGCCCGCCGAGCGACGGTGCTGCGATCGACAACGGCGCCGCAGTCAGAACATGGGTCTGCGATATCGCCGAGCTGGAGAGCGACGGAACGCCGGATGACAGCGCCGCGGCGGCGAGTGCGTAAATCTGACTGATCGCCGGATTGCCGAGCGACGGCGCTGATGTCGCAATGCCCGATGCTGCAAGCGACGCATGCCCGGCGGGCGACGGCGTGCCGAGCGATACAGCGCCGGTGCTGACGCCGGAAGCGGTCAGGCTGTGAAGCTGGCTGATCGTCGCCGGCGCCGTGACAGGCGCACCCGCGACAATGCCGGTTGCTGCCAGACTGTGAACCTGAGACAGCGCAGCACCGGCGAGCGATACCGCGCCGGTGTCGAGCGCCGATGCCGTGAAGCCGATGTCGGGGAACTGGCGGGCGAAGATCGCGGCTCCGACTTCCGGGGTTCCCGTCGCGAAGCCGGTTGCCGTCAGCCCATGCGCTTGGGTCAGCGTCGCCGCAGTGCGGGTCACGGCGCCGGTTGCCAGCGCCGCCGCGGCAAGCGAATGGACTTGGCTGAGCGCCGATGTGCCGAGCGATACGGCGCCCGATGCCAGCCCCGAAGCGGTCAGACTGTGATCAGTGACGCCGCCGGAAGCGCCCTTTACGGCGACCATCGCCACGCCGACAGCGTTGAACGGCGCCGTTGCCGTGCCGCTGTAACTGCCTGCCGTCGCCGCGCTGCCCGACCAGCCCTTCTGCTGATGGTTGACCGAAGTCGTGTTGGACCATGCCGCCGTCGTTGCTGCGCCGCTGGCGGTCAGGCTGCCCGCCGTCGTGTAGTGATCGTGCGCCGAAAAGACCAACGTGCAATCACTCACGCTGGTCGTTACCGAAGTCGTGCCCGTCGTCGATCCTTCGGCGCACGACGCGACATGGAACGGGCTCGACGCGTCGCTTCCGATGATGTTGACGGCAGTGATGACGCCGATGTCGCCATTCTGCCCGCTGTGGCTGACGACAACGTTGGCGGTCGTCTGCGCCGGGCTGTTGAGGCCATAGACCCACGTCGTCGTGCTGGTCGTCGTGCGGGCCAACAACGTCATTGCCGTGCCGTTGAACGTCGCGACGGTCGGGTCGAAGGTCGCCGAAGCGGCGTTCGTCACAAAGACAAGCAGCGCCGAAGCGCCCGTCGCATTGTGCGACACGGTGTAGGACATCGGATAAGCAGACGCCTTGTAGGCGCTGCTTGCCGTGCCGAGTGTCGGTGCTGCCATGATGCAGGCTTAGAGGGAGATTTGCCGCGCTATCAGGTCGGCGCAGGAATGCCGATATCGAAAGCCGCCGTGCTCCAAGTGTTGCCGGAAGTCACGGCTTGGCTCGACGACAGCGGCGCGGCGGCAAGCAGGCGTGTGTTTGTGGTATCGACGATTGCATAGTATGCGGCGGTCCCCGTACCACTTACGGAAGCGCCGGATACGGCAGCAACCGTTACCTTCCGCCCATTCGGCGTGCGAGCCGCCGGGCTGCCGATGCTGACCGCGGCATTGCCCAACGTGTAGGTGGCAATATTCGCCCAGGTCGCCGCTTCGGAACTGGTGATGTGGATATGAGTTGCCTCAGTATCCAGCACAGACAATCCGCTATCATACACACGGTCATTGAGATACGGCATGGTTATACCCCGTCATCCAAAATCGGCGCAGCCGGATCACCCGAGACAGTCTTTCGCGGGCGCCCGCGCTTGTTTGCGGTCGGCGCGTCGGACTTGTTCAGCGGCGGGAGTTCTGCTTTGGTTTCGCTTTGCGGCGCGTCGGCGGGTGCGGGTTTCGGTTCAGCCGGTTCAGTGCTTGCCGACAGACTGACGGCCAGCCCGCGGGCTTCGAGTTCCTTGCCAAGCGCGTCGTGAACCTCGAATTCCTGCTTGGCATGCACACTGCCGATACCCGACGTGTGGAAGCTGTCTTTGGCTCTCATCTTCATTGCTGTCCCCGCGCATGAAAAAGGCGGCTCGAAAGCCGCCTTCCTGTCTTCCCACTGAACCATATGCTATGCTACGTTGCCGAAGTCGCCCTTGATGAACGCTTCAGGACGGTAGACGGCTAGCGCAAGTCTTTCTTCGCACAAGATCGTGACAAGATTCTTGCGGAAGTTGTCGCTATCTTCGGTAGAGATCAGCACGTCGATAGCTTCGCGGTCAAACACCTGAGCGCCCATTTGGAAGCTTCCGGTAAGGAATTTGTCGATCGTCATTGCCTGAGTTGCGACTACCGGAAGTCCCCACAGTGTAGGAGCCGCCAGGGCTTGCGGGTTTGCGAAGATGTATGCGCCGGTTGTGTCCTTGGTCAATTCGATGCCGGCCCAATCCGCCGGATGCAGCACGATACCGGTTGCGGGCAGCTCGGCGAGTTCCGATTGCAGGATCGCCAGCCGAAGCGTGTCGATCATCGTTGCGTCTGCAATAGTGATCGGTGCTGAATACGCAGTTGCCTGCGTGTAGATACCATTCAGGTCGGTTCCGGTGCCGCCACCAATCAGAAGTTGATTTTCTTCGACCAGCTTCAATCCATAGCGAAGCCGACCGTCGATATATGACTGTAACTGAGGTGCGTCGCTGAGGATTTGCCGGGTTGCTAACACAAAATGCGCGATAGTGGTGACATTGCTGGTTGCAATATCGAATTTGATTTCCGACTGCGGCTTGGTCGGGCCCGTGACTTCTGAAACCGTCGCCGCGGAATTCGTGAACCCGGTTTCCTTGACGTATTGCAGTGAATTCGACGAAGTCTGACCCGGCGCGATCAGATCGCGGATCGTCAGCCGGCGCGTAACCATCGGCAGAATGCCGGGCCGTCGGTCAGGCACCAACAGGTCGCCGGCGGAACCGTTTGCGTCGGTCGTCAGGGCACTGACGATCGCCTTCGTGCTGATCTGCACGGATGCTTTGCCGCGCCCCGACTGCATGATCGCCTTGACGGCGTCATCGGCGACGACGGTTTCGCCGAGCGACTTCGCCCGCTCGGGCACGCCGCCGCGGTTGCCGACCGAGCGCTGTTCAAGTTCCGTCAGCCGGGCATTAAGCTCCGACTGCTTCATCAACAGTTCGTCAGCCTGTTGCTTGGTTTCGTTCGTGACCGTGCCAAGATTGCGCAGCTCGGTCTGTGTCGTTTCGGCGGTCTTCTTAAGTCCGTCGCTCGCAGCCTTCAGCTCTGCGGCGACGATCTTGATTTCGTCAGCTCCATCCAACGGCATGATACGCATCTTTCAAAGGGTGAAGCCGTTCAGCGCGGCGCGAACGTCGTTCAGCGCGGCGACCAGATCGGCGGGCTTTGCGGATTGCCCAAGCTCCCCTTGGGTAGATTTGGACAGCACGGCGGCTGCCCGTTCGGCTTGCGAGTTGGACAGGCTGAAGGCCACCTTCAGACCCCTCTCCCACTCGCGGACGGACGGCAGTTCCCCTGCCGCCAATTTCAAACGCAGTTGCGCGAAATGTTCGTCTTCCATCAGCTCCGACTTGACGCTGTCTATCGTCGCTGGCGCACAGCTTCCGATGCTGACGATGGATACTTCGGCGAGCTTGACCCGCTTAAGCCGGGTGATGTGCGGGCGCTTTTCGTCGGGCTCGAATTCTTCCGGCCAATAGCCGATGCTCAGCCCGTCGATATCCTTTGCGGCGAGCAATTCGTAAGCTTCGCGACCCTTCTGAACGGCCATGTTCAGCCGGCCTTCGACATACAGCCCTTTGCCGTCTTCGTGGATTTCCGACCAACTGCCGATCGGCATCGCCATGTCGTGCTGCCAGAACATCTTCGGGCGAGAGCCGCGCCGGCGATGGTCTGCAAGAGACGCCGCGAAACAGCCCGGCATCGTCATTTCGCTGTGACTGTCAACTGTCGAAAAAACACTGGCGTAACCGCTGATTTCGCCGGTGCTTTCCAGGCTCTTCAGCTCCAATACAGGCGAAAGCGCCTTGATCCGGGTCATTCTGCGGGCTCCATTTCCGGTGCAGGGTTGGTACTGGCGGGTTTGCCGGGTGCCGTGCGGTCGGCGTCGATCAACTGCATGTTGACGGGCATCCAAAGCTTGCCCGCGGGCCCGCCGATCGCCGGCTTGCCTTCGGTCGCCCGCACTTCGTCAGGTGTGAAAAGTCCCGACAGAACCATCGACTTGTTGAATTCGGCCCTCGCCTTGCTGTCGGCGCGAAGGATGCCTTCAACGCTGAATTCGACGTGGCTCACAAGCCGTTCCGCCGGCGACATCAGCCACTTGTTGCAGGCTTGTTCGATGCGTTCGAGATACGGCATAAGTGAAAAGATCAGATAACCGAGTTGCTGTTGCTCCAACCCGGTGCCCCACGAAGTCGAACGCTCGGTATGGAAGGCGAGGAACGGCGGCACGCCAAACCAGCGGCATATTTCCTCAGTATTAAAACTTCTCGTTTCCAGCATTTGCGCGTCTTCCGGCGGCAACGAGAGCTGCTGATACTCCATGCCGCCTTCGAGCAACAAAATCTTTCCGGTGTTGCCGCTGCCGGTATATTCGCGCATGTTTTCGCGGAACTGCGCTTTCAAATCCGGCTTCAGGATTTGGTTGACCTTGATGAAGCCGGAAGGGCGAAGGCCGTTGGCGAAGAATTTCGACGCCGCCTCTTCGACCGCCATGCTGAGCCCGAGCCCTTGCCGCCCGAGCTGTATCGGCGACGCGCCGACAAGGCTCCAAGCGCCGCCCCAACCGCGCACGTGAAAGACCTTTTCCGCCGGAAGGTCTTCCGTCTTGCCGTCGATCAGCAGTTTGTACCGAACTTCGCCGTCCTTGCGGTACAGCGCCGCGGCGTCAGGACGAACCGGCGTCAACGCCACGATGCGCCCGAGCTGCGTCTCTTTCACGGCGTAGAAATTGCCGTACATGCATAAGGCTTGCCCGACGCCTTCCCAAAACTCAAAGGCCGTCTGATACCTATTCGGGCTGTCGTGAAGCAGCATATACAGCGGATGATCGTAATCGACCTGCACTTCGCCGTTGCGTCTGCGCGTGTAGACCTTGCACGGCAGTACCGCAATACTCTCGCTGATCAGACGAATGCAGCGATACGCCGCGCTGAGATTTAGGGCGCTGTCGGCGCTGACCGTCTTCCCCGACCAATTCTCGCCGCCGCCCAGGGCGCGATACAGGCGCGGGTCACGCAGGTTCGCATTGCCCAAGAAGAATTGGGCCATTTTCCGCAAGATGTTCATTTTTGCGCCCTAAAATATAACCGGGTCGTAGATCGCGGACGAAAGGTCCATTGACGCTTCTTCGGCCATGCATCGGCCAAGCGCGGTAATCAGCGCGACAATGCCGTCGATCTTGTTTTCGGGCCGTTCCTTGCGCGGGTAGATGTTGTCTTTGTTATCGACGTGGCAGACGACGTTGCTCGCCATCCAGGCAAGCACCGGGTCGCCGTCATGATGAAGGCGACCCGATCGGATCAGCGCATCGATTTCCTTCATCGGCGCCGAGAAGTTCTGAACGTTGTTCCTGAATTCCGTGACTGTCGCGCCGTCGCTCTGGAGCTGCTGTGCAAGCTGCGTCGCCTGCCACGGGTCATACCCGATATCGACAACTTGATAGCGCCGGCTGTCTTCCATCAGGTCTTCGCGGATCGCGTCGAAATGCAGCACATCGCCCGGCGTCGTGCGCAACCTGCCTTCGATCTCCCACCCGGAATACTGCGAATTCCTGCCGTCCGTGACGGCGGCTTCGGGGAGGTAGTATTGCCCGAAGGCGTAGTAGTGCGTCGTACCGTCGATCTCCCGCCGGAACAGGCGCATTTTGGCGGCGATATCCGTCTTGCTCGCTAGATCAAGCCCTATCCAGCACTGTTCGCCCTCAAAGTCGCCGATGTCGAGCGACGGATCGCCGGCCCTGTCCCATGCCCGCATATCCATCCAAGACACGTCTGCGTTGACCCAAACATTGAGATGCTTCGTCAGGAAATTGTTGGTCGCAGCCGGCATCTGCTGCGCCTTCGCGGCGAGCTGGCCGACGACATCGGGCATGACGCTGATGTCCCAATTGGGGTTCGCCTTCGCCCATGACGCCGGCGATGTCCAAAGATCGCCGTCGTCTATCGTCCATATCGCGCCGAAAACGGCGTCGTCTGTCGCGACACCTTGGAGGATCTTCGTCAAATAGGCCCGCACTTCGAAGCAGATGCCCGCCCGGTTGCTGCCTGCCGTCGTAATCGCCCACAGCAGCGATTGCGGGCGCTTGCCGGTGCCCGTTTCGATGACATCGTAGATATCGCGGGTTTTGTGGGCATGAAGTTCGTCGATCAGCGCCATGTGGATATTCAGACCGTCATGCGTTCCGCTTTCCGACGATAAGTATTCGAACTTGCTTGCGGTGCGCAGAACGTTGATGTTATGCGCATTGACTTCGATACCGAGCGCCTTCGCCAACTCGGGCGACTTGCGGCACATATGCTGCGCGTCGTTGAACGTGATGCGCGCCTGCGATCTGGTCGTCGCCGCGCTGTAGACTTCCGCGCCGCCTTCACCGTCCGCCGCCAGCATGTAAAGCGCTATGCAGCTCGACAGAGTGGATTTCGCATTGCCCCGCGGCACCTCGACATAGACGCGCCGAAACCGCCGCATGTCCTTTCGCTGGCCCGCCTTCCAGACCCAACCGAAGGCGTTGACCAGTATGAAGCACTGCCACGGCTCAAGCCTGATATTGGTGCCCGCCAGCGGTCCCTTGATGTGCTTCAGGTGCTCGACGAAACGGCAGACGCGCCCACCCTTCTCTTCGTCGAGACGATACGGGAACGTCTTGTCGGACCTCTCCCGCTTCAGATCGGTCAGGAAGCGCTCAGCGGCGAGCTTGACCCATTTGCAGTTCGGAATGGTTCCGGCGATGACATCGGCGGCGTACTGCTTCGCCATGCTGACATGATCGCGGGTCATTTCGGCGGGAGCACTCAATCTCTGTGCTCTTCCTGAAGCGCGTCGTCTGCCGCATTAGGGCGCCACACGACGTAACACGGTATGACATCCTGACCGTGCGCCCGCATGTGGCGGTCGATGGCAAGAACCCAGGTGCCGAGAGCATTCTTGCTGATATCCATCACAGGCAGCCAAGCCCGCGTGCCACTCATGAATACGGGCCCGTTGCGGACATTCGGGCGACCATCGGCGGCGGTCTTGTCAGCCATTTCAACGCTTGTCCGTCATAGCGTGCAGACCCGACAGGCGCCGGCGTCGCGCTGACCGCGCATCGGCTTGTTGGTCTTCGGAATGCGCCCGGCTTCGAATTCGGCGCGAAGCCCGGCAAGGCTGCTAGGCCATGTGTCGCGCCCTGGAGTGCGGAAGGTGGCGCCGATCGCCGCTTCCTGCCCTTCGGCTTCCGCCCACGTCTCAGGATCTTCCTTCCACAGTCGCCACCACTCTATCAACCTCTGATGGTAGCATCTGCGACAGTCGGTCCTGACGGGGATATCCGCGCCGATGCCGTCGAGATAAGCCCACACGTCGGCTTCCCGCCAGCCCCACTCGCGCAAGGGAAAACGCATCTCGACGCCGTCGATGTCGGAGTAGGCGCCGCCGGCGCGGCCCTCTTCGTCGGCGCGAAGCCCGACGTAGGAGAACACGGGCCCGAGCTTCGCCCGCTCGGCAAGCCAGCGGCGATACGGTTCGATCTTCAGAATACGGGTGCAGAAGCGCCGCCGGAAGTTCGGCAGGGTGCGTTGTTCCGCAATGATGCCGTTCAGTCCGGTGTGCGCCATGATCGGAAGCAGCGGCTTGCCCAACATGTCGCCGAGCTTGCGCCAGTGGGCGAACATTTCCGGGTATTCGTCGCCCGTTGGCGTGCAGACATACGTATAATCGGTTTCCGGGTGCAGTTCACGAAGGCGCAGTGCGAGCGCTGTGCTGTCCTTCCCGCCGGACAGCGCGACGACATGGGTTTGCATCAGTCAGCCGCTTCCGCTTCCAGCCCACAGCGCCGGCGAATGTCGCCGATGTACTCAGCTTCCTTCTCACAGCCGATCGCGTTGAAGCCCTCAAGCTGTGCGGCCTCCAACGTCGTGCCGCTTCCGCAGAATGGATCCAAAATCGTGCCACCCGGCGGCGTGATCAGCCGCGCCAGCCAGCGGCAGACGGACACGGGCTTTATCGTTGGGTGCTTCGACCCGCCGCGCTCAGCCCGCGAAGCCTTCGCGCCGTAGAAGAAGCGCAACTCTTGGTCGCTGAACGGGAGCGCGGGGAAGAAGCGGGCGGCGGTTCCCCGATCCAGTTCAAGCCGAACGCCGTCGTTCGTGCCCTGCGATGTGCTCGGCATCGTCCGCGAGGAACCCAAGCCGCCGCGCCGTGCCGGGCGCGCCCCGCCGTTCTTCTCGCCGAACCGCGCGAAGGCGTCGAGCACTTCCGGCGAGTTGTCATGCGCTAAATTACTCGGCCATCTGCCTTGCACGCTTGGCGGCTCTGTATTTGCGCGCGCGTGCTGTATCGGCGGCTCGCCGTTCATCGGCGGTTTTGTAGATTGCATGCTCTTGGCAGTGATCGTAACGCCGCATGCATCGCAGGTTTTCAAGCCTGTTGTCGGCTCTGTCTCCGTTGACGTGGTGGATATCATGCCCGGCAGGGATTGGCCCGTATGTATTCTCCCATATCCGTCTGTGTTCGAACTGATAGCGGTACTTGCCGCCCTCGTTCCAACTGAGCATCCAGTATCCGGCCTGTTTGTATCGGCAAGGCTGATGCCACCCCTTCCGCTCGAAGTCGGCTCGGCATGCCCTGTTGCAGTAGATGCCCTTGTTGCCGGTTTTCCACGTCTCGTTTTCCTTGCCGCATCCTCGGCACACGAAACGCAAAGGTTCTGATCGCCGTCCCATGATCCATCACTAGGCAGTTGGCCTGCTGATATTGGAACACGGCACGCATCTATATTCAACGGCGCCAATGGACCCGGCTTTCTAGCTAGTACAATTGGCTCATATGCCGGTTTCAAGAGGGATTTAGACTTGGGGAACCCCTGCGAATGCACCCACATCAGGCAGTCACGAATTTCAAATCCGGCATCCTCAATTGCGCACGCCAGCCGGTGATGAGTACGGCTTCCACCGAAGACGGCCATGTGCCCGCCGGGCGGAAGCAGGTCGTAGGCCAGCCGCCATGTCTCAGGGCGGAAGGCGATGTCGCCGCCGTCCCAGACCTTGCCCATGAAGCCCGGCGCGATCCGCTTGAACACGCCGGTTTCGCCGTCGCTCTTGATCGGCGCGGCGCCTGGATCGCTGTACCGCTTGTTGATGCTGGTCAGGTGATACGGCGGGTCGGTCACAATCGCCTGTACCGTGCGGCCAGCCGCCTTCATCGCCGCCATCTGTTCCAGACAGCAGCCGTGCAGAATTTCGATCGTCATGCTAGGCGGCGCGGAATTCGCTGAAGGTGTCGGCTTTTTTCGGCGTCTGATCGACGCTGAACTTTTCGCGGCTCGCCGGCGTCATGCCGAATTCGCCCAAGTAATTGCGAAGCTGACCGGCATCAGCCGCCGTCATCGTGAACGGCGCCGTACGCAGCTTCAGGACAAGAACCGTCATCATTTCCAGCGCGACGCCGTCGCAGTGCTTCAGTACCATGGGCGGCGCGATGTCTCGGATTTCGCGCCAGATCGCGGCTTGATCTTCGCCCAGGTGGGCGGGCGGCTCGCCGATCGGCACTTCGGACGGCTCGACAGTCTTCCGGCGGCGCGACGGGTTGTGCTTATAGGTGCCGTTCAATTCCATGATGACGGAAGGCTTGCGGCCCGGCATGTTTTCTACCCCTGGAGGCCAAAAAATAAGGTTGAGGGCGCATACGCTCGGC
>Ga0326721_10000195_pt1 | contig 22698 bp, 20 predicted proteins | sample SGPome_FD_203951 | JGI IMG/M metagenome (GOLD analysis project Ga0326721, IMG submission 203951) | Soil microbial communities from Southern Great Plains, Lamont, Oklahoma, United States - SGP_1_2016 | ecosystem: Engineered > Artificial ecosystem > Soil microcosm > Unclassified | place: USA...
GCTATCAAACGCTTGCGTCGTTTTTGCAGCTTAAAGCGGTACGCCCAGACGGTTGGCGACTTCTTCGTAGGCTTCGATGACGTCACCGAGGCCCTGGCGGAAGCGGTCCTTGTCCATTTTCTTGCGTGTGTCCTTGTCCCACAGGCGGCAGCCATCGGGGCTGAATTCGTCGCCCAGAACGATTTCGCCGTGGAACACACCGAATTCAAGCTTGAAGTCGACCAGCAGCAGGCCTGCGTCGTCGAACAGCTTCTTCAGAACTTCGTTGACCTTGAGCGACAGCTCTTTCATGCGGACCAGTTGCTCGGCGGTGCCCCAACCGAATGCCACAACGTGGGATTCGTTGATGAACGGGTCGCCCTTGGCGTCGTCCTTGAGGAACAGTTCGAAGGTGTACGGATCGAGCTTTGTACCCTCTTCGATGCCCAGGCGCTTGACCAGGCTGCCCGCGGCGTAGTTACGCACAACGCACTCGACCGGGATCATGTCCAGTTTCTTGACCAGGCACTCGTTGTCGCCCAGCAGCTTGTCGAATTGGGTCGGAACGCCCGCTTCTTCCAGCTTCTGCATGATGAAGGCGTTGAACTTGTTGTTCACCATGCCTTTGCGGTCCAGCTGTTCGATGCGCTTGCCGTCGAACGCCGAGGTGTCGTTACGGAACAGCAGGATCAAGCGGTCAGCGTCGCCAGTCGAGCCCTGAATCTTGATCGGCCAGTTGCAGCCAGTCCGGGTCGCACCCGAGGGTGTCGACAAAACATTGCCGGGCCAGATGCGGCAGGTTGTTCTTGCTGCTGAGATGAGCCAGCACGAGGTGCTGCAAGCTCTGCCATCCCAGTTCGCTCACCAGGTTGGCGGCCTGATGGTTGTTCAAATGTCCTGTTTCACAGCCTACGCGCTGCTTGAGAAAGACCGGGTAATGGCCTCGGGCAAGCATATCGCGGCAGTGGTTGGCTTCGATCATCAAGGCATCCAGGCCGTGATAACGCTGCAGCACGTTCGGGCAATACGACCCCAGATCGGTCAACAGGCCAAAGCGGCGTCGACCGTCATTGAAGACGAACTGCGTGGGTTCGAGCGCATCGTGCGAGACGGACACCACATCGATGTCCAGCGCGCCGACCTGCAATCGCTCGCCACCTGCGAGCAATCCGGCCGCCTCGACCGGCTTGCGCATCCCGCGCAAGGTGCCGCCACTGAGGTAGACCGGCAAATTGTAACGCCGAGACAGCAAACCCACGCCATGCACGTGATCGGCATGTTCGTGGGTCACCAGAATTGCGCTCAATTGCTCGCCCGCGACACCCAGGCGAGCCAGGCGTCGCTCGGTTTCCCGCAGGGAGAAACCGCAATCGACCAACACGTATGTATCGTTGCTTGCGACCAGCGTGCCGTTGCCACGGCTGCCGCTGCCCAGAACCGCGAAGCGCACTTAACCCAGGTTGTCTTGAATAACGCTCAATACGCGGCGGGCAACATCTGCCGGCGCAACGGTATTGATGTTCTTCTCGACCGTGACCTGAACGTTGTCACCCACCTTGCTCAGGCGAACCTGATAGCGCTCGGCGCGTGCATCGATCTCTTCCTTGCTGCTCTTGCTGCCAAACATGCGGCCGAAGAAGCCAGGCTCGTTTTCAGGCTTCTGGGCCTTCTCTGCGAGGTTGATGTAGTACAGGCCCAGGCTGCGGTTGATGTCTTCGACACGCCAGTCACCCTGATCCAGCGCACGGCCGACACTCGACCATGCACGATCCAGATCGGCACCCAGGTTCAGGACCGGGTTGCCGCTGCCGTCTTCGCTCAGGGCGACACGGCTCGGGGTGTCGAAGTCACGCGCGGCCAGCAGGGAGATGGAACCGCCCTTCTCGGCGTTGCGGCTCATGCTGGCCAGCAGATCGTCGGTCAGCGCTGCGTCCAGACCCAGGTTGGTGGTGCGATTCGGGAACGCCACATCAGAAGTGCTGCCTGCAGGGCGTTCGACGCTGACCACATAGACTTCGCTGGTGTTGCGCTGTACGCCCGGTTCGATACGGACCCGCACGCGGGTTTCCGAGTCGGCCGACACGCCGCTTGCAGTCAGGCGCTTGGCCACCGAAGCGGACAGTTCGTCGAGGCGCTGCCAGGATGAGCTGAATTCACCGGTCTGCGGACGCTCTTCAGCGATGCGGAAACCGTTGTCTTCGAAGTATTGATGCGCAACCGGCCAGACTTCGGCAGGCTGGCGCTGAGCCAGAATCCAGTGAGCGTCACCGCTCTTCTGCAGACTGAAGTCGCTGGACTCGGAGGCGGTTCCCAGCGGCAACGGACGCGGAACGACGTATTCACCGTCCTTCTGCGTGCTGTCGGCGACGTTGCGCGGGATCGGCAGCAGCGGGTCAAGGCGCTTGACGCCGGAGACGTCAGCAGGCACCTGCATCGGTGCTGTCTGGGACGCTTGAAGGTAATCACTGCCGCGATCACGGAAATAACCGTCTTCGCCCCAGAGCCAACCGCAACCGCTGGTGCTGGAGATAATCAAGGCAAGTGCAGAAAGTCCGGCCAATCGCTTCATTGCGTAGTACTTCCTCAATTAAACCAGGACGCCGGACTGGCGCATGGCCTGTCGCAGCGGTTCGTGACAGGCTTCGCTGAGCCAGGTGAGCGGCAGACGGATACCGTCCGGCATCAGACCCATTTCATGCAACGCCCACTTCACGGGGATAGGGTTGGATTCGATAAACAGTGTGTTGTTGAGCGGCATCAGCTTTTCGTGGATCGCACGGGCCGCTTCGGCATCGCCACGCATGGCCGCAGCGCACAGATCGCTCATGGCGCGCGGTGCAACGTTGGCGGTGACGGAGATATTGCCCTTTCCACCCAGCAGCATCAATTCGACGGCAGTGGCGTCGTCGCCGGAGTAGACCAGGAAGTCGCTGCTGACGCCTGCCAGGATGTCACGGGCGCGCTGCAGGTTACCGGTGGCTTCCTTGATGCCGATGATGTTTTTCACGGCAGACAGGCGCACGACGGTCTCTGGCAGCATGTCGCAGGCAGTACGGCCCGGCACGTTGTAGAGAATCTGCGGGATGTCGACCGCATTGGCGATATGGCTGAAATGCTGGAACAGCCCTTCCTGGGTCGGCTTGTTGTAGTAAGGCGTCACCAGCAGGCACGCGTCGGCACCTGCGGTCTTGGCGTTGGTGGTCAGTTCGACCGCTTCACGCGTCGAATTGGCGCCTGTGCCGGCAATCACCGGAATGCGTCCAGCCACCTGATCGACCACGCGACGGATGACTTCGATGTGTTCGTTCACATCAAGCGTCGCCGACTCGCCTGTGGTGCCGACGGCAACAATGGCGTTGGTGCCCTCTTGCAAGTGGAAGTCCACCAGTTTGCTCAGGCTGTCCCAGTCCAGACGACCTTGTGCATCCATGGGTGTGACCAGTGCCACCATACTGCCCGCAATCATGCAACCGCTCCTGCCGGAAAAAGAGAGCCGTAATGGTACTGGCGCTATCATGCTTGTACAAGCGAAGTACCGCGCTCTGAGCATTCCCCTGAGCGATGGTTTTCGCTACCCTTCGTCCTTTGATCGGTACTGGTCACCTGCGCACCTCGCTCAATCGGTCGAATTTGTCGCCAGAAGCCCCGCCCCAGCGCGTTCCAGCCCAGCCATGGCCAGGCCATGCACGCCAGACGCACCGGGGCTCAGGTCGGTGTCTCGCACTCTCGATTGTCGAAAAAGCCCCGCAAGACCAAAAAAGTACCGACCGCTCATCGTCTAGGAATGCTGCATGTCGTCCACCCCCACAGTTCGCGAACAATTCCTTGTCATCAGTGCCCTTGGCGCAAACCCCATGGAGCTGACCAACGTCCTGTGCCGAGCCAGCCATGAAAATCGCTGCTCGGTGGTTACCTCGCGCCTGACCCGCCACGGCGAGTGCAGCGCACTGATCCTTCAGGTTGCAGGAAGCTGGGATGCCCTGGCGCGCCTGGAGACCGGCCTGCCGGGCCTTGCCAAGAAGCATGCGTTCACGATCAGCGTCGTGCGCAGTGCCACCTCCGAGAGCCGCCCGGAAGCCCTGCCCTACGTGGCCTACGTCAGCTCGGCGTACCGCCCGGACATCATCAATGAGCTGTGCCAGTTCTTTATCGACCATAACGTCGAACTGGAAAACCTGATCTGCGACACCTATCAGGCCCCGCAGACAGGCGGCACCATGCTCAACGCCACCTTCACCGTCACGCTGCCTGCCGGCACGCAAATCAGCTGGCTGCGTGATCAGTTCCTCGATTTTGCCGACGCACTGAATCTCGACGCGCTGATCGAACCCTGGCGCCCACAAGCCCCGATGTAAGGAATCCTCATGGCCGTTGCAGTAGATCAATCCGTTCCCGACTTCCAGGCAGCCGCCACCAGCGGCCAGACCGTCACCCTGTCAGAGCTCAAGGGCCAGCAGGTGGTGATCTATTTCTATCCGAAAGACAACACGCCGGGCTGCACCACGCAGGGCCAGGACTTTCGCGACCACATCGCGCAGTTCCAGGCTGCCAACACCGTCGTGCTAGGCGTGTCCCGCGACAGCCTGAAGACCCACGAGAATTTCAAGGCCAAGCAATCGTTCCCGTTCGAGCTGATTTCGGACAAGGACGAGGCGGTCTGCCAACTGTTCGACGTGATCAAGCTCAAGAAGCTGTACGGCAAGGAATACCTTGGCGTTGATCGCAGCACCTTCCTGATCGACAAGGAAGGCGTGCTGCGTCAGGAATGGCGTGGTGTGAAAGTGCCGGGCCACGTGGCCGAAGTGCTGACCCAGGCTGAAGCCCTGAACAAGGCCTGATGTGACACATCGCTGCGGCGCGCAATGCACCGCAGCGACCTTCGCCCGACGCTACAGCAATGGCGCCACCGTAGGCTCATTGCGCGGCCAGGCATCGAGGACGGCCTTGAACAGGGTCGCCAGCGGGATCGCGAAGAAAATCCCCCAGAAACCCCACAAACCGCCGAACAGCAATACGGCGCAGATGATTGCTACCGGATGCAGGTTGACCGCCTCGGAGAACAGCAGCGGCACCAACACGTTGCCATCCAGCGCCTGAATGATGCCGTGCACCATCATCAGGTAGATGAACTGATCACCCCAACCCCACTGAAACAGGCCGATCAGCGCAACAGGCACGGTCACCACCACCGCGCCCACATAAGGCACGACCACTGAAATACCGACCAGCATCGCCAGCAGCGCGGCGTAATTGAGCCCCAGCGCGACAAACGCGATGTAGGTCACGCCGCCACAGATGAAGATCTCGATCACCTTGCCACGGATATAGTTGGCGATCTGGCGATTCATTTCTTCGGCAACGCGATTGAGCAGCGCCCGCTCGCGCGGCAAATAACCCCGCGCCCAGCGCCCGATCATGCGACGGTCCTTGAGAAAGAAGAACACCAGAATCGGCACCAGCACCAGATAGATCATCAGGTTGACCACCAGCGGCAGACTCGACAGGGACAAGGTGACTGCCAGCTGTCCGAACTTGCCGATCTCGCCGCGCGCCACCTCGATGGCCTGCAGTACCTGCTCGTCGGACACCAGATGCGGGTAGCGCTCCGGCAGCAACAACAGGAGGGACTGCCATTTGGCAAGCATGCCCGGCAGTTCGTTGAACAGCGTGATGAGCTGGTGCCAGAGCAGTGGCACCAGCACCAGCAGGAACACCAGCAGTGCGCCGATGAACAGGGCAAACACGAACCCTACGGCTGCCACTTCCGGAATGCGAAAGCGCTCCAGAAAATTGACCACGCCCTGCATCAGGAAGGCCAGAACCAGCCCGGCCAGGACCGGCGCCAGCATGCCGCCCAGCGTGAGCACCAGAGTGAACGCCAAGAACAAAAGAACAGCCAGCACCACGGCTTCTTCATCAGAGAAGTAGCGCTGCACCCAACCGCGAAGCACATTGAACATCAAACATCCTTTTCGAAAAAATCGCGGCAATCAGGCTTTGCGCAGCCAGTAACGATAGACACCCGCCTCCACTTCTTCATGCACAAGTTCATGGCCAGCCAGTCGGGCAAACGTACGGAAATCACGCTGGGAACCGGCATCGGTCGCGATGACCTTCAGCACGGCACCGCTGGCCAGACGATTGAGCTCCATCTTGGCCTTGAGCAGGGGCAACGGACAGTTGAGCCCGCTCGCATCAAGCTCGGCGTCACACGCCTCGGGGCGCGCTACTGGGTCAGACATCGTTTCTCTCCTGGCAGACACATCGAATTACAAAGCAGGCTGCGAAAGGCATCGCTGGCCAGCCAGCAAGAATACCTCACTCTGGTCAGCACGCCATTTAGCCAGCTACAGTACAGGCTCTTCAGAAAAGAGCTCCGTGCATGAATTTTTTGCGTCCTACACTGCTCACGCTCGCCTGCCTGTTTTCCGTACCGAGCATGGCCGATGACCTGCCATCCCTTGGCGACGCGAGTTCTTCAATCGTTTCTCCCGAGCAGGAACACAAACTGGGCCGTGCCTGGCTGGGCCTGCTGCGTGGCCAGGTCAGCCAACTGTCGGACCCTCAGCTCAAGGATTACGTCGAGACGACGGTCTATCGTCTGGCCGAAACCAGCCAGGTCCAGGACCGGCGCCTCGAATTCATTCTGATCAACAGCCCCCAATTGAACGCCTTCGCCGCACCCGGCGGGATCATCGGCGTCAACGGCGGTCTGTTTCTCAATGCCCAGACCGAAGGCGAATACGCTTCGGTGCTCGCTCACGAACTCGCCCACTTGTCGCAGCGTCACTTTGCGCGAGGCATCGAAGCACAGCAGCGCATGCAAGTGCCGGTCATGGCCGCCATGCTGGCCGGTATCGTGATGGCTGCCGCAGGAGCCGGTGACGCAGGTATCGCCGCCATCGCCGGCTCCCAGGCTGCCGCCATCCAGGAACAGCGTCGTTTTTCACGCCAGAACGAGCAGGAGGCCGACCGTATCGGCATCCTCAACCTGGAAAAGGCCGGTTATGACCCACGCAACATGCCGACCATGTTCGAGCGCCTGATGCGTCAGTATCGGTTCGATGCCAGACCACCTGAGTTTCTGCTGACTCACCCGGTCAGCGAATCGCGGATTGCCGACACGCGTAACCGCGCCGAACAGGCCAAACCGGGCGGCAAGGAAGACAGCGTGCTGTATCAACTGATGCGGGCACGGGTTGCGTTGATCTATGAGGAAACACCCGGCATTGCCGCCAAACGCTTCCGCGCCCAGTTGGTTGAAAACCCGAAATCCGAAGCCGCGCGCTATGGCCTGGCCATCGCACAGATCAAGGGTGGCCAGCTCAACGAGGCCCGCGAGAGCCTCAAGCCTTTGCTGGAAAAATCACCGAATGACATCACCTACAACCTGACGCAGATCGAACTGGACATCACCAACAACCGCCTGCCCGACGCGCAGCAACGGGTCGACCGCATGCTGACGCTGTACCCGAACAACTACCCGCTCAACGATGTGCGTATCGACGTGCTGCTCAAGCAGAATCGCACCGCCGAAGCCGAAAAAAGCCTTGAGGCGCTGCTGAAGACGCGTCCCGATGATCCGGACATCTGGTATGTCGTGGCCGAAACACGTGGCCTGAATGGCAACACGGTCGGCCTGCATCAGGCTCGCGCCGAGTACTTCGCGCTGGTCGGTGACTTCCGTCAGGCCATTCAGCAACTCGATTTCGCCAAGCGTCGCTCGGCCAACAACTTTCAGCTGGCTTCACGCATCGATGCGCGGCAGAAGGACCTGATCGAGCAGGAACGCATGGTCAAGGAAATGATGAACTGACTGCGCTGTAACACCAGTACCGAAAACGAAAAGCCCGACAGTCGAGTCGGGCTTTTTGCTTGCGTTTGTCAGCCCTGTCAGGCATTGCCCGCCTGTCTCATGCGCGCTGCGTGAGTGAAATCCAGCATGCGCTGCAAAGGACGCACTGCACTGGGAATGACTGCAGGATCGACGAATATCTCGTTGGAGCCCTCTCTCAGGCACTGCAACGTGCGTTCAAGGGTGTTCATCGCCATCCACGGACAGTGCGCGCAACTGCGGCACGCCGCGCCATTACCGGCCGTTGGCGCTTCGATGAAGATCTTGTCCGGGCACAGCTGCTGCATCTTGTAGAAGATTCCGCGGTCCGTGGCCACGATGAAGGTCTTGTTCGGCAAGCGTTGCGCGGCGGCGATCATCTGGCTGGTAGAGCCCACGACGTCGGCGAGTTCGATGACAGCTTCCGGCGACTCCGGGTGGACCAGAATCGCCGCCTCGGGATACAGCGCCTTCATGTCCTCGAGCTGCTTGGATTTGAATTCCTCGTGGACGATGCACGCCCCGTCCCAGAGCAGCATGTCGGCACCGGTTTCGCGCTGGATATAACGACCCAGGTGCTTGTCCGGTGCCCAGATGATCTTCTCGCCGTTGTCCATCAGGCTCTCGACGATTTCCAGAGCGCAGCCCGAGGTCACCACCCAGTCAGCGCGGGCTTTGACCGCTGCCGAGGTGTTGGCGTAAACGACAACGGTGCGCTCCGGATGCTGATCGCAGAACGCCGAGAACTCGTCCACCGGGCAACCGACATCCAGCGAGCACGTCGCTTCCAGCGTCGGCATGAACACGCGCTTTTCCGGGTTGAGGATCTTGGCCGTCTCGCCCATGAAACGCACGCCAGCCACCAGCACGGTACTGGCTTTGTGATTGTTGCTGAAACGCGCCATTTCCAGCGAGTCAGCTACACAGCCGCCGGTTTCCTCGGCCAGCGCCTGAATCACTGGATCGCAGTAATAGTGAGCGACCAGCACCGCGTCCTGCTTCTTGAGCTCGGCTGCGATTTCGGCGCGGTAATGCGCCTGCTCTTCCGGGCTCAGCGTCTTGGGCTGCTTGGCATCAAGATGCGCTTGTACCAGAAAGCGTTCGGAAATCTGTGTCATGTTCGCGGGACCTGAGGGCGCTTGAGCGCGAAAGGCAAGTTTACACCCGAAAGACAGGCATTGAAAAAGCCGGCGGCGCTCATTGTGAGGAGGCCTTCCGGCTTTTGCGCAGGCGGCAGTCCTGCATGTGAAGGCGGGGCCGATTCTAACTTTAAAAAGCTGATTTAACAGCAGTTTTAAAAACAGCCCGAATGATGAGAATGACTCTTGTTTTTGTATTGCGGTATACCGATCATCACTGCGAATCGACTTTCTGGATGCGCGGTATAACAGCTTTGCAGTTACCCGTTATGTCCTCTCCTGAAAAAGCCTTGCGAACAAACTTCAGCGAATCGGCCAGCGAGCCATTTACCGTGCCCGAATGGTCTAACTGCGGATAAAAATGCCATTCGATTCGGCTGCCCGCTTTACAGGCATCAGCCACCAAAGCGGCCTGCTGGGCAACGGAGACGTCATGATCTCGCCCGCCTGTCCCAATAAAGATCGGAATGTCCGACCTCAGCGTCGGATAGGCTGACGCGAGGTTTATTCTGTCCAGAACAGACGCGGGTGAACGTTTGAAACTGTTGCCGAAGGTGAGATTATCCGAAATGACCCTGCGTTCAATGGCATGCAGACAGGCACTCTGGCTGAGTTCGAATGCGGGAATTGCGCGATCGCTCAAATAGTCGGTGGGTACGAAGGATGGGTCAAGCAGCACGCCGGTGCTGAGCCTCAACAGGTTATAGGAAAGTGTCGAAGGCGTTGACCCACCTGCCCCGCCAAGTCGTTTTTGCACGCCGGCGTAAGGCGTACCTGTCGCCACTACGCCGACGATCTTCAGCTCCGGCGCATACGTTCCGGCATAAACCGCGGTCGCGAAAGCCGCGCGGCCACCCTGCGATTGGCCGAACACGACAACCTGACCGGAAAGGTCGAAGCCGGAACTCATGACCGCTCGAATACTGTCAATGATATTGAACGCGAGGGGACGGCTAAGCCCGTAAGGATGGGGCCCAGGCGTGCCGAGCCCTTGATAGTCAGTCGCAACCACCGCGTAGCCTTGCGCAAGCCATTCATTCAAATAACGAATGTCACGCGGACTGCGCCCGGAGAAAGATGGAGCACAGAGATCAGCACTGCCCACCGTGCCATGCGCCCATGCCATCAGCGGCCAGCCATGCGGTGGCGGGCTTCCTGGGGGGATAAATAAGGCGGCGGAGACGACAACCTGCCTTGCGCTATCAAGGCCATCGGTCGAGGTGTACAGGAACCCAATGTTTATCACTGCATTGCCAAGGTTTTCTGCCATGGGCAATGGCTCGGATCGAAGCACCGTTCCCGGTACGTCTGGTACGCCGTCGGTCCATGTATAGAAGTCAGGAACCACAGCCCCGCCTGGAGGCATAACGGCTGCAACAGCACATCCGCCTTCCAGCGTCAGAAACAACACGAATAAAGCGCTGATCGAGCGAAGGAGTAATAACCGAAAACGATGCATGGCCAATCCTCTAGATGCCCAAGCGTGGGCGTTTCGACGTCAGTTGAGGATTAATAATATTTAATGCCCTTCTCCTTTGATGAGTCGGCATCATGTCCGGCCCTGATTCCATGGCTATCCACATTTGCATGGACATCAAGCAACACCCGACTAACATCGCGATCTGGACGGGACACTCGACATGAAAAAGCGTATTTGTCTGCTCACCCTGCTACTTGCCTCCAGCGGTGCAATGGCCGGATCGACGTTGGACGAACAGAATATCGTTTCCTATATCGATAGCCGCAGTGCAGAACAGATAGCGCTACTTGAACAACTGGTGAACATCAACAGCGGCACCGACAACGCCGAGGGTGTCATTCGGGTCGGCAACATCATGAAGCAGAAACTCGAAGCCCTGGGTTTCGACACCCGTTGGCACGAACTTCCGGCGGAAATGAAACATGCGGGAAGCCTCGTCGCACTGCATGAAGGAAACAGGTCCGCCAAACGACTGTTACTGATCGGTCACCTGGATACCGTTTTCCCTGAAAACAGCAATTTTCAGACCTTCACCTACACCGAAGGCGGCAAGAAAGCCAAAGGCCCTGGCGTGATCGATGACAAAGGCGGCATGGTGACAATGCTCTATGCGCTGCAAGCCCTGAAGAGTACCGGCGCGCTCGACACCATGAACATTGCAGTCGTGCTGGTCGGCGACGAAGAGTTCGCCGCCAAGCCGACGTCCATCTCAAGAAGCGTCCTGATAGATGAAGCCAAAAAAAGCGATATTGCACTGGGTTTCGAATTCGCCTTGTCTCCCAACCAGTTGGTGACCGATCGCAGAGGCTTGAGCGAGTGGTTTCTGACCAGCACTGGTCTGGACAACCACTCAGCAACCATCTTTCAACCTAAGACCGGCTACGGCGCGGTGTACGAATCGGCTCGTGTGCTTGATGAGATCCGCTCGAAGCTTTCCGAAGAGGATGGTTTAACCATCAACCCCGGTCTGATTCTGGGTGGTTCCACTGCAAACGAGGACGTCGCAAGCGGGCAAGGCACGGCTTCAGGCAGAAAGACCACGGTGGCCAAATCAGTACTCGTGCACGGCGACCTGCGCTTCAAGACCGAAGAGCAACGACAATCGGCAGAAACCAGGCTGAAGGAAATCGTCAGCCGCCCATTGCCGCAGACCAGCAGCGAAATAACGATCAAGGCGATCATGCCCGTCATGGCCGAACGCGACAGCAACCTGAAGCTGCTGGCAGCCTACAGCCGCGTGAGTCGAGACCTGGACGGCCCGGCGCTGGAGTCCGCCCCGTCTGCTGATCGAGGTGGCGCAGACGTGTCCTATGTAAACCCTTACGTGAGTGCAAGTCTCGACGGACTGGGCGCATGGGGCACCGGCGCGCACAGCGAGAACGAAACGCTCGACGTGAGTTCTCTGCCCATAGCGACCAAACGGGCTGCGATTTTCATGAGCCGTTATTGAAGAGGCATGTATGCAGCGTCAGCATCCGGTAGTTCAGCTGCACACCTATAGACTGCCGGCCTAGGCCGCTTTCGATTTAAGCGTAAACAGGCTGGCGCCAAGCAGCATGAAAGACGCTCCGAAGACTCGATTCATCTTTTGCATGCGCGCCGGCGAGTTCAGATACTTTTTGATGACCTGCGCAAACATGGCGTACAAGAAGTGGGAAGTCACCGCGCAGGCAGCGAAGGTGGCGACCATCAAGGCAAGCTGACTGATGGCCGGATCAGTACCGTGGATGAATTGAGGCAGAAATGCAGCGAAGAACAGTATGGCTTTGGGATTGGTGATCGCCACGGACACGCCGTGCAGAATCAACTTGCCCACGGACGCCGTTTGTACCGCTTTTTTATCGATACCGTAATAAGCACTGTCGCGGGTGCGCCATTGCTTGATACCCAAAAAGACCAGGTACGCCGCGCCCGCCACTTTAAGCACCATGAATGCCGTTGCGGAGGCTGCCAGCAACGCTCCAAGCCCGGCGATTGTCGCGGTAGACACGACCAGCAATCCAAGAGCATTGCCCAGCGAACCAATCATCGCCCGACCAGGACCGTAGACCAGTGAATTGGAAAGCGCCATGATCACGGCAGGTCCGGGCGTCAAGGTGATCAACATCGCAACCAGCGTAAATACCAACCACTCATGCAGGGTCATGACGCAGTGCTCCAGATTTTTTTGAGGAGGTTAAAGCGGCTTTAAAACGTTGAAATCATAAGCTGCCACCTTGCCTACCTGCCGCAACGCGGTCAACTGCTGTAAATTTTCACGGACAGCATTTACGGCGTCGATTTCAGCGCTGGTTCATTCCTCTCCCATGCAGCAGCCATGGAGTCAATAAGACACAACCCGATTGATGACAGTCTTTACGACCCAGTCAAAAAGACCCGAAACGGCTCTGCACTCCCGTTTAACAAGCGCCACTTCGGTGGCATGCCTGTTGCTCTATACATGACATCATCCCCATCGAAGCAGCCATCGAACGACTCCTTTCAATGGCACCGACATTGGGATTCAGTGTGTGCAACGAAGCATAAGGCAGGTTAATCCATGTCACGAACAGGCTTATCGTCCCTACTGGAAATCGAACATCCCATCATTCAGGCGCCCATGGTGGGCGTTTCGACACCTGAACTCGCTGCGGCCGTATCCAACGCAGGCGCCTTGGGCTCTATTGGCCTCGGAGCCAGTACCCCTGAGCAGGGGCGCGAGCTGATCAGACGGACAAGGGCGCTTACCGCCAGGCCTTTCAACGTCAACCTGTTCTGCCACACGCCGGCGGCGTTCGACGAGGCAAGGAACCAGGCATGGTTGACGTACATGGCCAAAACGTTTGCCGAGTTTGACGCCAACCCACCACGCGTTTTAAGAGAGATTTACCAGAGCTTCGTCAATGATCGAGCGATGCTCGACATGCTGCTGGAGGAGCGTCCGCCGGTCGTCAGCTTCCACTTTGGCGTACCGCCAAAAGAATGGATCGCCGAATTCAAGACGGCCGGGATATTCACCCTGGGATGTGCAACAACATTGCTTGAAGCCAGACAGCTCGAACAGGCGGGCATTCAGGCCATCGTTGCGCAGGGCTATGAGGCAGGCGGGCATCGCGGCGTTTTTGACGATGCACCCGGGCAGGATGACGAACTGGGATTATTCGCACTTTTACGGATCATCCGTTCGTCAGTAGACCTGCCCGTTATTGCTGCCGGAGGCATCATGGACGGGGCCGGTATCAACGCAGCCATGGCGCTCGGGGCAAGCGGCTGCCAACTGGGCACCGCGTTTATCCTGTGCCCGGAATCATCAGCAACGCAGGAACATCGAGACACGCTCAAAACCGTCAAAGCCCATGAGACACGCTTCACCTGCTGTATTTCGGGGCGGCCCGCCCGCGGGATCTCCAACCGTTTCTACCTGGAGGCGCTGGACGCCAACCTGCCCCGCCCGGCGGAATACCCACTCGCTTACGACCTGGCAAAGGCGTTGCACTCGGCCGCTTCCGTCAAGGGCTGTCATGATTTTGCCGCTCAATGGGCAGGACAAGGTGCACCGTTGGCCAGAGAGCTTCCCGCTGCAATGCTTATTCAGACGCTTGTTCAGGAAATGCTTGAACATAAAATCTCACACCCTGTTTAAAAGGTAGTCGACATGCCGCTGCTCAAAATCGATGTCATCAAAGGTCGCTCTGACGAAGCGCTGGCGACGCTGCTGGACGCCGTCCACAACGCGATGATTGAAGCATTTCAGGTCCCTGTCAGGGATCGCTACCAGATCGTGACCGAGCATGCGCCGTCACGAATGATCGTTCAGGACACCGGGCTCGGGCTTACCCGAACACAGGATGTTGTCGTGATTACAGCGATCAGCAGACCACGCTCTGCCGAAATGAAGCAGACATTTTATAAGCTGGTCGCCGAGGGTCTGGAGGCAAACTGTGGAATATCACCGCAGGACTTGATGATCTCCATGGTCATCAACAGCGACGAGGACTGGAGCTTCGGGCTGGGCAGAGCACAGTTTCTGACTGGAGAGCTGTAAGCTCGGCACAGACAGCGCACGTAGTCGAAGTCCAGAATACGGCGCTGCCTGACCGGTGGAAAAAGACTCCACCTGTGGTCCATGCCTGATTCTCTTAAACAAACATTCACCGCAAAACGCCCTAAAAGCCTGCAACATGCCAGACAGGCTTGATATACATGCGGGCTACGGTTGATGGTGAAGTGGATCAGTTGGTTGATGCTCCACTTCGACATCCCCTTTTTCCGAATGCCCCCAATAACGTTCCGACACGGTCGGCTCGCGCCGTCATGGCCGTGATGAGCTGCTGGCAGGTAAGAAATCAATCATCATGCGAAAAACAGTTCTGTTGGCCTTAACATCCTTCTTGCTGTCGGGATGTGCCGTTTCTGAAACCAAAGCACTGAATAATCCCTCCAGTCACCTTATAGCGACACCACAGCCTGTCAGTTTGAAACTGGATGATTACACCTCATCGAAAGTCGACACCGTCCTGAAGCATCAAACCAGCCCCATGGATACGGGTCAGAGAACCAACGCCATTTCAGCGTTTTTCATGGGTACGCCTTACCGTGCCAATATGCTGCGCGGCACGGACAGCATGGCAGAACAACTGGTCATTGATTTTAGAGGACTGGATTGTTTTACCTATCTCGAATATGTGGAAGCCCTGAGGAAATCGTCATCAGAATCCGATTTCGAGAAGAACCTGATCGAGACCCGTTATAAAAACGGCACCGTTGGTTTTTTGAACCGCAGGCATTTCTTCAGCGACTGGGCGAACGATAAAGACCACGCCCTGGCGGACGATTTGACGTCTCGGATAAGCCCCCACGCGGTCAGCATTGAAAAGAACCTGAATGCAAAGAGCGATGGCACGGCCTACCTTCCCGGTTTGCCCACGGGCAGGCGTACCATTACGTATATCCCCAGCAAATTCGTCGACAAAGAAGTGGTCAGTCACTTGCAAACGGGCGACTACATCGGCCTCTACACGGAGCTTCCGGGGCTTGACGTGACCCACGTCGGTTTCTTCATAAGAACGGACAAAGGTCCGGTCTTGAGGCATGCATCGCTGAAAAAAGGAAAAGTGGTCGACCTGCCCTTTCTGGACTACGTGTCCCAGAAACCCGGAATCGTTGTTTACAGACCCAAAACTCAAGCTCACCCATCACCTCCCCTCCCGACACATCCTCAACGGGATGGCGCAAGAAGTTTTCCTATCACGCCTTAACGTTCTTTCTATTAGAAATCTTCTCGAAGAAGGCTAATCTGGGTGAGCGTGGCGAAAGCCGTGTGATTTTACCCTGATGATAAGAATGCGCTCAAACCTGCGTTGCGCGTTGTGAGACTGTCTCGCAGCAATCTGTTCACCGCAACGCAACGTATCCGTGGAGCTGGCCTGATCATTGATCAAGCGGCTGGCATGAACGCAGCGCCAATGAGTTCCATCCCTACTGTCTGAAGTCCCGCGAGTGGACCGGATGGCCGCACGCATTGACAAAAAGGTGTACCAAGCATGTCAACTGAATCGAAATGCCCCTTCAACCACGCTGCTGGCGGCGGCACCACCAACCGTGACTGGTGGCCCAAGCAGCTGAACCTGAAGATCCTGCATCAGCATTCCGCCCTCTCCGACCCGATGGGCGAGAGTTTCGACTATGCCAAAGAATTCAAAAGCCTTGACTTCGAAGCGGTCAAGCAAGACCTGCGCGCGGTCATGACCCAGTCTCAGGACTGGTGGCCGGCAGACTTCGGCCATTACGGCCCGCTGTTCATTCGCATGGCCTGGCACAGCGCCGGGACTTACCGTACAGGTGACGGCCGTGGTGGTGCAGGTGCGGGTCAGCAACGCTTTGCGCCGCTCAACAGCTGGCCTGACAACGTCAGCCTGGACAAGGCGCGCCGCCTGATCTGGCCAGTCAAGCAGAAATACGGCCGCAAGATTTCCTGGGCTGACCTGATCGTGCTGACCGGTAACGTCGCGCTGGAGTCGATGGGCTTCAAGACGTTCGGTTTCTCTGGCGGTCGCCCTGATGTATGGGAACCGGAAGAAGATGTGTACTGGGGCTCCGAAACCACCTGGCTGGGTGGTGAAGAGCGCTACGGCGCGCAGAAGAAAATGCAGCAGCCGGGCGACGGCACGTTGGTGGCCGAGCCGGAGAATCACGCTAACGAAGAAAGCCGCACCGATAAAGGCGAGCGGAATCTGGAAAACCCGCTTGCTGCGGTGCAGATGGGCTTGATCTACGTCAACCCGGAAGGCCCTGAAGGCGTTCCTGATCCGGTTGCGTCGGCGAAGGATATCCGTGAAACCTTCGGTCGCATGGCGATGAATGATGAAGAGACCGTGGCCCTGATCGCGGGCGGTCACGCCTTCGGCAAGACCCACGGTGCAGGCCCGGCTGACAACGTCGGTCCGGAGCCGGAAGCCGCAGGCCTTGAAGCGCAGGGGTTCGGCTGGAGCAACAAATTCGGCACAGGCAAAGGTGGCGACACCATTACCAGCGGCCTGGAAGTCACCTGGACATCGACGCCTACCAAGTGGAGCAACGAGTACCTCGAAAACCTGTTTGGCTTCGAATGGGAACTGACCAAGAGCCCGGCCGGCGCGCATCAATGGACGCCGAAGAACGGCGCAGGCGCTGGCAAGATTCCGGATGCCCACGACCCGGCCAAGCGTCATGCACCCAGCATGCTGACGTCTGACCTGGCGCTGCGCTTCGACCCGGCCTACGAGCAGATCTCCCGCCGTTTCCTGGCCAATCCCGATCAACTGGCCGACGCGTTTGCCCGCGCCTGGTTCAAACTGACCCACCGCGACATGGGCCCGCTGGCCCGCTACCTCGGTCCGGAAATGCCGACCGAAGAATTGCTGTGGCAGGACCCGATTCCGAACGTTGATCACGCGCTTATAGACGATCAGGACGTCGCTGCCCTCAAGGCAAAGATTCTTGCTTCGGGCCTTTCGGTCTCGCAGCTGGTTTCGACTGCATGGGCTGCAGCCTCTACCTTCCGTGGTTCGGACAAACGCGGCGGTGCCAATGGCGGTCGTCTGCGTCTCGCTCCGCAGAAGGATTGGGCGGTGAACCAACCTGAGCAGTTGGCGGCTGTTCTGAAGACGCTTGAGGGTATTCAGAGCGAATTCAACGCAGCGCAGTCGAGCGGCAAGAAGGTTTCCCTCGCGGATCTGATCGTCCTGGCTGGCAGTGCAGGCGTCGAACAGGCTGCGAAGAACGCAGGCCAGCACGTCACGGTTCCTTTCACACCGGGCCGCGCAGATGCGTCTCAGGAGCAGACCGACGTTGAATCGTTCAGCTTCCTTGAGCCGATTGCCGATGGCTTCCGCAACTACCAGAAGGGGCACTACAAAGTCTCGGCAGAATCGTTGCTGGTCGACAAGGCGCAGCTGCTGACCCTGACCGCACCGGAAATGAGTGTGCTGCTGGGCGGCCTGCGGGTCCTGAACATCAATGTCGGTCAGAGCAAGCATGGCGTGTTCACTGACAAGCCGGGCACCCTGACCAACGACTTCTTCAAGAACCTGCTGGACATGGGCGTCGAGTGGAAAGCGACCTCGGGTGCCAACGACACCTTCGAGGCCCGTGATCGCAAGACCGGTGCCGTCAAATGGACCGGCACCCGTGTCGATCTGGTCTTCGGTTCCCACGCTCAACTGCGTGCGATTTCCGAGGTTTACGGCAGTGCGGATGCACAGGAGAAGTTTGTCAGAGACTTCGTGGCGGCGTGGACCAAGGTGATGAACCTGGATCGTTTCGATCTGGTTTGATGCAGTAAGCGCTCAGGAACGCCTCCCTTGTGGAGGCGTTTTTTTTGACGGTATCTGGCCAGGCAAACGTCATGGTGAGCGCTGGGTCAGCTTCAAGCTTGCCATTGATGGCAATCACACCCGCGTCATCGAAAGGCCGCTGGAGGGAACAGATCAGATCAAACGCCGTGCGGATGATCGCGGCCCGTACGACAGGAGTTTGTACTCCAATCGGCCTGTCATCATCCTGACCGTGTGCATGGGCGAAGCTTCACGCACTACAGAAGTCAACCTGACCGACCGAAGCGCTTTCCAGTTTCCCTTTCTGATCGGCTCCGAAGCCCTGACACGCTTCGATGCGACGATCAATCCAGCTCTCAGGTATGCGATAGGAAAACCCCGCTGCGCTTCCATCGCACAGAAAGCAGAGTGAATGCATTTCCGAAGTCGTAGGAGAGCAAGATGAATCTGATACCCCAGATCGAAGTAGACAGCGTCGACATCCGTCGCATGCGTCACGATATTCATGCGCACCCGGAACTGGGGTATGAGGTGCATCGAACCGCCGAACTCGTCGCGTCAACTCTGGAAAAATGGAACATCGAAGTCACCCGTAACGTTGGGAGAACCGGTGTAGTCGGCACCCTGCGGGGCTCGCTCGAAAGCGCTTCGCCTGCCCGCGCCATTGGCCTGCGCGCAGATATGGACGCGCTGCCTGTCCAGGAAATCAATACCATCGCCCACGCCTCCCGCAACCCCGGCGTTATGCATGCGTGCGGCCATGACGGTCATACCGCGATGTTGCTCGGCGCGGCGCAATACCTCGCCGCGAATCGGCGATTCCATGGCACGGTGCAGTTCATTTTCCAGCCCGCCGAAGAGAAAGGTGCAGGCGCCAAAGCCATGCTCGACGACGGACTACTCGAACGCTTCCCGATTGATGCCGTGTTTGGCCTGCACAACTGGCCCGGAATCCCAGCCAACACACTGGCCACGCGCGCCGGGGCATTGATGGCTTCAAGCAACCGGTTCCGCATTGACATCGAAGGTATAGGCGCTCACGCCGCCATGCCCCATAAGGGACATGACCCACTGCTCGCGGGTGCGCAGATCGTCACCGCGCTACAAGCGATCCTGACCAGAAGTAAACGCCCAATCGATGCCGCTGTTCTTTCCGTCACTCAGTTCCACGCTGGAAGCTCGGATAATGTGATTGAACAGAACGTTTGGTTGAGCGGCACGGTACGCACCTTTGATCATCAGGTTACAGATCTGATTGAACGGCGCATGCAAGAAATCGCCACAGGCCTGGCAACGGCTTTTGGCTGTACTGCCCGAGTCAGCTTTATCCGAGTTTATCCACCGACGATCAACGACGCTGGCCAAACTGCATTCGCGGCCACTGTGGCGCGAGAGGTGCTCGGCGCGGATCAGGTCATAGGTGACATCGAGCCGGTCATGCCCTCGGAAGACTTCTCTTTCCTTCTTCAGAAGGTGCCAGGGTGTTATGCCTTTCTGGGGAACGGAGATGGCGAGCATCGTGGCCACGAGCACGGCATCGGGCCTTGCGAACTGCACAACGCCAGTTTCGATTTCAATGACGAACTGCTCCCGGCAGGCGCTACCTACTTTGTACGCTTGGTGCAGGCTTTTCTGAGTCAGCCATGAACTCGCCAGCAAAGTGAATAAGACCTGGCGCTTCGGTGCCTGTATTCCAATCGCGAGCAGAGCAGCTCTAGCGTGGCGATTGAAGGGTATTCCAAAGACTGGCCAACGACCTTACAGCTCGTTGCGTCAACGCCATGATGGAAGCCGAATCAGCTCTTTCCCCTGACAATCGGCAACGCAAAAAAAAATCTGGAAATCCGCATTTTCATGGGCCTTCCAGATTTTCGAAATGGTGGGTCGTGTGGGATTCGAACCTACGACCAATTGGTTAAAAGCCAACTGCTCTACCAACTGAGCTAACGACCCTCTGTTGTGTGGCGCGTATCTTACTGATTTTTATGAGTAATACAACACCTATTTTAAAAAAAACTTAAAAATAACGCGTCGGGTCTGCTACGCCAGCAGCGGCGAAGCCTTCTGCACGCAGGCGGCAGCTGTCGCATTTGCCGCACGCACGGCCCTGATCGTCGGCCTGGTAGCAGGAAACCGTCAGCGCGTAATCGACGCCCAGCGCAGTGCCTGCCTTGACGATGTCGGATTTGCTCAGGTTCTGCAGCGGTGCGCGGATGGTGAAGCCCTGCCCTTCCACACCGGCCTTGGTCGCCAGATTCGCCATGCGCTCAAAAGACTCGACGAACTCGGGACGGCAATCCGGGTAGCCCGAATAATCCACAGCGTTCACGCCGATGAAGATGTCGCGTGCGCCCAGCACTTCTGCCCAGCCCAGGGCCAACGACAGGAAGACAGTGTTGCGGGCCGGCACGTACGTTACCGGAATGCCTTCAGAGGGCGTCTCAGGGACTGCAATGGAGCTGTCGGTCAACGCCGAGCCGCCAATGCCATTGAGATTCAAGCCGATCACCTTGTGCTCGATCGCACCGAGGTCGCGAGCTACCTGCGCGGCTGCGTCGAGCTCGGCGCGATGACGCTGACCGTAGTCGAAACTCATGGTGTAGCAGGCGTAGCCTTCAGCACGGGCCATGGCGACGACAGTTGCGGAGTCGAGGCCACCGGACAGCAGGATTACGGCTCTTTTCTCGGTCATGTTCAATTCAGTCATCTCAGCGCCCCGGCTCGTCGTCCCAAAGAAATTTATGCAGCTGCATCTGCAAGCGTACAGGCAGGTTGTCCGCCACTATCCAGTCGGCCAGATCACGGCCTTTCAGCTCATGATGACTGGCAGAGAACAGAACCTCGCCAGCACGGCGATCAAGCCCATACTGAATGAGCTTGGAAACCGCCCAGTCGTAATCCTCCCGCGAACAGATCACGAATTTGACCTGATCGTTGGGCGTGAGCAGCTCCATGTTTTCGTAGCGGTTGCGCGTGACCTCTTTCGACCCGGGCGTCTTGAGGTCAACGACTCGACTGACCCGGGGGTCGACCGCCGAGATATCCAGTGCGCCGCTGGTTTCCAGCGACACTTCATAACCCTCGTCACAGAGGCGCTTGAGCAATGGAATCGCATTGGGCTGGGCCAGTGGCTCGCCGCCGGTCACGCATACGTAGCGAGGACGATAGGTCGCGACCTGGCCCATGATGTCGTCGAGCGTATGGATGGTGCCGCCAGTGAATGCGTAGGCGCTGTCACAGTACTGGCAGCGCAAGGGGCAACCAGTGAGGCGTACAAATACGGTGGGTAGCCCAGCCGTACGGGTTTCACCCTGCAACGAGTGAAATATTTCGGTGATGCGTAATGTGTCTTGCATATCAGCCACGGGCGTAACAGCTAAACAGGCCGTCCGCCTCCGTCAGGCACTTCAAGGAACCCTGCACTCGCAGAATCCAGAGAAGCGTAATGTATGTACCGGAATTTCGGGTGCGAGATTCTAACGAAAAAAGCCGCGACGAGCGCGGCTTTCTTGATTTGCGAGTCAGGACATCAAAGTCGCTGAAGGTCTCGCTGCGCCAGCTGGGCGGCAGAGGTACCCGGATATTGGGCAACAACCTGCTGCAGAATGCCTTTTACCTTGTCGTTGTGACCCAGGCGGCGCTCTACATCGGCCAGCTTGTACAGCGAATCAGGCACCTTGGCGTGCTTCGGGTATTGCTGACTTACCTTGGCGAATGCCTGACCTGCGCCTTGAAGGTCGCCTTTGGCCAGATTCACTTCACCCAGCCAGTATTGGGCATTGCCCGCATACGAACTGTTGGGGTACTTGCGCAGGAATGCGGTGAAGGCCTGACTGGCCTTGTCGAAATCCTTCGCCTTGATCAAATCGAAGGCTGCTTCGTAATAAAGCTTTTCCTTCGCCGGGTCAGGAGGCTCGGTGCCTGCTGCCGGTGCCTGAGCGGCTTGAGCCGACGGCGTCCCACTGGCGTCTACAGCGCCACCAGAAGGTTGTGAATTATTGGTAGCCGGAGCGGCAGCGCCACTGGCTATGCGCTGATCGAGTTCCTGATAACGCTCCAGAGCTTCCTGCTTCATGCGCTGGATATCGTTCTGCTGAACCTCGACAAGCCCGCGCAAACGCGCGATTTCTTCCTGCATTTGCTGCAACTGCATGAACAGCTGACCTTGTGCCGAGGGAGGAGGTGTTACCCCTCCCCCGGCATAGGCGCCGGACGTGCCATAACCCGCTGGCGGATAACTGCTGCTGCCAGAGCCAGAATTGTTATCGACCACAGGAGCCGCACCCAACGCTGAAAGCGGAAGGGCGAGGGCCAAAACGGTTAGAGCACGTCGGCACGTTCGCATGTCAAATTACTTACGCAGTTCGACGCGACGGTTCTGAGCCCACGACTGCTCGTCGTTGCCGGTAGCAACTGGACGCTCTTCGCCGTAGGAAACCAGTTCCAGCTGAGCTGGGGAAACACCTTGCAGTA
>Ga0326721_10000196_pt1 | contig 22264 bp, 15 predicted proteins | sample SGPome_FD_203951 | JGI IMG/M metagenome (GOLD analysis project Ga0326721, IMG submission 203951) | Soil microbial communities from Southern Great Plains, Lamont, Oklahoma, United States - SGP_1_2016 | ecosystem: Engineered > Artificial ecosystem > Soil microcosm > Unclassified | place: USA...
GATAGTAGATGTCCTGGATGAGGTCATCGACCCCTTCGGCCGTGCCGCAGATGTGCCGAAGCTTCTGACGCAGGTCCGCTTCGAACGGCAGGACGTGCGTACTGACCCACGCGACGATTTCCGGATCAGCGCCCCGCATTCTTCCCTCCGAGCGCATGTTGATCCTGCGCTTATCTCGCTCTGGCGACCCGGCTTTGCTGGGCGCGATGCGAGTACAATAAATAATATAATCGGGGCCGCCCTCCGTTCCGTCAATCAACCGGCGATCCATCCTGACGGATGCTACCGAAAAGAGCCGCAGGATGACCCGCGGCCAAGCCCAGGCGGCCCTGCCTATCGGGCCTTCGGTCTCAGGGTCAGGAAGAACAAGGTCGTCGGATCGGGGATGTCGGGTGCGGCCATGTCGCGATGCGGCGGCCGCGCGCTCCACGCCAGGGCATAGATCTCGCCATGGTCGCCGGCCGCGTTGACGATGTTGAGCTGCATGCCCTCGGGCGACTTGATCGTCCTCTTCAGCTGATCGGCCAGGGACTGCACCGGCCTCGCCTCGACCAGGGAGAGGTCATTGGAGCGCACCACGAAGTCGATCGACTGCCCCAGGCGGATGACGGGAACCTTGAGCAGCCCCTCTCCTATCGGCTGGGCGCCGCCGACGAAGATTTCCGCGTTCAACGAGCCGCCGCCGGAGAAGTCCCACCGGTAGTTCTTCCAATCACTGACCTGGGCGATGTCCCACTGCTTGCCGCGATGGCGCGCCAGGAAGATCTGGGTGTCACCGGCCTTGTCGAACTTGTGGTAGGTGATCGTCGGGTTGGCCTGCTCGTCGAAGCCAATCAGGGTGTTGTTGTTGATCATGCCGCCCTTCTCAGGCACCGGATCGACGATCTCGGCGTCCTTCAGCTTGATCGGCAGCGTCAGCGGCGTCCCGTCGGCCTTGAACCAGTGCACCAGGTCGGGGCTCTTGGCGTAGCTGAGGTCATGATTGGTCTCGGCCATCGGCGTCTCGCGCCAGACCCAGGCGATGTGGAACCAGGAATCCGGCCCGATCACCGGCCCCATGAAATAGGCGTTGCGCTGCCCCTCGCCGTCGACCAGCGGTGCGGAAGTCAGGCGCGACCACCGCCCCTCCTTGGCGTTCAGGACATCGTAGATCTCGTTGCCATTGCCGCTGGATCCGTCGCGATACTTGAAGATCAGCCGCTCGGCCCGATCGCGCAGAAAGATCGGATAGGTCACCGAGCGCTCAAGGCCGACCTCGACCAGCTTGGCCACCCGTTTCAAGGTGCGAACGTCGCCGGAGGGGTCCGAGACGAACATTGTCAAGGGGCTGGAGTGCATGTTGGCGGCCACGTGCAGCCGGCCGGCCGCGTCCTCGGCGATGGCGATGTAGTTGTGGCTGTCCCAGTCGTTCCAGGTGTCGAGCTTCTGGTAGGTCCAGCCGCCGCCCGCCTTGCGCCGCCGCGCCACCGTCAACTGCCGGTTGGCGTCGTAATAGCCTACGACAATGTCGGCCTTGGTGGTCACCAGGGCGAAGCGAACGCTGTGCCCGGACCAGACGCGGTCGACGGCTTCGCTCGCCACGACCTCGGCCGAGAGTGACGGGGAGGCGCCAGGAGACGGCGTGAGGGTCTGGGCGCGCGCGACGTCGAGCGACAGCGTCGAGGCGAGCAATAGACACAGGAAGAAGCGGTTCATCGCAAGGACAGATCCGTCGGGTAAAATGAAAACAAGGCGCCAGGCGGGACGCGCCCGCCTGGCGTCGATCGTCTAGAACGAACCGCGCAGGGTCAGGGTGTAGGTCCTGCCGTCGTAGTCGTTCGCCCGCGGCATCAACTCAACGTTCTGATACTGCGTGCGGAGCTCGTCGGTCAGATTGTAGGCGTCGAACGAGACCGAGAACCTGTCGTTGATCGTATAGGACATCGACCCATCGAGCTGGCCCCGCGCCTTCACCCGACTGGCGCCGCCCGTGAAGGTGTTGCCGCCGGCCAGGATATACTCGTCGCGATAGTTATAGACGAGCCGCGCTCCAAACTTGCCGCCCTCGTAGAAACCGATGACGTTGAAGGCATTTTTGGAGACGCCCGGCAGGATCGCCTTCGTCCCATCGGCATAGGTTCCAGAGATTTTGGCATAGGAATAGTTGAACACCCCGCCGAAATTCTTCCAGAAGCCCGGCAGAAAATCGAAGTTCTGCTGGACACTGATCTCGACACCGCTGACCTTGATCGGGTTCTGCTGATTGTAGTTGCCGCTGATCTGGACGACCGCGGGCGAGCCATTGACCAGGATGTCGCTTTGACAGGTGGTGCCGTTCAGGGACAGGTGACCCAGACCGTAGGCTGTCGCATCGGCCGGGCACAGGCGGCTCAGCCGGTTTTCGGCGATGACCAGATTGCGGATCGTCTTCTGATAGACGTCGACCGAAACCAGGCTGTTGGGCCGGTTGTACCATTCCAGCGAGATGTCGTGCGACCAGGCGGTGTAGGGCTGCAGGTCGTAGCCGCCATAGGCCAGTTGGAAGCCGTTGCCGGTCTTGGTCAGAGAGGTCGTCGGGGCCAGGTTCCGCGGCTGCGGCCGAACGAAGGTCTTATAGGAGGCGCCGCGCAGCACCAGCGTGTCGGTCAGGTCCGCCGCCAGCAACAGAGACGGCAGGATGTGCTCGTATTTCTGATGATAGGTCGTCGGCACGTAGACCACGTTGCCCGCCGCATCGAAGTTGCGGTTCAGCGCATTGATCGTCTGATCGGTCGACTCGAAGCGCGCGCCCGTATTGCCACGCACCCGCACCCCCAGCACCTGGGTGTCGATCTTGCCCATCACGTAGGCCGAGGTGTTGTCGTTCGTGACCGAGAAATTATAGGCCGAGTAGGACCCGTTAGTAGGGTCGTTGATCCAGCCCGTCGGCGTGACCAGGTCGCCCGGCGCCGTCGTCACGGGCTGCAGGCGCGAGACGGCGCGGGCGTAGTCGACCGTGTACCAGTTGGCCGCATAGGCTCCGCCCGAACCGCCGAAGAAGTCGCTGGCATAGGGACTGAGTTTCAGGAAGCTGCTGTCGACGTTCTGGCCCTGCACGCCCTTGGCGCTGGTGCGATAGCCGCGCGAGGTGAACTCGGCCCGCTCAAACCGGGCGCCGGCCACCAAGCTGCTCAGCACGCGGTTCTCGAAGAAGCGCTCGATGTCGCCCTGGGCCGAGGATAGCTTGTTGGTCAGATAGCCCAGGCTGCCCGCGACGATCACCTGGTCGCCGGCGGCGTTCTGCAGAGTCGGCGTGTTGCCGGCGCCCTGCCAGACATAGGGCCCGGCCGAGACCACGGGCGCGCCGGCAGGGTTCAGCGACATCAGGTACTTGCCGATGTCCTCGCCGCCCGAGAAGAAGCTTCCCGATATCCCATTGCCGCCGGCCTTGGCCAGGGTGCGGACGTCGATCTGGGTCTGCAGGGCGTTGTTGGAAGCCTCCGAAGCCGCCAGCACGCCGGTAACGCGCCAGTCGTCGTTGCGATACTCGACATTGCCCGTCACGTTCCAGGTCTTCTCGATCAAGGGTTCCGACCGGAAGGAGCGGTTCACCTGGGCGTTCGAATAGTCGAATGCATTGATGTAGTTGAAGCCGTCGGCGAGCGAGAAGACGACGCCCGTCGGCTTGATCACAGCCGTCGTCGGCCGCATGTCGACCTCAAGCAGGTCGGTGTAGTTCTTGTCGAGATTACGCCGGGTATAGAAGCCGCTGAGGCCGACCTTCAGGTCCTCATTGACGCGGTACTCCAGCCCAGCCGCCCCGGTCCAAAGATCCCCCTCGTTGTACTTGACGATCTGGCGATTGTCGGAGGGGAAAAGCACGCCCTTGGTCGACTTCGCGCCCGTGCCCCACGGGCGGCAGACCTGCCCCGACGGACAGGCCGAGCCGCCCGCCGGCGTCACCGCGTAGTAGGCCGCCAGGTCGGGGTTGGAGACCGTCAGGTCGTTGAGCTGGGTGTACTGGACGAAGTTGATGGAGTCGCGGCGGAACTTCTCCTTCTTGTAGGCCAGCACGCCGAACACGGCGAGGTCGTCGGTGAGGTGCTTGTTGTAGCCGATGGTGGCGGCCGGGCTGCCCAGGTCGCCGAGTTCGTTGTGCTCATAGGCGAGCTTCATCGTCCCGCCGTCCTTGCGGCCCAGCGCCGGAGCGATCTGCAGGTCGATGATACCGCTCAACCCGCCCGCCTGGTCGGCGGCCGACGGCGACTTGATGATCGAGATCGCCGAGAAGATGTCGGAATTGAACGCTCCCAGCGGCGTGGAGGAATCCAGGATGGGTTCGGCAAAGCCCTGGCCGTTGATGGTCGTGCGGGCATAGGTCCCGGGCAGGCCGCGCAGGTTGATCGTTGCGTCACGCGACGCGGCCTCGCGATTGATCTGGACGCCCGGCAACCGCTGGATCGCCTCGCCGACATTGAGATCGGGAAAGCGGCCCAGGCCGTCCGAGGAGATCGAGTCCGTAATCCCCGCGCTTTCCCGCTTCATGCGCACCGCATCGGCGTAGCTCTTTTTGAAGCCGGTCACCACGACCTCAATCACCGTGTCGCCGTCCGACTTTTGGGCTTGCGCCAAGGTCGCGGCCGTTTGCCCGTAGGCCGATGTCCCGAGCGCGATGAAACTCGTAGAGCCCAGCGCGACCGCATACGCGATCCGCCTCATTTTGAGAGCCATGTGGTGCGTTTCCTCAGGTTTGCTGTTCAGCATTTTCTTGGCTGGAGCAAACCGAAGCTCGCCCCCCAACCTCAGAAACGAGCGGCGGCGAATTTTCCGCCGACTTTTTGGGAGCAGTCGCCAAGACCTGGGACGGCCGGCCCTTGACCGGCAGGCATCCGCCAAGGGCTGATGTCCAAGTTTCCACGCTCGACCATCGAAACGCACTCAACGGGATAGTCGAACCGGCTGGGCGGAGCGCCCTCGACTTTGGTGATGCATTCCGCTTCAGCCGGCGGCCCACCGCAGACCGACGCTGGCCGAGTAGAGCGCGTTCCTTCAGCGCTTCGGCGCGGCGTAGGCGATGATCGAGTCGCCCAACTTGGTGCCCAGCGAACTGTGGCCGCCGGCCACGATCACGATGAACTGCCGGCCGCTCGCGGGCGAGCGATAGGTCATCGGGGTGGCCTGACCGCCGGCGGGCAGGCGCGCGCGCCAGAGGACGTCTCCGGTCCTGACGTCGTAGGCGCGGACATAGTTGTCGATCGCCGAGGACATGAAGGCCAGGCCGCCGGCCGTCACCATCGGTCCGCCCAGGCTGGGCACGCCCATCTTGAAGGGCAGCGGCACGGGCGTCTGGTCACGGACAGTGCCGTTCTTGCGCTGGTAGACCACCTTGCCCGTCACCAGGTCCAGGCCCGCGACATAGCCCCAGGGCGGCGCCTGGCACGGAAGGCCCAGCGGCGACAGGAACGGGTTCAGGTCGACGGCGAACGGCGCGCCGCGGTTCGGGTTGTAGCCCTGCTCGCTCGATCCGCGCAGGTCGGATCCGCCGCTCGGGCCCTTGCGATCGGCGCCGGCCTGGTGTCGCGGGACCAGCCGATCGACGAACCCCATGTAGTTGGGATGGGCGAAAGCGATCTGGCGTTCGGGATCTATGGCCATGCCGCCCCAGTCCATGACCCCGAAGTTGCCGGGATAGACCAGCGATCCCTGGACCGAAGGCGGGGTGTAGGGCCCGTCATAGTGCAGGCGGCGGAACTTGATCCGGCAGGCCAACTGGTCGAGCATGGTCGCGCCCCACATGTCGCTCTCGCGGGCGCGCTGGGGCATCAGGGTCAGGCTGGAATAGGGCTGGGTCGGCGCCGCCCAGTCGCCCCGCGCCGCGCCTTGCGGAGCCGGGCGTTCGTCGACCGGATGGATCGGCGCGCCATCGCGCCGATCCAGGACGAAGATGTTGCCGGTCTTCGTCGATTGGACCAGCGCCGGGACACGGCCCTTGCCCGGGATGTCCAGATCGACGAGCGCCGGCTGCGCCGGCACGTCCATGTCCCACAGGTCGTGGTGGACGGTCTGGAACACCCAGCGGGGCCGTCCGGTGGCGACATCCAGCGCCAGGATCGAGGAGGCGAACCGCTCGGTCGTCGCCGGACGCTGGCCGCCCCACTGGTCCACCGCGCCCATGCCCATCGGCACGTAGATCAGGCCCAGGGCCTCGTCGACGGCCGAGGTGCTCCAGCTGTTGGGCGAGGATTCGCTGTAGCGCTGGCCTGGCTTGAGCGGCGTGGTGTCGTCGGGTCGACCCGGGTCGAAATTCCAGACCAGGTGGCCGTCGCGAACGTCATAGGCGCGAATGACGCCCGACGGCATGTGGATCGACTTGTTGTCGTAGATGGCGCCGCCCAGCACGACGAGGTCACGGGTGATCAGCGGCGCGGAGGTGAACTGGTACCAGCCGCGCTCGTGCGGCGGCATGCCGGCCAGCGTATCCACCTGGCCGTCACGGCCGAAGCCGGGACACACGCGGCCGGTGCGCGCGTCGAGCGCGATCAGCCGCGCGTCGTTCGTCGCCATCAGGATGCGCTGGACGCAGGGCTCTCTCGCGCCCTCGGCCGCCGCCGGCCCGTGGAAGGAAACGCCGCGACAAGTGAGATGCTGCAGTTCGGCGGGCACGGCGATGTGCGGGTCGAACCGCCAGCGGGTCGCCCCCGTCTCGGCGTCGAGCGCCAGAACGATATTGTGCGGCGTGCAGAGATAGACCGTATCGGCCACCTTGATCGGCGTGACCTCGTAGGTCGTCTCCTCGGGGTCCCCGGGCCGCTTGAGGTCGCCCGTGCGGACATGCCAGGCCACTTGCAGCTGGCCGACATTGGCGGGCGTGACCTGTTTCAGCGGCGACCACTTGTCGCCCGCCCAGGAACGGCCGTACGCGCTCCAGTCTCCCTCCGCGACACCGCCGAGGTCCGTCGCCACGGGCCGTCGCACATCGGGAAGGCGTCCTCGCAGGTCGTGGCTCGTGGCCATGGAGACCACCGCCACGACGCAGGCCGCGACCATGGTCAGGGCAAGCGGGCCGGCGCGCCGTCGCCAAGGCGTCGCCTTTTCCGAGCCGTCACCGAGCTGGCGCGTCACCCACGGCAGCAGAAGCAGCAGGCCAAGCGGGAACAGCGGGTCGCCGCGCGGCGCAAGCTTCCACCAGTCGAAGCCGATTTCCGCGACCGCCCACACCAGGGTGACGGCGATGACGGCGGCGAACACGTGGAGGGCGGTGGCCCGCCGGCGCCACAGGAGCACCGCCGCCACCAGCAGGCCCGCCCCGGCCGCCGCGTAGTAGGGGCTGCCTTTCAGCGCCAGGAGCCAGGCGCCGCCGGCGAGGTTCAAAAGACCGAGGAGGCCGATCGCCACGGCCAGCGCCGCGATCAGCAACGGAGGCCTGTTCATGCCGGCGAGCTTGCTCATTGGAAATCCGCTCTGATCCGCGATGGCCATCGCGACGATGCTCAGACGAGCGCTCACGCGCTTTCGCCGCCTGGGCTTCGAGATGCAACGAAGGACGTCCCGATTGGCTCCAGTGCAAGACATTGGAAGCCTCAGAAGCGCGACGTTTCCTGGTCAGGCGCGTTGACCTCTCGCAAAGTCCCTTCCCGCTCCTCGGGATCGTCGCGCCTAACGACAGGTGACGAAGCTGGCCGGACGGCTCAACGCGCCCGACGAGCGCCGGTGCGCCTTGAACACCGAGCGCCCCAGATAACGTCGCCCTCCGCCAATCTGAGGAGACCCTGCCGTGCACAGCTTCTCGGCCTTCGACGCCGCCGCCATCATCGTCGTCCTGATCGCCGCCCTGGGCTACGCCAATCATCGCTGGCTAAGACTCGCTCCCAGTATCGCGCTGACGGTGATGGGAGCGGTGGCTTCCGTGCTGGTGGTGTTCGCCGACCGCCTGATGCCGGCCAGCGAGCTTGGCGCAACGGTCCGCAGCTTCCTCGAGGGGATCGATTTCAAGACGGCGCTGATGGACGGCATGTTGTCGTTCCTGCTGTTCGCGGGGGCTCTGCATGTGAACCTTGATGAAGTCCGCGTCGGCCGCGGCCCGATCGCGGCGCTCAGCACCGTGGGGGTGATCGCTTCGACGGTCCTGATCGCGTTGGGCTTCAAGGCGATCAGCATGATCGTGGGCCTGGAGGCGCCGTTCGCCTGGTGCCTGGTCTTCGGAGCCCTGATCAGCCCCACCGATCCGGTGGCCGTGCTGGCCATCCTCAAGGAGGCGCGGGTCCCCAAGACCCTGGAAGCGACCATCGGCGGCGAGAGCCTGTTCAACGACGGCGTGGGCGTGGTCGTCTTCTCGATCCTGCTTGCCGCCGCGACGGCCGGACAGCCGCTGACGACGCTCGACGCCCTTCGGCTTTTCGCGGTAGAGGCCGGCGGCGGCGCCTTGCTGGGCCTGGCGGCGGGATACATCGCCTTTCGCGCCATGTGCTCTATCGACAACTACAACGTCGAGGTGATGATCAGCCTTGCCGTCGTCATGGGCGGCTACGCGATCGCCCGCCCCCTGCATGTCAGCGGCCCGGTCGCCATGGCGGTGGCCGGATTGGTGATCGGCAACAAGGGCGTGGCCTTGGCCATGAGCGACACCACGCGCGACTACCTGTTGAAGTTCTGGTCCCTGATCGACGAGATCCTGAACGCCGCCCTCTTCCTGTTGATCGGACTGGAGGGCGTAGCCCTGACCTGGAGCCCCGCGCTGGCGCTGGCGGGCGCGATCGCCATCCCGATGATACTGGGCGCCCGCCTGGTGTCGACCGCACCGTTGCTGGCCCTCTGGCGCAGGTTGCTGCCCCCGCGCCTGGCCATACCGATCCTCACCTGGGGCGCCATGCGCGGTGGCATATCGATCGCCATGGCGCCGGCGATCAGCAGCAAGGCCGCGGCGACATGGACCAGCCCGCCAGGGACCCACATCAGCAGGCCGGCGACTTGCTGGTCCTCGACCGGCGTCAGGCCGAACGGGGCCAGCCCCATCTCGGCGTAGCGGGCGTACCAGGGGCTCTGGGAGAACGCCATCAGCGCGCCCGCCCTGCGCGAACCGAACGTGACGGAGGCGCCCACCGCCCGCCCCGCCTGCCGACGGTCCAGCATCGCGGTCCAGAACAACAGCGCCGAAACCAGGAACGACAGGTGTTGGGCGATGTGCCAACCGTCGCTGTCCAGGGCGCGGTCGAACAGGGTCGGCAGGTGCCAGAGCCACAGGGCGGCGGCCTGCAACGCCGTGGCCGTCCACGGTCGGGTCAGGCCTCGCCACGACAGGCGCAGACCCGGAGATCGGCCGGCGCGGCCCAGCGCCAGTCGACCGGCGGCAGGGAAGGCCCAGATCATCGTCGATAAAGGCCGCGACATCACCAGCAGCGGCGCGGCGACCAGCATCAGCAACTCGTGCTCGAACATGTGCGCGGTGAACGAGCGGCCGCCCAGCGCGTGCAGCGGCGAGACCACCGCCAGGGCCAGGAAGATCCAACCCAGGACGAACAGCCAGGCCAGGCGATCGCGGGCGGGCCGGCCCGGGCCGCTGCGCCGTCTCAGCCTGCCGAAGCCGAAACCGTAGAGCGCAGCCGACAGCAACAGCGGCGCCACCAGCGCGGGCTCGAAGCTCCAGTCCAAGGCGACCGGAGTCGAACCGCCGCCGTGCGCGAAGGCGGGGCCGGCCGCTAGCGCCAAGCCAAGGGTCACGACCGGCAGCCTCATCGCCAGCACGCCGGAACGATCAGGCCGGCGACCACCTGGGTGAGGATGGTCAATAGGAACAGGGCCGCGGCCATCAGCGACACCGCCGGCAGGAAACGGCCCGCTGCCTCGTGGCTGGTCGATGACCGACCGCCGCCCCTTCGCCAGGCGGTCCAGGACAGCCAACCGCCGACCAGGACGATCGCCGCCGCAAGCAGCCCAGTCGCTATGACCAAGCCCCCATCGGCGACCGTGCAGCGGGCGAAGTTGCTGGTCGAGCCGACCTGGTGGTGCAGCGCCCAGCCGGCCGCGCCGCCGAACAGTCCGGCCCAGGCTCGCCAGCGCGGCGAAGTGATCGGCGGATCTTCGCGAGGCTCTGAACCGTGGGTCACAGCAGTCTGGGCCCCAGATAGACCAGCCCGGCGATCGGCAGCCAGGTCAGCACCACGAACCGCCAGTAGAGGCAGTTGTCGGCCACGCCGGAGTAATGGTTGCCGTCGATCGGATGGGTGAACGACGTCACGGTGATGAAGATCGTGTCGCCCAGGTCGGTGATCACGTGGAGGGTGTGCAGCACCATCAGCGCCCAGATGATCGAGCCGTAGGGATCGGCGTCCCACCGGGTGTTGAGCGCGCCGAATTCCAGCCAGCGCACGCCCAGCAGCACCGCGCCGACCAGGCTCATGATCACCAGTCCCGCGCGCGTGGGCCCGTCGCGAGAGGCCTGGGCCTTGCCTTGGTCCAGGCGTTGGGGATCTCGCTGAGCAGGGCGAGAACTGTGAACGTGGCGCCCCAGGTCAGGCCAGGCGGAACCTGTCCCGGCGGCCAGGGCTGGACGTGCCCGACCAGGAAGAAGTAGGCGCCGCCGGCGAGCAGGAAGCCTGCGCCCTCGATCAGCATGAAGCCGACGACGGCCCACCACATCAGGCTACGAGACCCGAAAGCATGGTCGGGCAGGTCGGAAAGGTCACCGACGAGGCGATGGCGGGTCATGTCCCCTCCTCCGCCAAGGCGGCCCGCGCCGCCTGGCGCCGCGTGGGGCCCGGCGGCCAGAACCAGCCGACCAGCGTCGCCGCCAGGGGGATCGCGCCCCAGACCAGGGCCCATTCATGGAAAATCGAGCCGATGAACAGGCCGGTGGTGGCGACCGCCGCCAGCAGCGGCCAGAGCGTCGGACCCGCGGAAGGCTGGCGAACGTCCGGCTCGGCCTCGACGATGGTCGTGCACAGCGCCTGGCGCTGGTCGACGCCGACGCCGCCCATCACCGGCAACACCCCCTCGCCTTCCCACAGCGGCTCGCGCCCGGTGACGACCGGCGTATAAAGGAAGTTGTACGAAGGCGGCGGCGAACTGGTCGCCCATTCCAGGCCCGAAGCCTCCCAGGGATTGTCGCCCGCCACCTGTCCCCGGCGCAGACTGATCACCAGGTTGACGACGAAGACCACCATGCTGACGGCGATCAGCACCGAGCCCAGCGAGGCGATCAGGTTCCACAGGTCCCAGCCCAGGCCGGCCTTGTACGTGTAGATCCGCCGCGGCATGCCGATCAGCCCCAGCAGGTGCATGGGGAAGAAGGTGACGTTGAAACCGACGAAGAAGGTCCAGAAGTTCCAGGCCCCCAGCCGCTCGCTCAGCAGCCGGCCGGTCGCCTTGGGGAACCAGAAATAGATCGCGCCGAACAGCGGGAAGACCGCGCCGCCGATCAGCACGTAGTGGAAGTGGGCGACGACGAAGTAGGTGTCATGGACCTGCAGGTCGAGCGGCACGGCCGCCAGCATCACCCCGGTCAGGCCGCCCAGCACGAAGATAATGATGAAGCCGATCACGAACAGCAGCGGCGTCCGGAACCGCGGCTTGCCGTCCCAGATCGTCGCGATCCAGGCGAAGATCTGCAGTCCCGACGGGATGGCGATCATTATGCTGGCCGAGGTGTAGAAGCTGTTGCCCAGCCTCGGCAGACCGGTGGCGAACATATGGTGCACCCACAGGCCGAAGGCCAGGAAGCCGTTGGCCAGCAGGGCCAGCACCATGGCCGGATAGGCCAGGATCGTCCGCCGCGAGAAGGTGGTGACGATGTGCGAGACCATGCCCAGGGCCGGCAGGAAGATGATGTAGACCTCCGGGTGGCCGAAGAACCAGAACAGGTGCTGCCACAGCAGCGGATCGCCGCCCTCGGCGGGATTGTAGAACTGGGTGCCGATCAGCCGGTCGGAGATCAGGAAGCTGGAGGCCAGCATCACCGCGGGCATGGCGAAGATGACCATGAAACTGGTCACCAGCATCGCCCACAGGAACAGCGGCATCCGCGACAGGGTCATGCCCGGCGCGCGCTGCTTGAGGATCATCGCCACCAGTTGCACGGCCACGACCAGCGCCGCCACCTCGGTGAAGGTGATCATCTGGGCCCAGAAATCGGTGCGCTTGCCCGGCGAGAACTCCGGTCCGGCCAGGGGGACGTAGGAGAACCAGCCGGTCTCCGGGCCGACGTTCATCAGGAAGGCGATCCAGATCATCGCGCCGCCGAACAGATAGACCCAGTAGCCGTAGGCGTTCAGGCGGGGAAAGCTGATGTTGCGCGCCCCGCACATCAGCGGAACCAGATAGACCGCCACCGCCTCCATGATCGGCACGGCGAACAGGAACATCATCGTCGTGCCGTGCATCGAGAAGATCTGGTTGTAGCGGTCGGGCCCGATCAGGCCGCTTTCCGGCCGGGCCAGCTGCGCCCGCATCAGCAGGGCCAGCACGCCGGCCAAGAAGAAGAAGACCATGCCGGTCACGACATAGCGGCGGCCGATAATCTTGTGGTCGACCGCGGTCAGCACGCCCCGCAGCCCCCGCGGACTGGCCCAGGTGCGCTCCAGCCGCGCCCGCAGATCGGCTTCCTCCTCGATGCTGGTCAGCCGCGCCGTCACTTGAGGCTGTCCAGATAGTCGACCAGCGCGTTGAGCTCGTCGGGATTGGTTGCGACATAGGGCATGTGGTTGCCAGGCTTGAGGCTCTGGGGATCGGCGAGCCAGCCGGCCAGGGCGCCCCGACTGTAGGGACGCGCGCCGGCGGCCAGGCTGCGCCGGCTGGCCAGGTGCGTCAGGTCGGGCCCGACCTGTCCCATCGCCGTCTGGCCGCCGACCGCGTGACAGCTGGCGCAGGCCGCGCCGACGAAGACGTCCCGTCCCCGCGCCAGGCGCGGATCGCTGGGCGCTCGCGCCGGCTGGCGCTGATGCTCGGACCAGGCGGTGAAAGCGCTCGGGCTCTCCACCGTCACGTCCAGCGCCATGTTGGCGTGCTGCAGGCCGCAGAACTCGGCGCACTGGCCGCGAAACAGGCCCATGCGGCGCGGCGTCAGGGTCAGGTGGTTGGTCCGCCCGGGGATCAGGTCCTGCTTGCCGCCGAGGTTGGGGACCCAGAACGAGTGGATGACGTCCCCGGCTTCCAGCTCGATCCGCGCGGGCCTGTCGACCGGAAGATGCAGTTCGTTGGCGGTGATGAAGCGGCGGTTCGCGACCGGGTCTTCGTACTCGACCTTCCACCACCACTGGTTCGCGGTGACCTTCACCCGCAGGGCCTGGCCGGCCTCCGCCTGGGCCAGTTGGCGATCGACGACGAAGCTGCCCACCGTCAGCACCAGCAATCCAGCGACGGTCAGGCCGACCCAGCCGGTCAGGGCGCGAAGCAGCGGCCGCTCGGCTGGACTGGCCTGCCCCTGGCTGAGCGGCGGGCCAGCCAGACGTCGCCGCGCCCGCCAGATCGACGCCGCCAGGAACAGCAGCACCAGCAGGTACATCACCCCGCAGATCCAGAGCATCAGAGTCCAGAGGCTCTCCGTACGGGCGGCCTGGTCGCCTGCGGGATCCAGGGCCGACTGCGCCCCGGCGCAGCCCGCCAGGAGCCAGACGAGCAGCCAGGGACCGCAAGCGACAAGGCTTCGGCGGATCATCGGGCGGCGCCCAGCCGTGCGGCGGTGGCGTCGCCGTGTTCGGGGCCGGGCTTGGCCTGGTTGTTCGGCGGCGTGGCGCGCATGTGGTCGTCGCGTGACGAGGCGGCCAGCTTGTCGGCTTCGCCGCCCATCGAGCGCACATAGGCGGCGATCTGCCAGAGTTGCTCGTCCGGGATCTTGTCGCTGAAGGACGGCATGCCGTTGGGTCGGCCTTCGGCGATGCTGGCGCGGATCTGGGTGATGGCGCCGCCATAACGCCACTCGTCGTCCATCAGGGCCGGTCCGACGTCGCCGCCGCCGTGGGCGTGGCAACCCGAGCAGTTGAACCACTCGTAATAACGCTGTCCTTCACTGATCTGGTAGGCGTTGCCATCGTAGAGCGGGGCGCGCGGATCGACCGGCGGCAGGGCCAGGCCGCCGCCGGCGCGAAGGCTGGTCGGCGAAACCGGCCCGGAAACGCCGTTGGCGGTCGTCGGCGCCCGCACGGCCCGCGTTTCACGGTCGCAGGCGGCGGCGGTCAGGCATGCGGCGACAATGGTGGCGGTAATGATCTGGCGCACGAAATCCCCTCGGGTCGGGAACGGTGCGCGAGGAAAGAAGATGCTCGGAGCGTCAATTGTTAAATCGCACTCAGGCTTCGGCAGCAGCGACGCGGTGCGCGAGCCACGCTTCATGAGCCGCGAGGAGATCGCGCGCTAAATGGTCCGTCGCATTGGGGTTGGTGAAGGGGGTTCGGCGTCACCTCGAGCAAACCGACGAGGGCGTTGTTCAGGTCGTGGACCCTATCCGGCAGCGCTACAGAACGGCCTCTTCGGTTCAGCCCTCACCGCGCTTCCACGGCCTTGGCCGGGACCGACGTCCTGGCGGCGGCCATCTGGCGGAACAGTTCGGCCTCGCGCTCGCGATACGGCCGGCCATCGCGGTGCATCAGGTCGTGGAACCAGATCGTCGGCTCCTGGAGGGTGTAGGGCCGCTCCCAACTGTCCCACGGCAGGCGGGTCTGGATCGCCCCGTCGACCAGACCCCAATTGATCATGCCCACATTCTCCCGCCGGGCGATCGGCAGGATCGTGTCGACGTTCGAGCCGTTGCCGCGGGCCAGCCACTCGGTGGCGATCAGCGGCCGGCCATAGGGCCGCAGTTGAGCGATCCGCTGCTCGAAGGCCTCGGGCCATTCGTAGTTGTGGAAGGTGATGATGTCGGAATTTTCAAGCTGGGCGCGCTGGATCGCCGTCAGCGTCTTGGCGCCGGGCGACCAGTCCGGGCCGATCCAGACGCCGCTGGTCAGGGGCTGGATCGGCTGGCGGCTGCGCGCCCAGGCGAAGGCCTGCGGCAGCAGAGCCTCGATGCGCGCCGCCTCCTGGGGCCGCTGGGCGCCGTTGTAGCTGCCGCCGCCCGGATTGTCCGGCTCGTTCCAGATGTCCCAGGCCAGCACCCGGCGATCCTTGGCGAAGGCCCCGACCACGCCCTGCACATAGTCCCGGAACCGGGCGTCGTTGCGCGGGTCGACCAGGTCGTCGCGGCCGGGGCTCTGCACCCAGCCGGAGTTGTGGACCCCTGGAATGGGCCGGTGCTGCGGGCCCAGTTTGGGATCGGGGTCCCAGCAACTGTCGAACAGCACGAAGACCGGTCTGATCCCGTGGCGATCGGCTATGGCCAGGAACTGGTCGAGCCGGGCCGTGAAGCCCTTCGGATCCTGCGCCCACAGCAGGTCATGGAGATAGACCCGCACGGTGTTCATGCCGAACCGGTCGTGCGCCCAGCCCAGCTCGCGGTCGATGGTGACCGGATCGAAGGTCGTGGCCTGGAACATCTCCAGCTGGTTGATGGCGCTGGAAGCGGCGTAGTTCGCCCCCACCAGCCACGGCTGGTGATCGTACCAGGCCTGCGCTTGCTGGGGCGTCCACCGCTGGGCCGCGGCCTGGGCGGCCGGCGGAGCCGGGGGCTGCCTGGCCTCGACGGCGGGGCTCCATGCGCAGAGCGCCAGGCCGATGGCGAGGGCGGCGGGGAAGCGAAAGACGCGCCCTGAAAAGCGGCCTAGCCGGCGGCCGGACGGCAGGGCCGTGACGGCGTCGACCACGCCCAGAATGCTTCCGCCCATTGTTCGCCCGTCGCCTTGTTGTTGAGCTTATGGCATCTTTATTCGCCATGTTAGATGGCGCTCGACTTCAAAGGCAAGCATCGCGCGACGAACACTATCAAACAACTTGCATTCGCCGCCTCAGCTTTAACATCGGGCGTCGGCCAAGCGATACGCAGCGGCGGCCCGTCGGCCAGGCGCGCCGCCCGTCGCGCTGATCAGCGATCTGGCGTCGTCGACGTGGTTCGACCGGTGTCGGTGTCGCAGCCTGAGGCGCCGGCGCTGTTGGACATCGTCGTGTTCGAAGTCCCGCCGCCGGTCCCCTGGGTCGCGCCGGTCGTTCCGGACGCACCGGCGCAGGCGCCGCCGCCCTTCTGGCCCTTCTGGCCCTTCGACGACGAGGCCCCGCTGGTCTTGCCGCGCTTGGAGCCCGTGGTCGCCGCCGCGTCGCTGCCGGCTGAACCCGCCGTCCACGCCGGCGAACCGGCGCTGTCCTGACCCGTCGAGCCGCCGATGCGTGTCGAGCCTGACTGGGCCTGGCCTCCGGTCGCGCCTTGGTTGGAGCCCATCGCAGCGGTGGAGCCATTCGTGTCGCCGGGGCCGGTGGACGAGGCGGTCGAGCCTGCCGAGCCGCTGGCGGTGGATTGGGCCATGGCGCCGCCGGCCAGCGACAAGGCCGCGACGATGGCCATCGAAAGACTTGATCTGAGCATCACAATACTCCCAAATTTGAGTTCTGGAGCAGCGATAAACCGGCGCCTCGGCATCGGGTTCACGACAATCTATCGATTTGTCTATCCGTAAACAAAAGAGAGCCCCGCAATCGTTCCTAGTGTTGCAAAAGATCCAAACGGGCAAGCGTAGATCGACCCGAATATCGAATGATAAGCGCAGGAACGACCCGCCAGTAGTTTCCCTTGACTGACCGTGTGAACGGCTCTCCTCCCGACTTGGGGCTCGCCAACCTGGCGGGCCCCACTCTTCCCGGAGCGGCCCGGAACAAGAAAGCCTGCTCGCCCGAACGCCGCCCTTCGAGCCCAAAGGGCGTATTCGGCGGTCGCAGCCCGTCGGACGCCGTGCACTGACGACACGCGCCCTGGATGGGCATGTCGCCCCCTCCAAATGACACCGGGCGGCGCCTCCACCTCTCGTCGCGCGTTTTCCCACCGGAAACCTGCGTTCCAAGGAAAGCCGCAACATGTCCATCGTCGATAAAGTGCTCGGGGCGATCACCCCGCCCGAAACCGAAGAGGCCCGCGCCAAGGCCACCGCCAAGGCGCGAGACAACGCCACGCCTGGGGACTGGCTCAGCATGGCCCTTGATCACCATGGCCAGATCCGGGCCTCGTTCGCGGCGGCGCGCGAGGCCGCGTCGGCCCAAGACCGGCTGGCCGCTTTCCGCGCCCTGGCGACGGTGCTCAATGGCCATTCCCTGGCCGAAGAGGTCGTTCTTTATCCCGCCCTGGCCAAGAATGGCGAGAAGGCCCATGCGGGCCTGGCCTATACGGAGCAGACCACAGCCAAGATGCAGATGGCCGAGCTGGAGCGCATCGACCCGGCCGCCGAGGCCTGGCGCGACAAGCTCGAACATATCGAAGGCGCGGTCCTCCACCACATGTTCGAGGAGGAAGGAACCTGGTTCCTGGAGCTGAAGGAAAAAGCCCCCGACCAGGATTTCCTGACGCAGCGGTTCGGCGAGGAGTACCGACGCTACGTCTTCGGCGTCGCTGAACCGGCCGCGCCCCAGGCCGAGCCACGCTCGTTCGCCGCCGCAGGCGACGAGCCCGACGGCGATCTCCAGGAAGTCGGCCGCAACGACGCCGGTCCGCTGCAGCTGGGTGAACGAACGCAGGACGAAGCCGGCCCTTCCGCCTGAACCTCCCTGCCTGAAATTCGGCTGTGAGCGCCCGCGTCACGCGCGGGCGTCCTGAATGCTGCTTCGGAAGCCGCCTCGCGGGCCGGCGGCGCTCGACCAAACATTTGACGCTCATGGCAACGCGCCGGTGCAGGCGGCTTTCTCTGGAAGATGACCTAGACCCCAGATGATCCTACCAACGTCCACGGCGTTGTAGACCGGGCCCAGGACGCTGTCGGCGCGATGGTCGGCATGGCGTCGGCCTCAACGCTCGGGGCCCACGACGCCGAGGCCTGTGTCGCCAACGCGAGCGCGAGCGATCTCTACGAGATCGAAGCCGGCCGCATCGCCCTGCAGAGGACCGGCTCGCCCCAGGTGCGGAGCTTTGCCCAGATGCTGATCGAGGATCATAGCCGCTCGGCCGAGATCCTGGCCGCCAAGGTCAAGCTCGCCGGGCTGGAAGCTGTCGCCGAACTCAGGTTGGACGAATGACGCAAGGGCATGCTGGACAACCTGCAGGCCGCATCGGACGACGCGTTCGATGAGGTGTTCCTGACCCAGCAGACGGCCGCCCACCAGGAAGCTTTGACGCTTCACAGAGGCTACGCGGAGAAGGGCGAGAATGAAGTTCTTCGCGGCATGGCGTCCGGAGCCGCGCAGCCGCTGGAGCAACATCTCCAGATGGCCAAGCATCTGCGCTCCCTGAGCTAGCCCAGAGCTTCTTGGCCCCTTGCCGCCTGTCGGGTTCAGCTGATCTCCAACCGTCTCAACGAACGGCGCCGGATTTTGTACGGGAATGGCGCGCCCTGCTGGATTCGAACCAGCGACCGCTCGCTTAGAAGGCGAGTGCTCTATCCAGCTGAGCTAAGGGCGCGCAAGCCCCTTGGGGAAGCTTGAGGTGGAAGTCCTAGTGGGTCCAGGGTTGCTTGCGGCCGGCGGCGAAGTTGTCGGCGTAGGCCTTGATGATCCGCTTGGGCGTCTTGGGCTGGAACAGCTGGAACGGGATCTCGTGACGCTGGGCGTAGGCCACGGCCTCGTCGCGGGTCTCGAAGCTCAGGCGCACCTGGCCGTTCATGTCGCTAGACTGGGTCCAGCCCATCAGCGGGTCCGAGCGTCTGGCCGAGGCCGGCTCGAACTCCAGCAGCCAGTCCTTGGTCTTGGCCTTGCCGGACTGCATGGCGGTCTTGGCGGGGCGGTAGATGCGGGCGAGCATGAAAGCCTCTCCAGGTCGGACGTCGCCCCCTCGAAAAGGGGTCTAGGTGGTCGGAGCGGCAGGATTTGAACCTGCGACCCTCTGGTCCCAAACCAGATGCGCTACCAGGCTGCGCTACGCTCCGAAACACCGAGCGGCTGCTCTACAGGGCTTCGCCGCCGGGAGCAAATGGAACGGGCGCCCAAAACCGAAAATGAAGTCAGCCTTTCGGGAAGATTTTGTTGAGCACCCGGTCGCCCGGCAGGATGCCCAGTTGGGCGGCGCGGCCGCCGGGAATCTCGAGCACGCCTCCGACGACGCCGCCCGAGGGGATCGGCGTTTCGTCGTGCGGCACGGCGTTGCGGGCGATCGACAGCACGCGGCCGTCGGGCGCGATGTAGAGGATGTCCAGCGGGATCAGGGTGTTCTTCATCCAGAACGCCGCGCGCTGGGCCGGCTTGTACGGGAACAGCATGCCGCGGTCAGGGGCCAAGGCCTTGCGGAACATCAGCCCCCTGGCCTGCTCGGCCCTGGTCACGGCCAGTTCCACCGTGAACTTGGCCCGTCCCCGGCTGGTCAGGATCTCGACCGTGTCGAGCTTGCTGGAGGGCGTGGAGGCGACAGCCACCGGCTTGACCCGCGCTTGCCACGCCTGGGCCGGAGCCGCCGCCAGAATTCCCCCAACCAGGGCCAGCCCGGCAAGCGCCAGCGCTCGCCGTCCGATCGTCGTCATCAAGCTCACACGCGCCTCGTCATCATCGCTGCGTCCCGCCGCGCGGCGATCCTACGACGTCGTGGCGCAATGGCGAAAGCCGGCCTGCGATTCTCAGTCGTCGCCCGGCGTGATCTCGGCGACGACCAGGCCCTTGGGCCCCTCGGCGAAGCGCACCATCACGTCGTCGCCCGGCTGCAGGTCTTCCAGACCGCCGCGACGCAGGGTCTCGATATGCACGAAGATGTCGCCCGGCTGGCCGTCGCGAACGACGAAGCCGTAGCCCTTGGTGCGGTTGAACCACTTCACCTTGGCGCGTTCGGCCGGCCCCACCGGTTCCAAGGCCTGGCGGCCGCTGTCGATTCCCGACCGGAAGCCGTCGCGACGCAGGCCCATGCCGCCCTCGCCGAACGGACGCTTGGGACGCTCCATGGGGACGCTGGCGGCGCTTTCATCCAGATCCACCACCTCGGACACCTGCCAGCCCTTGGGGCGCTTGACCACGTCGCAGACGATGATCGCGCCCTCCAAGGCCGTCTCCCGACCACAGTTGCGCAAGGAGGTGACGTGCAGCAGCACGTCCTTCAGGCCCGTCTGGCCTGGATCGTCGGGGACGATAAAACCGTACCCCTTGCCGGTATCAAACCACTTTACGCGACCGCTGATACGCACGAATTCCTCATGCGATCCCGAGTCCTCGAAATCGAAACCAGACATTCCGCCCCTCTGGCTCGCCCAGACAGCCCAGGGGGCGAGCACCACAGAATAACACTGTTCTCGCGAGGCGAGCGCCGTCAATAACCAATTGACGTCACGGCGCGGCCAGAACCACCGCGCGACATTTCGTCGCAGCAGCTAGACCGACATCAACCTGAAATGTCCGTGGTGGGTGGTAGTCCCTAGGGGAGTCGAACCCCTCTCTCCAGAATGAAAATCTGGCGTCCTAACCGATAGACGAAGGGACCACGGCGCCTGCATTAGGCGGGTATTCGCATGTAAAGTCCAAGTACGCTTCGCGGTGGTAGTCCCTAGGGGAGTCGAACCCCTCTCTCCAGAATGAAAATCTGGCGTCCTAACCGATAGACGAAGGGACCACGTGGCCGCGAAGAGCAGGCGATATACAAAGCTTCCCCCCGGGGCGCAAGCGACGAAGAGCAGTTTTTTCAGGTGGTGCGCATGCGGGGGTCGGCGACGTCCTCGATCTCCAGCTGGACGCCTTCCCGGCCCATGTAATCGTCCGGTTTCAGACGTCCCACGACATGCAGGGCGCCGCCGCCCGACAGCAGGCGCTCGCCCAGAGGGGTCTCGGCCGAGCGCCAGGAGATCGCCTTGATTCGGTCGCCCGACGGTCCGACCAGGTCGACCCGCACGTGGCCGCCCTTCATCGCCATCATCCGCTCGGGACGCACGCCGGCCAGGGCGAACATCGGCTCGGGATTGCCCGGACCGAACGGCGCCAACTGCTGGAACTCGCTCCAGAGGGCGCGGCTGGCGGCGCGCGGCTGGACCAGGGCGTCGATCTCGACCCCCTCGACGCCCACCGCCTCCATCTCGCCCGCCAGGCGCTCTTCCAGGAAGGCGCGAAACTCGGGGATCGAATCAGGGCGGATCGACAGGCCCGCGGCCATGGCGTGGCCGCCGCCGGCCATCAGCAGGCCCGCCTCGAAGGCCGCCTGGATCGCCGCGCCCAGGTTGACGCCGGGCTGCGAACGGCCCGAGCCCTTGCCAACATTGGCGGCGCGGTCGACGCCGATCACCACCACCGGTTTGCGATAACGCTCGCGCAGGCGGCCGGCGACGATGCCGATCACCCCAGGGTGCCATCCCTCCCCCGCCACCACGATGACGGAGGCGTCGGGATCGAAGTTGCTGCCGCGCTCGAGCAGGGCGGCGGCTTCCTCGACCACGGCGGCCTCGACCGCCTTGCGCTCGGTGTTGAGGCCGTCCAGCTCCTCGGCCAGGGCCCGGGCCTCCAGCGGGTCGTCGGTGGACAGCAGGCGCGCCCCCAGGTCCGAGCGGCCGATCCGTCCGCCGGCGTTGATGCGCGGACCCAGGATGAAGCCGGCATGGAACACCGAGGCTGGCCCCGAGCCCTTGCCGACCTCGAACAGCGCCTTCAGGCCCGGATTGCCCCAGCTAGACATCGTCCGGAGGCCCAGGGTCGTCAGGGCGCGGTTGAAGCCGACCAGCTGGGTGACGTCGCACACCTCGCCCATGGCCACCAGGTCCAGCCATTGGCGGAGATCCGGCTGCGGCCGCTCGTCGGTGAACAGGCCGCGTTTGCGGGCCTCGCGGTTGAGGGCGGCCAGCAGGACGAAGGTCACGCCGGCGGCGGCCAGCACGCTCTGCCCGCTCTGGCAGCCCGGGCGATTGGGATTGACCACGGCGGCGGCGGCCGGCGGGTCCTCGCGCATCAGGTGGTGGTCGATCACCACGACCTCGAGGCCGATGGTGGCGGCGCTGGCGATGGCGTCATACGCGGCCGCCCCGCAGTCCAGGGTGACCACCAGCTCGGCCCCGCTGTCGCGGATGGTCTTGAAAGCCGCCGGGCTGGGGCCATAGCCCTCCGTCAGGCGGTCGGGAATATAGATCGGCAGCTCGACGCCCATGTGCCGGAACCAGCGCACCAGCTGGGCGGCGCTGGTGGCGCCGTCGACGTCGTAGTCAGCGAACACCATGGTCGGCCGTCCGCTCTCCAGCGCGTCGATCAGGATCTCGGCGGCGCGGTCCATGTCGGTGAAGCTGGAGGGGTCCGGAAACAGCGCCTTCAGGGTGGGGCGCAGATAGTGCTCGGCGTGGTCGACGCCGACGCCGCGCGA
>Ga0326721_10000197_pt1 | contig 22087 bp, 12 predicted proteins | sample SGPome_FD_203951 | JGI IMG/M metagenome (GOLD analysis project Ga0326721, IMG submission 203951) | Soil microbial communities from Southern Great Plains, Lamont, Oklahoma, United States - SGP_1_2016 | ecosystem: Engineered > Artificial ecosystem > Soil microcosm > Unclassified | place: USA...
CTGGTATCCCTCACCGTCAGCCTGCCCACCGCGATCATCACGCTGATCTTCTACATCAGCTACCGGATGGCCGAGGACTACCTGATCCAGCCCCGGATGATGAAGTTCTCCGTCGAGCTGCCCGGCGTGATCACGGTGCCCTCGGTGATCCTGGGCGGCGCGGTGCTCGGCGTTCCCGGGGCGCTGTTCGGGGTGCCGGTGGCGCTCATCCTGCGAGTGCTGGTCCGCGAGCTGGTGTTTCCGGCCACCGACCAGGCCTGACCCGCTCGGCGCCACAGCGCGGTATCGGCCGCCGAGGGTGCCGAGCTGGTGCGGCCGGCCTCAGGACAGGCTGGCCGTCGCGGCCGCCTGCCGGCCGGCCATCGTCAGCCACCGCACCGGATCGTCCAGGGCTGCCTGGGAAGAACCGGCCAGCTCGGTCAGGCTGACCAGACCGGCGCCGGGGGCCGCGGCAGCCATCCCGTCGGCCACCGACCCGGCCACCACCAGCGCCGGCACGCCGCTGGCGGCAGCTGTCTGCAGGACGTACCCGCAGGCCTTGCCGGTCAGCGAACCCGCGTCGAAACGTCCCTCTCCGGTAATCACCAGATCAGCGCGCCGCACCGCGTCGGGCAACCCGACCAGCTCCGCGATGGTCGCCGCACCTGGCACCAGCTCGGCGCCCCAGTACGCCAGCCCGTACCCCGCGCCGCCGGCCGCCCCGCAGCCCGGCTGACCCGGATCCGAGCCGAGGACCGCGGCCAACCGGCGTAGCCCCTGATCGAGCTCACCGACCTCGGCTTCGGTGGCGCCCTTCTGCGGGCCGAAGACGTGGGCCGCCCCGGACGGCCCGTACAGCGGCGCCTGCACATCGACCAGCACCCGGACGCCGTCCGGCGGCGCCGGGGTCAGCCGGCCAGCCCGCACCGCCGCCAGCCGGGTCAACCCCCGGCCGCCGACCGGCAACAGCCCGCCCGCGCCGACCAGCTGCGCGCCCAGCGCCGACAACGCGCCGGTTCCGCCGTCGGTGGAGGCCGAGCCGCCGAGCGCCACCACCAGGCCACGGGCCCCGGCGCGCAGCGCCGCCGCCAGCACGATGCCCAGGCCGATGGTGTGCGAACCCATCGGGTCCAGCGGGCTCAAGCCGGCGATGCCGCAGGTTTCGGCGAGCTCGACGGCGGCGGTATCGCCAGAACGCAGGTAGCGGCCGAGCCGGGGTGTTCCGACGGCATCCACCGTGGGCACCGGAACCCATTGGGCGGCGGGCCAATCCTGCGCCAGCACCGCCACCGTGCCGTCACCGCCGTCAGCCATCGGCAGGATCGTCAGCTCGTCCGCCGGCCGGGCCGAACGCCACCCCGCGGCCAGCGCCGCGGCGGCGTCCGGCGCCAGCAGGCTGCCCTTGAACTTGTCCGGCGCGATCAGCACCCGTGCTGTCATCGCCGGCCGGCGAACCGTTCAGGCGCCAGGAAGCCGATGTCATGCCGGGTGGCGCCGTCGATCACTAGGTCGGCGACGATCTCGCCTACCACCGGGACGAACTTGAAGCCGTGCCCGGCGAAACCGAGCGCCAGCACCACCCGCCCCGACGAGCCGGGATGGATGCCGAGCAGGAAGTCGTCGTCGGGGGTGCTGGGGTACAGGCACACCTGGCTGGTCGCGCAGTCGCCGTCCAATCCGGGCAGCGCCGGCGCCAGCGCCTGCCGCAGCGCCAGGCATTCGGCCTTCGACACCGTCCGCCGCATGGTGTCCGGATCGACGTCCGGATTAAGCCCGTCGTGGTAGAACGCGGCCTTGACGCCCTCGTCACCGGGCTGGTGCGGGAATCCGTACACCTCGACCCGGTCGGCGCCGGCGGCGACCGGCAGGCTCCACAGGTAGACCGGGAACACCTCGGGCGCGAAGTCCGCCACCGAGGTCTGCGGCCGCAGCCAATGCACGGTCTGGCGCTGCGCCTGGATCGGATAGCTGTCGAGGTTGGCCAGCCGGCCGGCCCACGCTCCGGTGGCGATCACCGCACGCGGGGCCTGCAGCTCCTCACCGCCGGCCATCAGGTGCACGCCGCCGGGACCGAGCTCCACCTGCTCCACGACCGTGTCGAACCACAGCTCGGCCCCGGCATCCTCGGCCAGCTCGAGGTGGGCCAGCACCGTGACCTCCGGGCTGACGAAGCCGGCGTCGGCCTCGTACACGGCCAGCTGATCGTCGGGCAGCGCGAACTGCGGATACCGGGCGCGCAGCCCGGCCGAATCCAGGACGTCGTGCGGCAGCCCCCAGCGGCGCGCCGAAGCCAGCGTTCCGGCCACCACCGCGCTGTCCGGGGCGCCGATCATCAGCGCCCCGCAGCGGGTGAACAGCTGGCTGCCGAAGGTGGCCGACAGCTCGTCCCACAGCTGGTAGGCACGCGCCAGCAACGGCACGTAGTCCGGCTTCTCGAAATACGCCTTGCGGACGATCCGGGTGCCGCCGTGCGAGGAGCCGAGCGGGTGGGCCGGGGTGAACTGCTCGATACCCAGAACCCGCTGACCGCGGGCCGCCAGCGCGTAGGCAGCCGCCGAGCCCATGCCACCCAGCCCGACGACGATCACGTCGTACTCGCTCATGCCACCTCGCCCTTCGCGCCGGAACTGCCCTCCGCTGCCACCCCATGATGTCGCAGTCACCGGCGCTCGGCTCGCGCGGCACGGCTTCGCCGGACGCCGCGCTGAAGCCGAGGCGTTACGGTGTGCGCGTGAGCTGGCTGACCGAACCGGACGAGGAGTGGGACGAGCGGGAGGCGCCAGCCCGGAGCACTCGGCTGACGACGGTGGCTGCCGTGCTGGCCGGCTGGCTGGTGGTCAGCCTGATCGTCCTGGTGGGACTGCTCAGGTTCAACGACCGGGACTCCCGGGATGCGCCGGCAGGCTCGCCGCTGCCGAAGGCCACCTCCAGCGTGGCAGCCTCGACGGCGGCCAGCTCGTCCCCGGCGGGCTCGGCGAGCGGCCCGGCCGGCGGCGCTGTCTCGTCCGGCTGGGTGCGCCGGGCCGGCGATGAGCAATCCAACTGCACGGCGCACTCCTACGGGCAGGTGCAGATCTTCTTCGCCCGGACGCCCTGTGCCGGGGTGCGCCGAAGCCTGCTCACCACCGAGCGGGACGGCCGCGGCATCGTGGTAGCGACCAGCACGGTCACGTTCGGCAGCCCGGCCCAGGCCGCCAGCTACCTGCGGCTGGTGACCTCGGACGGGACCGGCAACATCAACGACCTGCTGCGCGAGGGCGTCCGCTACCCGGGCTCGCCGAGCAAGTTGCCCGGCGCCGCGTTCGCGTCCCGGCAGGATGGCCGTCGGGTGCTGGTGGCCGAAGCCGCCTTCGAGAAGGGCCCGTCGGACTACCGCGACCCAGCCCTGCAGGCAGCTGCCCGGATGGCCGTCGAGGCCGGCTGACCACGTGCGTTCGAGCCGACTCCTGAACTGGAATCGAGAAGCGCGGGTACCGAATGCGCACGATCTGATCGCGCTCGACCTGTCCGAGGGATCAGGCAGCCAGCCGCAGTCAGGCCTGGTTCTTCTCCAGGTCCGCGGTCAGCCGGCGCAGCTTCTTGATCAACCTGGTCCGGCTGGCGGCGTCGAGCTCGGTCGCCTCGCAGATCTGGGCGGGCACCCGGGCAGCCCGTCGCCGCATCGCCTTTCCCTGCCTGGTCAGCTGCACGTCCACGGTCCGCTCGTCGCCGGCCCGCCGGTGCCTGGTGACCAGCTCCAGTGCTTCCAGCCGCTTGATCAGCGGCGAGAGGGTGTTCGATTCCAGGCGCAGCCGGGCGCCGATCTCGCCGACCGAGGAGGTGCCCTGCTCCCACAGCAACATCAGGACCAGGTATTGCGGGTACGTCAGCCCCAACTCGTCGAGGACCGGGCGGTAGGTGGCGGTCATGGCGCGGGAGGCCATGTAGAGCGCCAGGCACAGCTGGTCATCGAGACCTTCGGTCAGCTCGTCCGAGCGCATCGCCGTCATACCGGCAAGGGTAATCCGGGTTGGGCGGGTTTGGATGCCTTCAAACTGCCTGATTTTGCCGAGCAGAGATCCGGTCGGACCGGAGCAGCGACGTGGCTGGCCGGCACGTCGCGGACGCAGAGAAGCCCTGCCCGACCCAGTACCCCCGTACCGTCGCGACAGGGCTTCTACCGCTCTTGCATCCCTCGTGTACCCCCGTACCAGGCAAGAGTATCGAGGCCAGCGCGAGCCACACAAGCCGCAAACTAGTCACCGACCAACTACGGGCAGTGGTCGAACTGGTTCGAGTTTCTGCTGCAAACTACGCGCGATTCGCCACCACCACCCGATAGAGTGAGGCCCCGTGGCTTCCACTCCAGACACCGGTTCGCACAGCGCCGACGAGGGCAGCCAGCGACCCGATCGTTCCTCCCGTGAAGGGCCACCGGATACCGTGAGCGACCAGACCTGCGCGTTCTGCGGCGCCGCCGAGGTGGTGTGGGTGCACCCGCTGGCAACCGACCGGGTCCAGTTCCGCAGGTTCGGCAAGGATGACACGCTGCAAAGCTTCTGGGCGCTCTGCCAGAGCTGCGAGCAGCTCTACCAGGACGGCGAGGACGATCAGCTGATCGCCTTGATGAAGAGCGCCGGCGACTGGGTCTGGCAGGGCACCGACGTCGAGGACGTGCTGCGCAAGCCGGTGGACGTCTTCCGGGAAGCCGACCTCGGCGGCCGGGCGATCGACGCCGGCTGAGCCGTCGGCTCGGGCGGCTGAGCCGTCGGCTCGGGGTATGGCCGGTCGCGCCGCCGCTGGCGCTCAGGCCGGCAGGAAACCGTGCTCGGGCACCCGCCGGCCGAGTTTGCGGTACTCCCCGACCGTGGCCACGGCCAGGTGGCGCATGCCGATCGGCTGCTCGGCGCTGATGGCGTCGTAGGCCGCCGACAGCACGATGTTGCGGATGTCGCCGCCGGCCAGCTCCACCGACTCGGCAAGAAAGTCGAGATCGACCGGATCGTCCGGGTCCAGCTCCTGCAGCTGGGCGATGTGGCTCTGCCACAACCGGCGTCGGGTGGCCGGATCCGGATCGGGGAAGTGGACGATGAAGCTCATCCGTCGGGAGAAGGCCTGGTCCAGGTTGCCTCGCAGGTTGGTGGCCAGAATGGTGATCCCGTCGAACTGCTCCATCCGTTGCAGCAGGTAGGCGACCTCCTGGTTGGCGTAGCGGTCGCGCGAGTCGCGCACCTCCGACCGGCTGCCGAACAGCGCATCGGCCTCGTCGAAGAACAGCACCACATCCAGCGCCTCGGCCGACTGGAACACCTTCTCCAGGTTCTTCTCGGTCTCGCCGATGTACTTGTCCACGATCGCGGACAGGTCCACCTGGAACAGGTCGATGGACAGCTCCTCGGCGATCACATTGGCCGCCAGGGTCTTGCCGGTGCCGGGGCTCCCGGTGAACAGCGCCGCGATCCCGCTCCCCTTGGCCCGCAGCGGCCCGCGGGCGGTGACCTGGTCGCGGACCCTGGCCCAGCTCACCAGCTGGTGCAGCGACTGCCTGGCGTGGTCGGGCAGCACCAGATCGGCGAAGCTCGGACCGCTGCCGGTCTGGACCGACGCCGCGATCCGGTTCACGCCGGCGCCACCGGTGCCGCCAACCCGGCGAGCGGCCTCGCGGACCAGCGCCGCCGACAGGGGCTGCTGCTGGGACTCGGCGAGCATCCGGGCGTACCGGGCGGTCTCCAGCACCTCCTCCGGGGTCAGCCGGAGGCCCAGCAGGGCATGGCGGAGTTCCTCATCGGACTCGGCCAGCTCGCCCAGACCGGCGTGCCAGACCGCGGCCCGGTCGGAGATCGCCAGCGGGTGGGCGTCCACCGCCAGCGGAAACCGGCGCAGCCAGCTCGGATTCCACGGCCGGGCGCCGACCGCGATCACCGGCACCGCCGCCTGCTCCAGCAGCTCCAGCCCGGCGAGGTTGGCCGGCTCGCCCAGCAGCTCGGCGCCGGTCACCACCAGGCCACAGCCCCGCAGGCCGGCCTCCCGAGCGGCTGAGGCCACCGCGGACAGCAACTCGCTGTCAGCCGGGCACCGGCGAAGATCGACCGCGAGGCACTGCAGCCCGAGGGCAGCGAAGGCGCCGGCGGCGAGGGAGTTGCCGGCCGCCGCGGCGGTGGACCTGATCCACACCAGCGGCACGCCCTTGCTGATGGCCGCCGACACCGTCGCCGTCTCGGCGAGCGCGATCGGGACCGGGGCGGTGAGCATGGCAGCCACCGGCGGATCGGAGTGGTCGGATCCGGCCAGGAACGCCACTACGGGGTCGGGCACCCGCAGCTGGCGGCCCAGCCACGGTTCGGAGCCGATCACCTCGACCAGCCGGTGCCGCCGCAGCGGGCCGTCCGGGCCGAGCCGGTCGAAACCGTCCGGCGCCAGGGTGGGAAGCCCGGACAGCTCCAGCGCCAGCGCCACGCTGGGACGAGCCGGCGCCACCAGCCCGCGCAGCAGCCCGAACGCCATGCTGAGGTTGGCGTCGAGATCGGCGCCGGCCGCGATCACCAGCAGCCCGGCGTCCACCTGGTCCAGGCCGAACACCTCGCTCAGCCCGGTGATGACGTCCTGGACGTCCCCGTCCGGCTGGCCGGGGCTGCCGGCCGCCCCGGGCGGCTGCGCCTCGGCGGCGTCCAGAGCATAGTCGGCGCGCAGCACCGCGATGATCGAGTCGAGTTCGGCGACGCCGGCTGCCGCGCTGCCGGCGCCGGCCTGCGCTTCGGACCGGCGGCGGGCCGCCAGCGCGATCCGTTCCACCAGCTCGGCCATTCGCTGTCGCATGGGTGTCCTCTCCGGCGGCCAGGCCACCGGTGTCTGTCGAGTGCTGCTGCGCGGGCCGAGCCAGCGACGGTGCGGCTCGTTCCCTATGACCCTTTTTGGCCGCGTCCGGACGAACTCGAATGGCGTGTGAGGCTGTCATGAGGTAAACAAGTGCTAACAGTGACCCCACAAGTGCTAACGGGACGTTATGATTGCGTCCGGACGCTGGCCGGGCTGGTACAGGTTGCCACGTCGCCGGGGGCACTACAAACGGGGCTTTATTCAGTCTTGGTTTCGGCGCGCTCGAGGGGATGGACCGGTGCTGATCCCCCTTGTCGAACAGGGCTTGGAAAAGCTGGTCCGCTCGGCGCTGCCGCTGCCGGAGCAAGTCGGCGCGGTGTCCTTCGACCCTCCGTCGCGCAGCTGGGCGGCCCAGCTCAGCCGGATCACCGTCAGCATGTTCCTGTTCGGCATCGGCCGCAGCTCGCAACCGCCGCGCCCGATGCCTGAGCGCAGCGATGCCAACGGCCGCATCCAGCGGCGCGGCCCGCTGCCGATGATCGAGCTGAACTACCTGGTCAGCGCCTGGGCCGGCAACGTCCGCGACGAGCACGAGCTGCTCGGCGACGTGCTCGGCTGCTTTCTCACCCACCAGGCGCTGCCCGCCGAATTCGCCGCACCCGGACTGCTATCCACCGTGCAGATCGCGCTCGCGCCGGCCGATACTCCCCGTGTGAAGGACGTCTTCGCCTCGATCGAGGGCTCGATGCGGGCGGCGTTCGAGATCGTGCTCACCACCGCCCTGGATGTCGGCGCCTGGGCCGATGCCGCCCCCAGCGTGCAGCGCATCGAAGCGCTCACCGCGCCGCTGCCCGCCGGCGGCCCCGCGCCGGCCCGCGCAGCGTCGCCAGGGGCGCCGTAACCGCCATGCTCGTAACCGCAGACACCCGACTCATCGACATCTCGCCCGGCGGCAGCGCCGAGGTGGTGCTCGACGTCCGCAACACCAGCTCGATCATCGACGGGGTCACCACCCGGATCATCGGGCTGCCCGAGGCCGGTGTCACCAGCAAGCCGATGCTGCTGCCGCTGTTCCCCGATGCCAGCGGCCAGGTCACCCTGTCGGTCGGGGTGCCCGCCAGCTATCCGGCGGGCCGGCATGCGGTCACCATCGAGGTCGCCTCGGTCGGGGCCGGCCTGCCCTCGGCCTACCTCGACCTGGACATGCTGGTCGCGCCGCGGATGGAGCTGGCTCTGAGCTGCCGGCCGCAGCTGGCCCGGGCCCGGCGGCAGGCCCGGTTCGTGCTGGAGCTGGCCAACACCGGCAACCTCGCCGTGGACGTCGAGCTGACCGCCGTGGACGCCGACCGGGCGGTGACCACCTCCTTCAGCCCGTCCCGGCTGCGGATCGAGGCGGGCGCCGTCGCGGTCTGCGTGTTGCGGGTGCGCGGCCCGCGGATGATCACCGGGGCCGAGCTCGACCGCACCCTCACGGTGCAGGCAGTCGCCACCGACGCCGGGCCGGTAGCCGCGCCGGTCGCCGGCCCCGACGGGCCGACGGTGCACTACACCGGACGCGACGACGACGATGCCTGGCTGGAGGAGCTGCGCGCTCCGGGACCGGCCGATGCCGGCGACGCCGCCGCGGTCGCCGATCCCGCCGCGGCGCTAACCCCGGTCGTCCAGGCTGCCGTCGTCCGGTTGCGGCAGCGGCCGCTGCTGAGCCGGGGCCTGCTGACCGCGCTCGTGCTGCTGACCATCATCGGCCTGTGGGCCTCGGTGTTCCTGCTCGGCCTGAGCCAGGCGTTCAAGGGCGAGCCGATGACCAAGCAGGCGCCGGCCTCGTTCTTCGCCTCCTCCGGCGCGCAGAGCGGGGGCATCGCCAAGGCTGCGGCCGTCACCGGCGGCGGCGCCCCGGCCGGCGCGCTGCCCAAGACCGGCCCGCTGCCGCCCGGGGTGGGCGCGGTGATCACCGGCACCGTGACGGCGGCCAGCACCCACCAGCCGGCCGGCCGCATCCTGGTCGAGGCGCTGCGCAGCACCAACCACGGCCTGCAGGTGGCGAGCTCGGCGGCAAGCCAGACCGACGGCACCTACTCCTTGGCCGGACTGTTCCCGACCCGGTACCTGCTGCGGTTCAGCGCCACCGGCTACAAGACGGTCTGGTACCCCGCCGCTCCCGGCCAGGCGGGGGCGAAGCCGGTGACCGCGAGCACCGAGGCCGCCACCGGCGGGATCAATGTCCAGATCACCGGGCTGCCCGCCTCCATCGAAGGCAGCATCGACGCCGGCGACACCCTGTCCCCGGTGACCGCGAGGGTGCAGGCAACCTCACTGGTCGGCAAGCTCACCAGGCCGGTCGCCAGCACCATCACCCTGGCCGGGGGCAAGTACCGGCTGACCAACCTGCCGGCTCCGGGGACCTACGAGCTCAGCTTCACCGCGCCGAACTACCAGGCCACCACCGTGGTGACCACGGTCGCCGGCGGCCAGAAACGGTTCCAGTCCACCGTCCGGCTCAGCGTCGGCAACGGCCAGATCGGCGGGGTGGTGACCGACGGCCACCAGCCGCTGGGCGGGGTGGCCATCACCACCACGGTGAACGGCAAGGATCTCACCATCGGCACGCCCACCAGCGGCACGGTCGGCAGCTTCGTGATCCCGGCGCTGCCCACCCCGGGCACCTACGTGATCACCTTCAGCGCACCCGGGTACGGCGCCCAGACCTCGGTGGTTCAGCTGGGCCCGGGCCAGAGCCGGTCCGGGCTGAGCGTGTCGCTGGCCGCCGGGGTGGGCAGTGTCAGCGGCGTGCTCGTCGATCCCGACGGCAATGGCCTGGGCGGCGCGACCGTGACGGTGGGCGGAGCGCCGACGGCCATGACGTCCACCACGCTGACCACCGGAGCGGTCGGCTACTTCAGCTTCAACGCCCTGCCCACCCCCGGCTCCTACACCCTGACCTTCAGCCTGCCTGGTTACGCCGGCGCCACCGTCCCCATCCAGCTCAGCGCCGAAGGGGCGCCACCCCGGGTCCGGGCGGTGCTGGCGACCGCTCTCGGCCGGATCACCGGCGTGGTCACCGGCCCGGACGGCAGCCCGCTGCCCGGCGCCAGCGTGGTCGCCACCGACGGCAAGCAGAGCTGGAAGTCCCAAGCGACCGGGGCCGGCGGCGGTCTCGCCGAAGGCGGCTACCTGCTGACCGACCTGGCGCCGGGCACCTACACCGTCACCGCGAGCATGCCCGGCTTCAGCCAGCAGACCGCCTTGCTGAAGGTCACCGCCGGGGACACCGTCAGCCAGAGCCTGCGGCTCGGGGCGGTCAGCTGATGCGCGTCGACATCGCCCCCCGCAGCAGCGTTCTCGAACCTGGCCGCACGCTGCCGATCACGGTGCTGGTCACCAACACCGGCGACCTCATCGGCGGGTACACGCTGCGGGTGCTGGGCGCGGACCCCAGCTGGGTAGGGCTGGAAACCGACCAGCTGTCGCTGTTCCCTGGCACCTCCCAGACTGTGGTCGTCAATGTCACCATCCCCGAGGGGATCGCGGCCGGTGACCGGCGGATCGCGATCCAGGTCCGCGAGCTCACCCCGCCGAACGCCAATGCCGTCGAAGAGATCGAGCTGCACGTGCCGGCCGCCCCCGCGGTGCACCTGCAGCTGGACCCGGTCACCGTGTACGGCGGCCGCCGCGCCTCGTTCGGCGCGGTGATCGAGAACAAGGGCAACACCACCGTCAGCGGCCGGCTGGCCGGCGCCGACGCCGAGGACAAGGTGCGGTTCGGCTTCGCGCCCGAGGCCATCAAGCTCGCCCCTGGCGAGCACCGGATCGTCGAGCTGACCACCCGGGCCCGGCGGCCCTTCACCGGCTCGCCGATGGTGCGGGTGTTCACCGTGCACCTGGACGAGCACGCCGAGCGGCCGCTCGTCGCCGACCAGGCCGGCGCGCCGCCGGAGCGGCCACCGCTGGCCACCGGGACGTTCCTGCAGCGGCCGTGGCTGTCCCGCGGGCCGATCTCGCTGCTGGGGCTGCTGGCCGCCGTCACCGTCTTCGCCATCGTGATCACCGTGGCGCTGGCCAGGCTGGTGGGTCAGTCGGCGGCTGACCGGAACCTCGCGCTGCAGGTCGCCCAGGCCCGCAACGCCTCCACTGCCACCGGCACCTCCGCCATGTCCGGCACCGTCCGGCTGCTGACCTCGGGCACCCCGGTGCCCGGGGTCGCCGTCGAGGCGTTCAGCACCGCCGACGTGGCCAACGCGATCGCGACCACCGCCACCAGCTCGGCGGGCGCCTTCACGCTGCCGAACCTGCCCGAGGGCAGTTACAAGCTGCGGTTCCGGGGGGCGGGCTTCGTCCAGCTCTGGTACCCCGGCGCTGCCACCGACGCCGATGCCAGCACGATCGCGATCCAGCCCGGGCAGGCTCGCCAGGGCCTGGACGTCCGGCTCGGCGGCGTCCCGGCCACCATCTCCGGAACCGTCAGCGGCGACGATGTGTCGGCCGCGTCGGTGTACCTGGAACTGCCCGGCGCCGGTTCCGCGGCCGCGCCGGCGGCCTCGGCCGCGCCCGGCACCACCGAGGCGATCGTGCGGACCGTGCCGGTCGGCTCGGACGGCCAGTTCAGCATCACAGGAGTCCCCTCGCCCAGCGTGTATGACCTGGTGGTCGCCAAACCTGGCTACGCCAACGACGTGCAGCGGGTCGATCTCGGCGGCGGCGAGGACCGCAAGGGCATCCAGCTGCGGCTACGCAAGGGCGACGGGCTGATCAGCGGCCAGATCAACGGCCCCACCGGCGCCTTGGGCGGGGCGACCATCACCGCCACCGCGGGCAGCACGGTGGCCCGGACCGTCTCGCTGACCCAGGACCGGGTGGGCAGCTTCACGCTGCTCAGCCTGCCGACGCCGGCGAGTTTCACGGTGGTGGTGAGCAAGCCCGGCTACGCGTCCCAGACCGTGACCATCGCGCTGTCGGCCGGGCAGAAGCTGACCGGGGTCGCGATCAGCCTCGGGGAGTCCGCCGGCAGCCTGTCCGGCAAGGTCAGCGTGCTGCCCAGCGGCGCGCCCGGCCAGGGCGTCACCGTGACCGTGACCAACGGCGCGCTCACCGTGCAGACCGTCACCCAGAGCACCGGCAATGTCGGCGCCTGGACGGTGGGCGGGCTGACCATTCCCAGCACGTACACGGTGACGTTCTCCCGGCCCGACCTGGCCGGCCAGACGGTCTCGGTGTCGCTGGACCAGTCCGGCGTGATCACCCCCGGCTCGCAGAGCGCCAGGATCACCTCCGACGGCATCGGCGTCGGCATGCAGTCGGCCTCCGCCGTGGTGCGCGGCGTCGTCTCCCAGCGCGGCGCGGTCAACGACGAGGGCGCCAGCAGCCCGGTCCGCACCGGCGAGGTGCAGATCAGCCTGGTGTCGGGCACGTCCAGTTTCGCGGTGACCAGCGCCACCAAACCCGACAACCGGCTCGGCCAGTTCGAGATCGACGGCGTGCCGCCCGGCACCTACACCCTCAGCGTGAACCGGCGCGGCACCAGCCCCACCTCGACCATCGTCACGCTGTCCGCCGGCGAGGTGCGGGTCTACAACCCGGTGCTGGCGGCGCCGGCCCAGATCAGCGGGGTGGTCGCCACCGCCGACGGCCAGGTCCGTCCCGGCTGGCAGGTGCAGCTCTACCTGGCCAGCCAGTACCCGACGGTGATCGCCCGCTCGGTCACCACCGACAGCTCCGGCCACTACGTGCTGGCCGACGTGGACGCCCCGCAGAGCTACGTGATCGAGGCCCGGCCGACCGCCTCGTCCGCGGCGCAGGGCTCGGTCACCCGCGAGATCAACGCCAGCCAGCAGCTGACCGTCGACATCACCGTTCCGAACCCGGGCGGCTGACGGCGATGACCTCACCACCACCCTTCCGGGGCATGCCGGCCGCGGAGCCGCCGCCACAGGCGTACCTGCACACCGTCAGCCGGACCGGCGCCGGCAACACCGTCGTGGTCGAGCTGGCGCTGACGAACCAGGCCGACCAACCCCGGCTGTTCACCGTGTCGGTGCTCGGCCTGGACGCCGCCTGGCTGCCGTTGCCGTTGCACGTCGGCCCGGTCGCGGTCGGCGCCACCAGGATCGTCGAGCTGGCGCTGCGGCCGCCGTCGGGCACCCTGCCGGCGCGCTATCCGTTCGTGGTCGCGGTGCAGGCCAGCGACCCGGGCGAGCTGAGCTCGTCCGCGCCGCGGTCGGGCGGCAGGCCCACCGCCACCACGATGGCCGAGGGCGCCCTGGTGGTCGACGAGCCGAGCCGGCTCAGCATGGAGGTCTCCCCGATCGACTCGACGGCGGTCTTCGGCCGCCGGATCGAGGTGCTGCTGCGCAACACCGGTCAGAGCCCGGCCCGGGTGGAGCTGCGCTCGGAGGTGTCCGACGGCGCCCACCTGCGGCTGAGCCGGCGCCGGGTGGAGGTGCTGCCAGGCGGCTCGGCCAAGGTGCGCGGCCGGGTGACGCTGAGCCGGCCACGCCTGTTCGGCGGCCGGGCCCGGCACCCGTTCCTGGTGGCGGCCCGCGGCCTGGGCGCTCCGACCAGCGTGACCGGCGCGGTCACCTCGCGGCCGCTGTTCAGCCCGCTCGGCGTGAAGCTGCTGGCTATCGCCACCGTGCTGGGCTTGTGGGTGGCCCTGGCCGGAGTGGGGATCCCGATCCTGGCGAAGTCGGTCCGCGGCAACCAGACCGATCCGCAGGCCGCGAGTTCCAAGACCGTCGCGCAACCGTCGGGCCCGGCGGCCGGCGGGTCGGGCGGTTCTGGTTCGGGCTCGGACGGTTCTGGTTCGGGTTCGGGCTCGGGTGGTTCTGGCTCGGGCGGCTCCGGCGGGTCGACAAAGCCTGCCAAGCCGGCGCCGGTGGTCGCCGCCCAGCCGGCGGCCGTCCGGCTCAACGGCATCGTCACCGGCACCGCGCCGGCCGGCGTCAAGGTCTCGCTGCAGCCGACCTCGCTGGTGGACGAGAAGGCGGTGGCCGCCCAGCCGGTCGGCGAATCGGCCAAGGCCATGACCGACAGCCTGGCCGCAGTCGGCAAGATCTCCAGCGAGCAGCTCACCGTCCGCGCCCAGACTGCCGTCTCGACGAAGCAGTCCACCCTCACCCGGCAGAACGGCGCCTGGTCCTTCGCCGGCATCACCGCGCCCGGCTACTACCTGCTCACCTTCGCCAAGCCCGGCTACCAGACCCGGCAGTACATCCTCAACGCCGCCGACGCCGATGCCGCCGAACCGCTGCCGGTGGCCATGACCGCCGGCACCGGCAGCCTGACGGGCCGGATCAGCGGGCCGGACGGCGCCGTCGGCGGCGCCACCATCACCATCAGCGACGGCCAGAACATCGTGGCCACCAGCTCGAACTCCTCCGGCCGGACCGGTGACTGGAAGGTCGACGGTCTCTCGACCCCCGGCACCTTCCTGGTCAGCGCGAGCAAGGACGGCCTGAGCCTGGAATCCTCGCTGGTCACCCTCGCCGCCGGCCAGTCCACCTCTCTCGACCTGGCGCTGAAGTCGGGGATGGGGTCGCTGGTCGGCACCGTGCAGGGCACCGACAGCCTGGGGGTGACCGGCGGCATCGGCGGCGCCACCGTGACCGCGACCGACGGGACGATCACCCGCACGGCCACCACCGTCACCAGCGGCCCGATCGGCCGGTACACCCTGCCGGCGCTGCCGGCGCCGGGCAAGTACACCGTGACCATCGCCCGGGACGGCTTCCTGCCGCAGACCCAGCAGATCCAGCTGCGCACCAGCCAGTCCAAGACGGTCGCGGACGCGATGCTGACCCCGGCCACGGCGGTGGTCGGCGGGACGGTCACCGACGCGGCCGGGCTCGGCCTGGTCGGCGCCGGCCTGGTGCTCACCGGCCCGAGCGCCAGTTACAAGACGATGAGCGTGTCCAGCCCGCTCGGCTCGTTCCGGTTCAACGGCGTGGCGCCGGGCACTTACGTGCTGGGCGCCGAGCTCTACGGCCGGATCACCAGTTACGCCACCGTCACCGCCACGGTCGGCGGGGTGGCCTCGGTGGTCCTGAAACTGGGCCAGACGCCCGGCGGCGTGCTGCCGGCCACCTCGCACGTCCGCGGCCGGATCACCGACGCCCGCAGCGGCGGCCCGCTCAGCTGTGACCAGGCAGATGACTACGATCCGCTGCTGCCGCCGGGCAGCCCGGCGAACAAGGACCTGTGCAAGCTCAACGTCGGGGTGGACGTCTCCCAGCAGGACGTGGATGCCGCCTGCGCCCCAGGTGGCACGGCCAACCCGATGATCGTCTGTGGCGTCGACCCGAGCCAGGAGTACACCGTCCCGTCGATCGACCTGCTTCCGGTCACCGGCCTGCTGCCCGGCCTGCATCACCTCGCGGTCAGCGCGCCGGGGTATGAGAGCGGGACAGTGGACGTGCAGGTGCCGCTCGGGGGCACCGTGGAGGCGCCGCAGCTGGCCATGTACCCGTCGGCCACCGTGGTCGGCACGATCAATGCCACGGTGGGCAGCCTGAGCACCGGCCCCGACCTGACCAAGGTCGACGACCCGGACGAGCCGGTGCCCACCGGTCAGGACTACGCCCACCAGGTCGACTACCGCACCTGCGTGGTGGTGATACCGGCAAGTCCGGCGCCGGCGACTCCGCCGACCTGCGCCCTGGCGCCGGCCGCCGCCGGCGGCGTGGAGACCTGCGTGTCGGTCCCGGCGATCGGCAAGTGCTCGCTGACCTCGGTCTCCGACGGCTCGTACACGGTGCGGGGTCTGGCGCACGGCACCCACCTGGTCTATGTGCACCCGCTCAATCCCGAGTACCGCCCGGTGTCGGGAGCGCAGCTGATCCTGGACCGCGGCGCCACCGGCCGCTACGACGCCAACCTGCACCGGCTCGCCCGGCTGGTGCTGTCGGTGCTGGCGCCGAACGACTCGGGCGGCCTGGTCAACGCCACCGATCCGGTGCCAGTCACCGTGACGCCCGCCCCGGTGGCGGCGCAGCCCACCATCCAGACCGGGGTCGCCGGCCGGGTCCGGATCGTCGCCCTCGGCGCCGGCTCGCACGTGGTAGCCGCCTCCAGGGGGGCCAACAGCGGCACCATGTCGGTGCCGGTCGGCGAGGACCAGGAGCTCAACACCCAGCTGGCGATGACCCAATCGATCCCGCAGCTGATCGGCTGGGTGAACACCTCCTACACCGGGACGACCCAGGGCGTGGCCAATGCCTCGGTCACCGTCAGCGGGGTGGTGGCCTACTCGGGCACGACGCCGATCCGGGCCCAGGTCAACGTGGTCACCGACTCTCGTGGCTGCTTCGCGGTCACCGCCGACGGCAACGCGCCGACCTCGGGGATGGGGGCGTGCGCCACCAACTTCGCCGACATACCGCGGGCCCGGTTGGCGCTGGTGATCGGCCAAGCCGATGTGAGCATCACCGCGGACAAGTTCAACTCCTACAACGCCACCGGCATGGCCGTGACCACCGGGTCGCTGATCGCGGTCAACCTGGCGCCGACCGCCCGGCCGATCTCGGGCGCCGTGACGATCAACCCGGCGGATGCCAATGTCCACCGGTCGAACGTCATCATCACCGTCAACCGCAAGGCCACCGGCAGCGGCACGGTGGATGTCGGGGTGGACGACAACGGCGCCATGATCTGGGAGGACTCGGAGTACTCGCAGGCGAATCTGGCCCGGCCCGGCAATTACACGCTCACCGCGAGCCTGTCCGGCTATGCCAGCAGCACGGTGAGCTTCACCTGTGACCTGGGTGCCGCCTGTGTGGTGCCGCCGATCGAGTTGCGGCGGCTCGGCAGCCTGGAGATCTCGCCTCAGGACGTCAACGAGGTCGCGATCCCCAATGCGATCTTCGTCCTGTCCGACGGCGATTCCCCTCCGGTCACCCAGACCGCGCCGCCGGGCTCGAGCAGTGTCACGTTCGGCAACCTGACCCCTGGCGTGGCGTACACGGTGCGGATCCAGGCTGCCGGCTATGCCTTCGGCAGCACCGGAACCGACATCTCGGTCTCGTGCGCCGACGGGTCCACCACGATCACCATCGCGGCCGGCGCCCAGTCCCAGTGCAAGGCCACCCTGACCGCCCGCGGCGCCATCGTCGGCACCACCCAGGCGGTGTTCGGCACCAGCATCACCCAGGCGCTGGGCAACGTCCAACTCACCGCCACGTTCTGCGGCGCCAACGTCACCAGCCTGGCCGGCTGCCCGGTAAGCCCGTCCGCGGCCAGCTTCACCGCGATCAGCAGCAGCACCGGCGGGTTCCGGATCACCGGCACCAACTCGCGCGACGGCCTGGCCGCCGGTGGCTGGGTGGTGGACGTGTCCGCCTCGGGCTACACCGCCCGGCAGCGCGAGTACTTCCAGGTAACCACCGGTGATACCGATTCCACCCGGGTGGTGCAGCTCAATGCCAACAAGGTGAATCTCAAGATCGGGGTGGCCAATTCGGCGTCGAACGCGACGGCGGACCTGGTCACCAACGCGACCCTGGTGCTCTCCTCGACCGACGGCAGCCAGGACTCGATCACCCAGACCACGGTGGGAACCGGCAACCTGTACGCGTTCAGCGCCATCGTGCCCACGACGTACACCCTGCAGATCAGCGGCCCGAACATCGCCACCCTGAACGTGCAGATCACCGTGTTCGTAGGGGTGGCGAACCAGACGGTGTATGTCCGCACTGACGTGCGCACCTCCAGCATCACCGGCATCGTGTCCGGTGAGCAGGGCACCAGCCAGGTCGCCAGCCCGATGGACGGCGTCACGGTCAGCCTGATCCGGGTCAGCGACAGCACGGTCGTGAAGACCACCACCAGCGGTGGCGATGCCGGTACCGGATTCTTCGGCTTCAGCCCGGTGACCGAGGACTCCTACGTGGTGCGGTTCGCCAAGACCGGTTACGTGACGCTGAACAGCCCCACCTCGGTGAGCTCGGGGCAGAACCCGACGCTGAGCCCCTTGCTGGCCCGGGTGAAGAACAACGTCGTGGTCACCTTCACCGCCAGCAACGGGTTCGCGGTCGACGGGGCGAAGGCGTATCTGGTCGCGAGCCCGGTCAGCAGCAATCCGCCGGAGGCGCCGCAGCCGCTCACCGGCACGGCGCCGTCGTACACCACCACGTTCAACCTGGTGCCCTCGGGCAACTGGACGGTCTGGATCGAACTGCCCGCCGACCACAACGGCAAGGTGATGTCGGCCGGGGCGAGTCCGGTGCAGGTCACCGCGGCTTCGCCCTACGCGATAACGGTATCGGGCGCCTCCACCGGCGTGGACACCTCGGTTGGCTTCACCATCGCCGAGAGCCAGCTTGACCTGAAGGTGCTGGCCACCCCGCTGGCGCTGGACACCAAGCCGGTGCCGGCGACGGTGGCGCTGACGGTCAAGCAGGGCACGACCTCGATCTACACCGCGGCGAGCTTCCAGACCTCGACGACGGCGCTGAGCAACGTCACGTCGATCTGGGTGGCTCCGTCGTTGCTGTACACGCTGACCGCCGTGCCCGCGACGTCTTCCGGGGCAGGGTGGAGTTCGGCCACAGCTAGCGTGACGCCTCCCTCGTCGAGCACTGCGGTGGCGGCTCAGGTTCCATTGACCGAGAAGGGTGGCACGGTCAACATCACGGTGAAGCAGAAGACCGGTGGAGCGGTGGTCGACGGCGCCACCGTGAGCGTCGCTCCAGCTGATACCGCGGTGACGCCACCGACCGACGACGTGACCGACAACAAGGGCCTGGTCAGCTTCAGCCAGTTGCCGCCGGGCGATTACGACCTGACTGCGACCAAGACGACGACCACCACCGGGGCGGGCGGCACTACGGTGACCACGACCCAGACGGGGACCGTGACCGTGACCGTGGGAACCACCGCTCAGGCAGTCACCATCAACATCGTGACGGTGCCCTGACCCTGCGCCGGTCGGCTGTTTACCGAACAGCCCGTCCCGGCCTAGTTGTGGCCTAGGACTTCTGGCACGGCTCCGTTGTTGCAGTGCGGGGTGTTCGTAGCCGGCTCGGAGTAGAGATAGCCCTGACCACCCGCGGTCGCCTGGCACAGCACCTGGTGCTCGCGTGGGGCTTGGCGGACAACAGCGTGGGTGATCGCGGGCGTCGTCCTGTCCGGGTTGTGTGAGGGGGAGGCACGCTGCGTCGCGCCGAGAAACCATGCGGTCAGGCCGACGGCGAAGAAGAACAGCACTGCCGCCTTCACTCCTCGCCGGGAACCATTGACGGTCATCGGATCGGGCTGCTGTGCCACCCGCCAATCCCTCGGAGGCGGGACCGACCCGGGCGAACGCTCGCGAATCGCCGTGAAGCCGTGCCGCTCGTACAGCCCTCGCCGCCGTGCGTTGGAGATGGTGTCGTACGCGGTGGACAGCTCCGCGGCGTAACGGAAGGCACCGTCGCGGGTGGCACGATTTATCTCCAGCTCGTAGGCAGCCCGGATCCGCTCGTCGGATGCGTCGCGGGGTACGCCGAGGAGCTCGTACGGATCACTCACAGCCACCGAGCGACAATAACCCACACACGCTTGAAATATGGTGCCAACTCGACATTTGTGCCGCCATACCGTTCGAGATACTCAGCAGCCCAGTCGTCGCTGCTCATTGTCGGTTGATGTGGTTGCGTCGGGGTGTTTGGGTGGGGTCGATCCAGGTGGGTGGGGTCCAGTGGGGGTGGCCCTCGATCATCTGGCAGGTCCAGCCTCCGCGGTCGAAGTCGCGGTGATGGTGGCCGCAGATCAGGGTGAGGTTAGTTGACCAAGTCTGTCGAGGACTCGTCCACCCGCTAAGCCACTCCCTCGCACACCCGATGCACGCCGAGCCCGCCAACCGCCTCGCCGGGCCTTACCTGGACGACGGGGCCGTCGGTAGCCTGCAGAACTTATGTCGAGTCGGCGGTGCCAGCCACAGGCTCACGGATCTCTAGACGGCGCGGCGGCTGTCCGCCAAGGTATGCCGTCCCTGCGCGCACGAACACGGTCACGCTGCGCTTTTCATCACCGAGGTCATCGAACTGGGGGACTTCCAGTCCTGACATGGCCGCGCCGACGACCTCTTCTGTACTGAGCACATAGCCGCACTCACCAGTCACCGAGAACGTGCCCTGACGATCAGAACCCGTCGCGGACAGCTCGCGATCTATCAGGTTCCCGGTCAGTCTAAACGTCATGGCCAAGCGATCGACTTGCTCCGTTGCAAACGCCTCGACTTCTTGGTCCGTGAGTCCACCAACGATGAATCCTTCGGTGGACACGCTCGCCTCGATGTCGCGCTCTAGCGCCTTTAGGATGAGCCAGGCAAGCCGACCGGTGTCAAGCCTCGGCACTGCTGGCTGGAGCGTCCGAAGACAGGCTGCGACATCGTTGTGCAGCTTAACGGCAAGTTGTTCATCTGCGCACTCTTCGCGCAGGTCGCTCGCCATGCCATGAGTAACGTCATTCTCAAAGAACGCCGCGATATCGTTCGTCACCAGATGAACTTCATATGTCGCAGCGAGCTCTTTCACCGCCTCCCAGATCCAGGAGTCCTTGAACTGCTCTCGGCGTCGGTTCGGTGATCGGCCCGCGGCGACGCGGTCTAAGACACGATGAGTCTGCTCAATGGAGATAGGTACGCGAACGAGGATGCGCTCCAATTCCTGGAGCCGCTCCCGGGCTGCCTTCTCCAACTCTTCTTCGCTCGGCAGATTCACCGCAGGCACCGACCCAGTTGACCGCTGAATACTCTCGAGGCTCTTCTCGATATCGCCTACCGCCTTGACGCCCGCTTTAGTGAGGTGCTTCACCAACTCTTGTTCGACGACCTCAGGCAGCCCGATCACCCCGTCGAGCTGATGCAAGGTGTATAGGAGTGCAACGCCCAGACGCGTTCTAAGCCCGAACTGAGCGCGCCACTGATTGGCGTCGAGGACTACACACAGCTGCCGTGATCCGGCGCGGTCAGGGTCCATGGTATAGAGCGTAAAGGATAGATACATGGACCAGGTCGCTGGTCGGTTGCGGCAAGGTTCCCTTCTAGGCAGCTCTGAATACGCGTCGCCCGCCGGCGAGGCCTGTTAGCCGCTGGTCTTCGGGTTGAGAGGAAGTACTACCGACTTGTGAGGTTGCCCAGATTCGTCTGCTTCAGCACGCCTTCTGTGACGACCGTCCGTCGGCGGCGGTCTATGCCCGGATCAGTACCGATGCTGAGGGTTCGGACCTTGGGGTGGTGCAACGGTTGGGGGACTGCCGCAAAGCTGGCGGCTTCAATAGGCTAGGTCAAGTCAAGTGCTGGGCGCTAGTGCTGCGAGTCAGCCTTCCGGCACCTCGGGCAATGAATCTGGAGACTCAGACTCTCCAATCGAGACTGCCCCTTCGCCCTCTGCCGGAGTAGAGGCCCCAATCGGAGGGGCGGGTGCTTGCGGAGCCGCCTCGCCGGGGAACTTCCAGATTCCGAATATCCAGTCACTGAGTTCCCGTTGGCGGGCATCGATGGCCGCCGTATCCCAAGCGTCATAGTCCAACAGTTCTTTAGTCAGCAAGAGATCGGACGGTTTATAACCACCTTCTTTCTTCTTCGCAAAGTCCGAGTTCTGTATTGAAATGTTGAGGCGCTTACCCAAAAGAGTGAGATTGCCTAGTCTATTGATCACAGACGAATGATTTGGCCACCTTGACATCGGAGTCTGGGGATAAATGTGCTCGACGTGTACTCGATCCGTTCCCTCTACGGCAACCTCTTTTGTTACTCGCTTTGCATGTTCAATCTCGCGAAGCAAATACCTGGCACTCGCAACTCGCGACACGCTTGCTCGTCGGAATTGTGCAATAAAGTCGTCTGCGCTTGGTGTCAGTGAGGCAACCTTCGCTATGACAGAGGCGAAATCCTTGTTCTCCCGTAATGCAGCTGCCGCTTCATAAAGAGTGGATTCCATGACAGTAGTTTCGCGACCACCGATTACGTTGTACCGAACGAACAACGCGACGAGAGTGCGCGCTAAAGCTCGCATGTCCTCAAGGTGCTTGCCGCCGGAGTCAGCCGCGTATCCAGCCAATAACACTGGATAGAGGGACCTAGCTCCCAATTCGCGGATCGCCTGCAGATAGCGCCGCAGCTCCGGATCCTCTTCTCTTGCTCGAACCAGATCCCGATAGAGAGGGGCCGCTTCGGCCAACTCCATCGAGAAGGCTAGAGAGTCCATCTTTTCATCGGTAATTGTCGTCTTCAGCTCCCGATACAGACTCCGAGCCTTTACATCTCCGCGCCGACTAATCCAGTAGTGCCTAAGGAACTCCTCAACATTCGCTTCTTCGTTAGTGGCCAAGACGGTCTGCCATG
>Ga0326721_10000198_pt1 | contig 21970 bp, 26 predicted proteins | sample SGPome_FD_203951 | JGI IMG/M metagenome (GOLD analysis project Ga0326721, IMG submission 203951) | Soil microbial communities from Southern Great Plains, Lamont, Oklahoma, United States - SGP_1_2016 | ecosystem: Engineered > Artificial ecosystem > Soil microcosm > Unclassified | place: USA...
TGAGGAGTATCAGGCTCTGCTGGAGCCGCATGCGGATCGTGGCCGCGTGCGCGAGCTCGTCAGCATCGGTGACTTCGAGTGGTTCCCCCATGACGCCACGGTAGCGTCGCCGCGGCGAGGAGCAGTAATGATGCCTACGCCCGTCAGAAGCGGAGACCATTACCTACGGCTGGCGTCAACCAAAGTTGACATAACGGTCATTATCAGCGCTACAGAACCATAAGCCGCATATCTGTAGCCGTGATATGATTGAGCTATGACACCGCGATGGCTCGACTCGACCGAGAAGCACGGAATCCCTCGGGCGGATCAGGCTTGGTCGATGGTGTACGCCACCTATCGCGCTGAGCTTGTTGGCGAATCGATCGACGACGGTACCGTGTGGCTCTACATCGGGCACCCGCATGCGCAGACGGACCGTGAGATCGAGATCCTGGTGAACGTGTACGACGATGGGCGTGAAGCGCTTGTCTTTCACGCGATGGAGCTTGGACCGAAGTTTCGGCAGTACCGAGAGGAGAACCCCAATGGCTAAGAAGAAGGATGCAGAGTTCGAGGCTCTGGCTGCGCGTCTGACCGACCCGCAGACGGTGCTCCCGAAGCCGGCAAACGTCGCGAGCGGAGACGAAGCCGCTGCGGCAGGCCGCGAGTTCATGCTGGCCGAATACGGCTCGCAGGAAGCTCTTGACGAGCAGCTGCGTCAGGCTGGGCGCCCGAAGCTCGGCCACACGCCGAAGGGTGCATCGCCGACCGTGCGTGGACGTGTGGCGGAAGCTGACCGGGCTGCGTTCGATCAGCTGATCGCGCAGACCGGGAAGAAGGAGAGTGAACTCGTGCGCGAGGCAGTGCAGCTGCTGCTCGAGCGACACCATCTCCTGGCGAGCTGAGCGTCATGAAGCTCAACGGGTGCCTGCAGCCACTCGTCGACCGCGACGTCGACGCGCAAGTCGCGTCGCGATGACGTCTGTAGAAGTTCTCGCTCACGCGGAAACGTACCTTGACGCCGTCGAGGCGATACGCGCGATGCAGCTAGGGGGCGCGCCACCAGCTCCTCGCCGATGGATGCCGTTACACCGCCGTCGGCACTTCACCTCTCAGCCGCTCCGACACCGCCGCTTAAGTTCGCTGCACGCCGCACGCGACTCGGCCGCGCGCGCACTTCGAGCTCATGGTGCGGGGGCTGTCGATGGTGTGTGGGGGCCCTTCTCGATTGTCGAGGGGCGGGTCGGATGTGTTGAGGACGCGCTGAGCTGCTTCTCTGAGCCTCGCGCGCAGAGATTGCTCCTGGAGATGCCGATGCTCCGCGCGCGAACGATAGTCGACGGTCATGACCGGTGGGCGGCCCATGTAGACAACGAGCTCGCGGCCATTATCGGCGCCGGGCCGCTGATGGAGTCGAGGGGCCGCGGCGCACTCTGGGAGTTCATCACGACAGAGCGCAGGCCACAGCCCGAGCAAGCCTGGCATCTCATGCGATCTAGCGATCTTCTGCGACTGACGGTCACCGAAGATGACGAGGCGACGGAGCCGACGATTGTCATCGGCAATATCGGAACGCGCCACAAGCAGGGGCGCGGCATCGGAACCGCTGCCCTCCGCGAGCTCTGCCGTTTCGCGGATGCTCGCCAGCTCCAGATCCGCGGACAGATCGAGCCTCTCGATGCCGACGGTCCGGCGTTCCGCCGGCTGGCAAGTTGGTACTTTCGACACGGGTTCAGACAAGGCGATCGGGATGTGCAGTCCTGGCTACCGCTGGGAGAGATGGTGAGGGTTCCACATGGGTGACTTGTCCGATGGTGTCGGTCTTCTCGACGCATCGCAGGTGCGCGTTGAGTTGCTGCGTCTGATGCTCACTCATGACGAGCTCACAGCGCTCGAGGTGATAAGCGCGAAATGTTCGACCTCGCAGCTCGACGCTCGAATGTCGCTGAACCGATGACGCAATTGCAAGAAGCTTGGTTTGTGTGCGTTCGGGATAAGGCGGAGCGCGTCGATGTCGGCGGCTATCGCGCACGTCGCTTTGGCGACTTGGTGCAAACTCTTCCGCAGCGGATCAAGTCGGAGGACGACTTTGAATGGTTGCCCAAAGCGTTCGCTGAAGTTGGAGTCAAGCTAGTCCACATCGACACATTTCCAACAAGCAAGCTCGATGGGTGCGCGTTCGTCGTGGACGGCACACCTGTAATCGGACTCACTGGTCGAGGCAAACGACTCGACAAAGTCTTCTTCACCTTGCTGCACGAAGCAGCGCACATTCTCCTCGACCACGTCGGGTCGATGCCGATTGTCGATGAAGTGGACGCAGATCAAGACCCCGACCGACAGATTGAGGACGACGCCGACAAGCTTGCTGGAGAGTGGCTTTTCGGCGAGGGATTGCCGGTTGCGCCAGGCAAAATCAGTGAAGCCTGGGTTGAGTCTGTGGCGAAGTCCGCTGGAGTCCATCCGCTCCTTGTCGTCGGGCGGTTGCAGCATGACGAGGTGCTGAGCTGGCGCACCTCGCTGGTCAAAGGCGCTCCGACAGTCACGCGGCAGCTAGAGCGATGGGTCTGAAGACGACTGCGGTCGGTTCCGTCTGACGTGGGCAACGAAGGCTAGCCGTCTTCGCGGAGGTGGCAGCGGATCTATGCTGTAGCTGCACGTTACAGCCACGAAGCCCCTAGAGAAGACCCGCACGCTGGCGAAGCTCGCGAACCGCACCGCGAAGAAGGTCGCCGCGTTCGGCGGCGTATGCGTCTGGCCGGCGACCCGGCCCGAGTGGCGCGACAAGCTCATGGGTGCCCTACCTCATCGTCCCGAAGCAGCGGGGTCGTGGCCTGGCAGCTTCGTGTAGCGGACGGTAGCGCGATCGCGAGGCCGTGCACGGGCCGCAGAGACGTTGCGTGACGGGTACGCGTTACGCAACGTTGCGGCCGGTGTGCGGGCGTGGGCTTGGGTCCCGCTGTCCACCTGTGGGCAGGACGAGCCCGAGCGTTAGCTCGTGCTGTCCACAGGTGGTCAGGGGGGTGCGGTCGTCTCTACCTTGTGGGTATCCCAGGGCCGTTCGGGCGTATGTCTGACTTGCGGGATATTGTCAGCGCAGAGGCTGATTCGGCGAGAAAGGGAGAGGGCGTCGACATGTTGATCGACTTGGCGGTGCGGTTCCTGGCGCCGGCGTCCATCGTCCTTGGCGGCGCTGTCCTTCTCATGCTGATCCGGATCGCCGGCGGCGCCGCTGGTTTGATGATCAGTGGCGCCTTCCGACTGGTCGGCGCGATCCTAGGCGGCGTGCTCGTGCTGGTGATGCGCCTCGTCCGCTCCATCGTCCGCGGCCTCCTTGCGCTCGTCCGGCGCGTCCGCGCCTGAAGGGCGACGCGCGGGAACGAGTGCGGCACGCTCGGTTCGCGTGAGCTTGAATACGCGCCCGAGTTCGGCGCGTGAAAGGTCACTTGCCTCGATCAGCTCGTCAGCGATCATCGCAGCGGCTGCTTGAGCACGCCGCGCCTCGTCGACGGCCGTCGCGAACGACTTGAGTCGTCGTCGCTTGGCCTTGAGTTCGGCTTCGTCCTGTCTGAGCAGTTCGTCGATTTCGTGGTCAGTGCTCATGGGATGTTCCTCCGGTCCGGACGGCGAGGACTCTCGCTGTCGTTCTTGCATCACTGGGGGTGAGTCTGCTGTGCAGGCTTCCTGTGGACACGATCTTATCGTCGTGTTCGGTGAGAGATATGGATTACCCTGGAGGGGTAGCAAGCATAGCAAGTGGTAGCCACTTGCGCCCCGCCAGTTGGCCGAGTTCAGCCTGTAGGTGTTTCTATGGGCTTCCAGCCCAATCCCGGTAGAGGAGAGAGTGATGAGTGATTTGTTGCCTCTTCGTTCGCGTCCGGTTCGGAAGGCGTTGTCGTTTAGTGCGGCGGAGTGGGAGCGCGTGGAGCGGCGGATGCTTGTGGCTGGTGCGCGCAAGTTCGAGCCGTTTGGTCGCGCCGCAGTTCTTGAGGGTGAGGTGCGGGTGAAGCGTGTTGCGTTCGATCCGTCGCAACTTCGGGTGGAGCTTTCGAGGATCGGCAACAACGTGAACCAGATCGCGCGGCACGTGAATACGGAAGACGTGGTGACGTACGAGGAGATGCGTGCTGCCCGCGAGCTGCTGGGGCAGGTTCAGGCGCTGATCACTGCGGCGATCAGTGAGTCGAGTGGTGATCGCTGATGGCTGTCGTGAAGATGGGACAGATCAAGTCGACGGTCGCGAAGGCGCTCGCGTATATTGCGCGGCCTGATGCGACGAGTGATGGGCTGTGGGTTTCGACGAACGCGGCCGTGATCGATCCGAGCGATTTCAAGGCGGTTGCGCGTCAGTTTTCCGACACGGCGGAGCGTGTGGGGGTGTCTGCTCCGCGGGCGGGGAGCGTGCTTGCGCATCACGTGATTCAGTCGTTCGATCCGAAGGATGGGATGTCAGCGGAGGCTGCCCACCGGATCGGTGTGCAGCTCGCGGAGCGTCTGACGGGTGGCTCTCATGAGTACATGATTGCGACGCATCTCGATAAGGGGCACGTTCACAACCACATCATTCTGAACGCGGTGAACTTCGAAAGCGGGCGGAAGTTCCGTGTGCAGAAGGGGACGATTGGGAGCATCCGGGACCTCAGCGACGAGCTGTGTATTGCGGCCGGGTTGAGCGTTCTCCCGAAGCCGGAGCGTGCGACGGGGCGCACCCTCCACGACATGTATCGCGTACTCAAGGGTGAGTCGGCGAAGGAGTTCCTGCGTACGGAGATCGACAAGGCCGCCGCCCGCGCGAGGAGCTGGGTGGAGCTGGAAGGGATACTTGCTCGAGCGGGAATCGAGACGAGTACCCGCGGCGGCCGCGGCGGCACTGTGTCGTTCCGAGAGATCACGATGGGGCGCCCCGTACGTGACTACCGACTGGGCGCCGCGTATACCGAAGAGTCGATCATGGCGCGGATGTCGAAGAGCGTTGTGAACATGATCGGTGTGGATGCGTCGATGATCGTGCGTGAGACGCCTGACACGGTGACGGTCACCGTTCCGGGCACGGGGCGTGAATTGCAGCTGACGGTCGCGAAGACGCAGCTGGTACGTCGTGATCGTGCGCTGCGCCTGTACGTGCCAGCAGCGGACACGCACCTGTTGTCGGATCGGAAGGGCAACCTTGCGCGGACGGTGAGCACGGCGGGCCTGTACGAGTTCTTCTCGCGGCCGAACATCGCGGAGGCGACGAAGCACGCCAAGCAGAAACAGGTCGACGTCGGGATCGTCGCCGGCTGGGGTGCGTCGTTGTCGGAGCTGCGGGCGTTGAGTGAACGCATCAACGCGAAGACGCGGTGGATGAGTCCTGACGGCGGCGGGGCGGCGCCGGCGGTCGAGCGTGCGAGCGCACACCTCGTGGAGCAGCATCACGCGTATCAGACGACGCTCGTCGCAGCGACAGAGAACCTCGCGGACCCGCATGGTGACCTGAAGGTCCTGCGTGTCCTCAGCGCTGAGCTGCGGATCATCGAACGCGAGATGGAGACGGTGAAGAACGACATCCGTGTGCTGTCGCAGCTGACGCCCGAGGAAGGCAAGAATTCCCTCGCCGATCGCATCGCGGTCGACGTCGCGAAGAACCGTGAGCGAGACGATGATCGGGCACCGGTCCAACCGGCGCAGGCGCAGCGTCAGGAATCGGCGCAGCGTCCGGAGCCTGCGACCCCGGAGCGCGACGTGGCGGATGTCGTCGACGCTGAGGAGCAGGGTGACAGTGCGCGGCCGATGACGCTGCAGGAGCGCATTGACGCGAAGGCGGCGGAGTTCAAGGCTGCGCGCGAATCGCGCGGGCGCGGCGACACTACCGGGCGCGGCCGGTAACGCGATCGCTCACGACGCGTCGGCGGCCGCTGGTGCGGGGGCTGCGGTTTGCTCTGCTGCTTTGTCGAGTGCGCGGGCCACTGAGGACTTCCCCACCCCGAGCACCTTCGCGATGTGCGCGATGCTCTTGTGCTCGGTGCGCATCCGCTGCGCGGCCGCGATCCTCTCCGAGGTCATCACGGAGGGCCGTCCACCGACGCGGCCCTGCGCGCGGGCGTGGGCGAGGCCGCGGTGCGTGTTCTCGCGAATCGTGGAGACGCGCAGCTGCGCGAGGACGGCCATGATCCCGACGATCGCTTCACCCATCGGCGTGGAGGTGTCCACGTCGAGGAACGGTTCGGTGAGGCTGCGCAGGCGCACGCCGCGGCGGCCGAGGTCGCGGATGATCTCGATCGCCATCAGTTCAGTGCCAGCCACACGGTCCAGGGCGCGGATTACCAGTACGTCACCGGAGCGCAGATACTCGAGGCATGCCCGCCACTGCGCGCGGTCGTCGCTGCGGCTGGATGCGCCGTGGTCGACGAACACGCGCTCGGCGCCGGCGGCGGTCAGTTCCGCTTCCTGTGCTTGCGGGTTCTGCTCCCGTGTCGACACTCGCGCGTACCCCACAACGCTCATCGTCCACGTCCTCTCTCGACAGGTGGGCTATCGGGGTCGCGGCGATCGCGCTTCTTCGCGGCCGCGACATCGGCAGTGATCCGATCGCTGACTAGTTGCCTGGTCTTGTCCGGTCGGAATTCTGGCTGATGCGCCGCCGCGCCTCCCATGGAGAGGCGCTCAAGCTCGGCAGAACGCCAGGCGGCGTCTCGGTCAAGCTCCGGGATCGCCGGCGAGACGATCTGCGAGAACATCACACGAAGCGGCCCGAGGTCTTGATGCTCGGACGCTGCCCGGCACGCAGCGTTGTTCGTCGGGCCCTGGACGCGCTGCCAGTCGAGTTGCCACCCTGCCTCGAGCGCGATTCGGTTCCACATGACGCGCTGCGTGCGACCGTTGCCCTCGCGGAACGGGTGAATGTAGTTGAAGGCATCGTAGTGATACGCGAGCCGATCAATGAACCGATCCTGATTCATCCCCCGGAGGTAATCATCGTCGCGTAGCTCTCCCGCGGCGAAGAAGGATGCCCGCTCGATCATCTGCACCGGCAGGAACGGCTCGGCACCCACTTCCTGCTTACGGATGTCGACGGTGCGCAACTCCCCCGCCCAGTCAAAGACGTCCTGAAAGAGCTCGCGGTTAATCGCCTGCAGTTCCGCCAAGTCGCCGGACCCGACCGGCGGGCGCTCAGTCAGCTGCACAAGGCGGGCGAACACAAGATCGCCCTCAGCGGTGCTGAGGGCTTCTCGTGTTTCCGCCCCGACGAGATTGCGGAGAATCCCCGTGGCGGGATCGATGTAGGGGTCGGCCTCAGCTGAGGCCATAGCGGGCCCGTGCACGCTCGACGAGCTCAGCGGAGGTGATTCGATCAGCAACGTAGTCGCCGGCGTCAGCACGCGTGGCCGACGTCACGTGCACGCCTTCCATCTCGCCACTGTGGATCGCGGCGTCGACGCGACGCTGTCGCGCGACCGATTCGGTCTTCGTGGTCGTTGAAATCGCCATCATCCGCCCCTTCCCTGAGCTACCCCAATTCTACTACAGGCGTCCCAAAAACGGCATTTTGGCCGTAACGGGACGTCTGAGTTTCGGGACGCAGTTTCGGGACGTGAAAGGCCGGCGTGTCGTCGATGCGGTGGAGCGATCTTCTCACGCCCCGTAAACGATCGTTTTCGGGGGCCAACTTATGCGGTGCTCAAGGCCGATTCCGGCAGTGTCACTTCGGCTTCCGACGCCTCCCCGGGGAATCGGGGTTCGAATGCCTCTTCGTAGCGCGCGAGGTCTTCCTCTGTTTGGCCAAGCTCAACTGGGCGAGGACGGGGTATGTCAGCGCCGGCGTGCATGGGATCCGTATAGAAGGGCAGGTAGTCGAACAAGTCCAAGGTCGTCGGCCCAGTATGGTCAGTACCATGACGGTGCTCAACGCTCAAACCGGGCTCTACGCAGCTCTTAAATTCCTGCCCGAGGGAACGAAGCTGACGGTATACACGCAGGACTCGGGTCGAGCGAGAACGGCCACCGTCGCTGAGCTGCGCAAAGAGCCCGGCGGCGGATGGGACGACTGGCAGATTCTCAAGCGCCCAGCGACGGCCGACGCCACTGTCCTGCCGGCGACGTGGCCGACCGAAGACCCTGCGGTTATCTCTTCGAAAGACCTGGCCGCCACCCTCACCAACAATTCCGACCTGTGGGCCAACGTCGACGACTGACCACCTCTGAGTGTCCTCGGGCTTCGGCGCGAACTAGAAGTGGCGAGCCCTGTCAGCGGTGGTGACGCGATTCGGGCGGCGCTGCACGTTCTGGAGGATCGGGGCGAGTTCGTAGATGCCGAGAACAGCGCGGTCGTTAGCTCGTTTTGCTTTGAGGGCGGAGACGATCTGTTCCAGGACGTCGGTACTAGCTGCGAGGATCTCGGTCGCTTCGGCGTGGGCTGCGGAGATCCAGCCGGATACCCCGTCCGGGGGTACGGCTCCATCGAGCAACGCGCCACGGATGTAGAGGTCGTAGGCGTACCGCATCCCTTTCTCCATATCGCTGAGGGAGCCGTCCTCTTGGAAGCCGGGGTCGCCGGGCTTGCGGTCCATGAGGATCCCGCCGAAGACAGCAACCAGGCGCTCCCACACGCCTTCTAGCCAGCGCTGATGGTCTGGAACGAAGTCGCCTCCGACCTGAGGTTCTCGCCGCGTGTGCAGTCACGGCGTGGCCCGTCTTCATGACGTAGACGTGGATGACGTGGTTTCCGAACGCAGCGTGGATGATGGCGTGTCCGGCTTCGTGCCGTGCGGTGCCGTGCCAGGTGGGCACCCAGATGTGTTGATTGCCCCGGCTGTCCTCGGTTGCTCTCGAGAGCGCGAGCTTCTTCAGTAGTCGCCGGCGTCCGAAGGCCGTAGGCGGGATCGTTAGCTCTTCGCCGGCGTGAATCTTCCGTACCGCTTCCCACTGCCCTGAGATCCACGTGTCAGGGAAGGTGCGGGTCAGTTTCTGCAAGCCCGCGGGACATGCCTCATCAGGAATGGAAAGGAGCTGCTGTTCACGCAGGTATGTTTCGTCGGTCAACGTCTTCGCCTGGTATCGCCGCCTACTGCGCCACTCCGTGAACCAGTCCATGTCAGGAATCACGCACCACGCCACGAGACACACCAGCCCAACGATCGTCACCTCGGCCATGACGACCCAGTCGCTCACCGACTGCTCCCAACGCAACCACCAGCCGGTGTCCCACGCGGCGCCGGGCGTTGCGGGAAGCCCCAGGCAGGAGATCGCGAGCGCGAATAGGAGTGCCGCGGCCGCGACGTAGCGCTGCAGGCGCAGGTCGACAACCTGTCGAGGGAAACGAGGGCTGTCGCCGGGCACGCGCAGCACGCTCACGGTGCACGCACAGGCGACGAGCAGCGCGGCGCCCAGGAGGACATAGAGCTGAAACGGTTCCAGAGACATCACTGTACGGTATCCAATCCGAGAGACGAAGCTCGGGGGCGCGCTGCATCAGCAGAGCGCCCCCGAGGTCAGACGCCGATCTTCCTCGATCTGAAGGGCTTCAGCCCGCGGATCATGAGGATTGCAAGATCGTTGTCGAGTCGGCGGATCTCGTCGGGTTCCATGAGGTTGCGTCGCATCGTGCGGGTGCTCTCCGACCATGACCCGTTGACACCGTAGGAGCGCGAGGTGTCCTTCGAAACGATGGTTTCGGCGCCCAGCATCTCGGACATCCATTTCGCGGTCGCGAGGTCATCACCTCCGAGGAAGAGCTTGCTGTCGCAGTTGCCGACGACGGTGTCCCAGTCATCTTTGAACATCGTCTTGCCCTGGCTGTAGTTCTGGAAGATCATGCTGACGCTGATGTTCCGGGATCGGATCGTGGCGATGAGGCGTTCAAAGTTCGGGATCATGCCGATGTTCGCGAACTCATCGAGCAGCGCGTGAAGCATCCGGGGAAGGCGACCGGTGTCTTCGTGATCGGCTTGGTAGATCGTCATCTCGAACAGCGACTGCCAGAACATTGCCGCCAAGAACTTGAACGTGGCGTGCGTGTCAGGGATTTGGAGGAACAGAGCAGTGGGCTCGTATCCGAGCCGTTCCAGCTCAAGGGTGTCTGTCGCGAGGATGCGGCGGACGTCATGCATGTCCAACGGGGCCAGGCGCACACCGAGGGAGATGACGACGCTCTTGCGCGTCTCCACCGGCCCCTGTTCGTACACCCGGTACTGCCGGCAAGCGAAGTCCAGTACCTGCATCACCTGGGGGTCGTCGGCCGCGTCCGGGTTCGAGTGCCACTCTTCGACGATCGCGCGTGCTGCGATGAACTTCAGGTCGGTCTCGCTGTCGAGCGCGTCCTTGTCTTCCTCGCTGCCATCCATGCCTTTCTGCAGCTCGAGCACGCCCGGCAGGTTCGCCTCGCGTGTGGAGGTCTGCGCAGTCGTCGCCCACTCGTAGCCCACAAGGGCCGTCAGTAGGGCCTTTTCCGCACGATCCCAGAATGCATCCCCCTTGGAGTCCTTGCCGCTGGTGTTCATCATGATGCACTCCGCTAGCTGCGCCACGCCCGTCTCCGGCTCGTCTGGGTTGAAGTATCGCATCGGGTTGAACTGCGCAGACGAGCGGAGGTCGATGAGGTTCAGGCTGCGTACTTTGACGCCCCGATCCTCGAGGTCTCCCCTCGTTGCGCGGATGATCTCGCCCTTTGGGTCCGTGATCGCCGTTGACGCGTCGATGTTGCGCAGGTTCGGCATCACGTAGGAGCGAGTTTTTCCCGTCCCGGACCCTCCGATGACCAGCACGTTGTTGTTTCGCTTCGTCTTCGGCGTTGGGAACGACAGCGCCTCCGTTTGCGTGAACTGCAGCTCGGTGCTCGAATCGCGGGCCCGGAAGGGCTTGATCTCGCCCGGCCCTGCCCACCCGGCCGAACCATGCTCCTCGCCGGGGCGAGTGTTCTGCTTGCCCGCCACCACGTAGAGGACAATCAACCCGATGAGCACGACTACCCCGACGCCACTGAGGACGTCGGGGGCCGCAGTCGAGATCCGGAACGGGTCCGCGAGAATCGCCCCCGGCACCCCCGGCAAGACGTCTTCGGCGGCGCCGCCGGCACCGATGGCCGTCCGGCCGAACTCCACGGCCCGGTTCACGACGTAGAACGCAGCCGCCGCGCCCACAAGGAGGCCGACAGATTTCCCAGGCGTCATGCTCACGGTCACCGCCTACTGATCGGCAGCTGGGGATCGTCGCCGTGGGTCCGCTTTATCGCTCGAGCGCCGGCGTCACCACCCTGCTGCTTTATCTCATCGACCTTGACCTTGACACGGTGGGCGACTCGTTCACGAGTCGCGTCCCTCGTGCTGCGTCCACGCTGGCCCATTTCCTTATCCCACACCTGTGTGATGTCACGGCCAGGAGGCCGCCCCAGGTCCTGCTCGATGTCATTCGCCGTCTCCTCGGACTCAATGACGGTGGTGATACTGAGGGATTCTCCCTGCGTCATGTCGCTCTGAGGGGCGCTGCGCACTGCAGCATGGCTCGGTTCGTCGCGATCCGTCACGGCGATCGCTACCTTCTCCTCGTCGATGACTGCCGCGACCGAACTCATGTGCGGAGGAAGCTCATGAGTGCCGCTGAGTGCGGCGTCGATCATCTCAACGTTGCTCTCCGTCAACGTCACCTGCCCGCTGTTCTCAACGTGCGCAGCCAAGCTCTCAGGAGCGGTGTCGTGCTGCCCCTGAGCGGACTCGCGCAGCGTTCCAGCCAGGGTGGTCTTCTGAGGGTCGTCGAGCGTGAGAACCCTCGTGCCAACCTCCTGCGTGAGCGTGGGATCGTCGTCGACGTCGCGGGCTCCTTTCTTCGCGATCCTTTCATCGACCTTGATCGCCGCTGCGTTCAGGGCATGCTCGATCAGAGCCGCGTCCTTCCCCTGAACGTGGAAGGTCCGGGAATCGTCATCGTGGCGCTCCATCGCGTAGGTCACGCCGTGCCGGCGGAGCTCGCGCGACAGCTGCCGGGCAACTTCCGCGTCCTTGATGGGCAGGATCTCCCGCTTGCCTTCGGCGACGCGGGTGAACTCACGGAGCCGGATCTCTCCTTCCCCGACACGCAACGGGCTCGCCTGCCTCACAGTGTCCAGTAGAGCAAGCAACGCTTTGACCGCTCCCCCTACGGCTCGGACGCCAAGGCGGGCCGAAACGCGGGTAGTGCCGGCGGCCACGGTCATGCTGGTGCGCACGCCGGCGCGTGTCAGCTGGCTAGATACCTGCTGCATCTCTCCCGCCGCGTTGTCAATCAGATCAGCCATCATCGATTCCTTTCGTTGAGCTCCGCGTGGCGGTCACCACTCAGAGCGGTTGTGAGAACATGCGATCCCCTAGCGAGTGCCGTCAGCGGCCGCGGGCGGTTCAGGCTCTGGGGTTCCGCGTGTGAGATCCGCAGGGCGACGTCGCCGAGCTCGAGGAGAGCATCATCAGGGAGAAGCGCGGGAACGCCCGCTGCGAGGGCATCCCCGTTGAGGTACGTGCCATTCGCTGCGCCCTGGTCTGTGACGGTCAACCGTCCAAGATCGTCGACGTCGACGACCAGGTGCGTGCGGGACACCTCGCGGCCCGGGCTGGTCAGCACGAGCACCGCGTGACGCGGCCGCGGCGCCGGCTGCCGACCAACCACAGCGGGAACAGCGACCACTTCCTCTCCCCCATCGTCGAACGAGACGACGATGGAGCGTTGCGGCGCCCGCCGGATCATGACCGTGTGCTCCTCGTCGACGGCGGTGTCCTCATCCGCAGGAGTCGCGAATTCCGCCTCCGGTTCCCAATGCAGCGCTGGCGCGGACGCCGCCGGTCTAGGGCTCTCCCCCGACTCGACGATCTCCTCCGGTGCCGGTGCCAGTGCCGGTCCCGGTGCCGGTGCCGGTGCCGGTGCCGGGAGAGGGCGCGGTGCGACGGGGACCGGCGCGAGAACGGGAAGCTCCGGTGCGGTGGGGGCGGTGACGATGCTGCGGGCGGGGGCAGGGACGATGTCTCCGGCGGGGTAGACGAACATCTCCCAGTAGCCGGCGGGATCGCTTGCGGTGAGGCGCTGAATCTCGTTCGTTGCGGCAGCGTAGTTGCGTGCCTGCTCGAGCACGCGCGCTCGAGCAGTGTCGACGTCCTCTTCTCGGAGTTTCATCTCGTGTCCGTCGAGGTCGATTCGCACGGACCCGTCGTGGCCGACGATCGATGTGATGCTCATGCGCTACCTGCTCTCAGGGCGGAATGGGATCTCGTCTGCGGACGGCTGGACGACACCGGTCACCGTGTTCGTGGCCTCGTTGACGGTGACCGTCCAGGTGGCCGTGTACTGAGACTCGAACCGAGGGCTGCCGGTGTCGGTGGTCCACTGCGGTTGGAAAGCCACGTCGACCGCGATGCGGTAGCTGCGTGCCCCAGGCTCCCCGGTCACGCTCTCCAGCTCCACGCTGGGGACGCTCTTGACGCTGACCGCGGCCGACACCAGCGATTCTCCGGTCGCCTCGATCGAGACCTTCCCGACGATCGGGTCACTGAACACGTCGAACCACACCGGCTCGAAGTTCGCCGCAACCTCCTGCGAGAACCCTGCCGCGATGTAGTTGCGCTCCCGCTGCGACTTCGTATCCGCGCCCTGGAACTGGACGGCGGTGGCCGCGGCCGTCGTCGCCATCTCCTCAATCTCGGCCGGGATCTCCGCGATCACGGGCTCCGCGCTGCCGGTGGGGGCGGCGTCCGGGGTCGATGTGGTCGTGTTTCGGCTGCCGCTGAGGGCAAGCCAGACGATCGCGCCGATGAGTACCGCGACGACCACACCGACGATGGCGATGATGATGATCTTCTTCTTGTCGAGCATGGTGTTCTCCTAGTACCAGTGGGGGTTGTTGCTTTGCCAGAAAGCCCAGGCGTCACACGGGGTGCCGTACCGGGATGAGATGTATCCGAGACCCCATCGGACCTGGGTGACGGCGTTGTCGCGCCAGTCGGCGCCGGCGGCGGCCATCTTCTCGGCGGGCAGCGCCTGCGGGATGCCATAGGCGCCGGAAGAGCGGTTCTCGGCGTGCGGGTTCCAGTTCGACTCGCCTGTCCACAGTCGCTCCAGGCATTGGAACTGGAGGGTGTTGCCGCCGAGGGCCTGCAGAGCGTATGCCTTGGCGTCCGAGGTGCCGGCGCCGCCGCTGGCACCTTCCCACCCCCAGAACTCCCAATGCCACGGTTCGGGGAGTCGTCCGTCAGGTTCGGCCCAGGCGGGGTGCCGCCAACCGAAGCTGGGGCCGTTGTCCTTCATCCACCGGTACTGCGGGGTGCTGAAACTGGCGATGCCGGTCCCGTAATCTACGGCGAGAGCCCACCCGTGGTCAGACGTGCCGGGTTCCGCTGCGCCCCCACCGTACTTACGCTTCGCTTCCACCTGGCCGGCGAAGTCTCGGTAGGCGTCACTGATGCCGATGTCGTACTCGAACTCGGCTTTGAACTTCTCGTTCATCGCGATCAGGCTCGCCACGGCATCGGAGCGCAGGTAGCGGCCCGGTGCCCACGGGATCTCCGTGAGCGCTTCCTGCGGGATGAATCCGTTGGAGTGGCCACCCCACGGGCCCGGTTCCACGCCGACCGGGTAGTTCCCGTTCGGTCGGTCGCGCTCCTGCTGCACCCCAGGGATCAGCCATCCCACGATGCTGATGATGAGGATCACCGTGGCGACCGTGATCGCGACGATCATCAGAACCGGGGCCGTGGTCACCGCGGTGGTCACCGATGCGACGACCGCGCGACCGGCGTGGGCGACCGCGGCCGCCGCACGCGAAACGGTGACGGCTGTTTTGCTAGCTGTCACACCGGCCTGTGCCGTGTTCTTCGCCACTTTCGCAGACTTGCGGGAGGCCTCCACGATGTTGCGGTGACGCATCTGACCCTGCAGCCCTGCACCTGCGCCGTGTACCGGCTTCCCCGCCGTCCTCGCAGCCTTCCCCGCCGCCTTCTTCGCTGTCTTGCCCGCTGAACGGACCGTTCCCTGCGCGCCCTGAGCGGTATGGCCGACCTCGTCGGCGGGGTCCTCCTCGCTGGAAAGAGCGGTGTAGGCGCGCCGCGTCCCGCCTGCGACTTTCCCGGCCGCGGCCGCGCTCTGGTCGATCAGTTTCACGCTGCGGTGCGAGAGCGCGAACTGTCCCAGATTTGTGCTGGCCGCTGGCCCCTCTTCGGTACGTCGCAGGCCGTCCATCAGGTGCCCTGCTCGGTTTCCTTGAACGTGGTCTCGTACAGCTTGTACAGGGGCCCGTCATCCGGGATCCGGCTGTCGAACCCGAGGACATTAGGCCCGCTTTTCAGCAGGCCCTGGCCGGCGAGAACGTGCTCGAACTTGCGGCGCTGATCGACGCTCAGGTGCAGCAACTCCACGAGGCTGTCGGCATCCGTCTCGGTCTGGCCCAGGATGGCGAGGAAGTCGCTGTTCGCGAGCATGAGCCGGGCGGCGGGATTCGCGAGAACCGCCTCGATGTTCTGGGTGACGCCCGTGGGGATGCCGCCGTACTTGCGGATACGGGCCCAGATCTGACGAAAAGTCTCAGCGATCTTCGGATCGTTGAAGAGAAGGTGGAACTCGTCGACGTAAATCCAGGTGCGGCGTCCCGCGAGACTGTTACGCACCACTCGTGTCCAGATCTGGTCGAGAACGACCATCATTCCGAAACTCTTCATCTGCGCACCCAGCCGTGAGATGTCGTAGGAGACGACCCGGGCGCGGGGGTTGACGTTGGTGAGCTGGGAGAACCCGCCCAGAGACCCGATCGTGTAGATCTCGAGTGCCGTCGCGAGCTGTCGCGCTTCCGGTTCCCCGCTGGCGAGCAGCGCTTCCCGAAGAGTGAAGAACGTCGGCATGACGCCGTGACCGGTGGTGCGATCGGCCGCGTACTGCTTGTAGAGCTTGTTCGTCACCCGGTCGGCGATCGAACGCTCCACGGGCGTCAGCCCGGCGGCCCCACCGATCTCGCTTTCCAGGACGGAGAGAACGAACTCGCTCTTAATCGCGATCGGGTCTTCATCGGGCGCGGCGTCGAGGTCGATCTCCATCGCGTTGATGCGCTGGTCACTACCCGCGTGCAGACGGACCGTTTCTCCCCCAAACGCCTTCACCAACGGCTCGTACTCGCGCTCGGGATCGATGACAATGATGTCGTCGTTGGGGCGCGAGAGGAACGTGTTCGCGATCTCCTGCTTCGCGAACACGCCCTTCCCGGAGCCCGAAGTGCCCATGATGAACCCGTTGCCGTTTCGGGTCCGTGTGCGGTCGGCGACGATCGCATTCGACGAATCAGCGTTCGTGCCGTACCAGTGCCCGCCGGGAACGAAGAGCTCCTGCGTGGTGAAGGGCACGACGATCGCGGCGGAGCTCGTGGTGAGAGTGCGCCGCATGGGGATCAGGCGCCGACCGATCGGCAGTTCGGTGGTGAGACCGTCGAGCTGCATGTACTTGAGGACCTCGACTGTGACGGACTGTGCACGGATCACCGTCATCGCCCGCTTCACGTTCTGCTCTAGCGCCTCCGGGCTGCCGCCGCTGACGCCGATCACCATCACCGTCGCGAACACCTTCTGGTTGGAGCTACCCAACTCGCTGCGCAGACCGCGTGCCTCATTGAGCGCGTCGACGAGCTTCTGCGGAATCATGTCCTCACCGATGCCCTGCTTCATCGCGATCTTCCGCTCACGAATCGTCTGCATCTCCAGCTCGGCGATCTGCCGCTCAACGAGACTCATCCCCTCCGTCTGCGCATACGGCTCGAGGTGGAAACTGACCGTCAGGTCGCACTTGATCTCGGTGAGTTCGGTGATGAGCCGGTCCGACAACCACACGGGGTAGTCGCGCACCCACAGCACGCTGTGGAACGTGTCGCCGGAGCCGTTGACGAGGGTGACCGGCCCGGCCTTGTCCTTGTGCTCGATCGCCCACGGCGCCACGTAGTCGTGCGTGGCGCGGCGCCCGTCCGCCGCGAACTCCTCCTCGGTGAAGGAGAACAGCTCATGCGGACGCAGAATGTGCGAGAAAACGGCGAGGCGTTCCGTCCGACCCAATCGCTCGACGCGGCACCCGTCCATCGCGGACAGTGCTGCCTCCATCTCGTGCGTGATCTGGGTCAGGGCCGCCTCCGCCTTGTCCTGATCCGGTTCCTGGACAGTGACGGTGAGGTACTTCGTGGTGACGGTGTTCCCGCTGGCGGAGGCGAGCTTGTCGCGGACGATGCGGTTCGCGTCCGCGCGGTAGCTGTCGAACGCATCGCCGGTGAGTGGCTTGTGCAGCAGGCTGGCGACATCGGCGTCATCGAGGACCCGGTTCACGATCGTCTCCTGGATTCGCGATCCGGCACCGAAGGAGTTGAGGAACCGGGCCCAGCGGTCAACGATGCCGGTCTGGTGGTCCTGTCCCGCCGCAACGTAGTTGATGTCGGAGATGCGGACCGTGACGCTCCACTCGTCCGCGCCCAGCCACGCCACACCGCTGGGCAGCATCGTCCGGTACCCGAGGATGTCGCGCGTGCGCTTCGGCGCCGCTTTGAAGGCGTTCTGTTGCCGCGAGTTGTCGAGCCCGATCTTGGAACGGACTCGCTTCTCACCGACCGCCGCGGGCGCGCCGCGGTGGTCCTTCTGGGCGCTCCGAGGGCGACCGCCGCGGTCGCGCCGGGGAGCGGCGCTTTCGTCCTGCCGGCTGCTGGGAAGGGCCGTGAGTCCCTGCGTCGACAGATACGGGTTCGCCGGCGTTGAGGCCGACTCGCTCTGCGGGGACATGTGCGTAGGTGTCTTCATAGTTGATGACCTTCGATGTGAGCTGGTGACGGAAGTAGTACTGGGCGTATTCCTCGGGATTGATCCCCATCGGGCGCGCCCACGCCCAGAAAGCGACCGGGACGATGACGGGGAACATCGCCCACATGCCGGCGGTGCCCGCAGTGCTCAGAGCCTCCGCGGCCGGCCTGCCAGCACCGTCGAGAGTCGCGGCGATCGCGACATCCCAGGACGTACCGGCCAGGACGAGGGCGACGGTTGCGACGGCGAAAAAGACCGCCCCACCGCCGACGAACATGATGGCCAGAGCGGCAAGCTGCCGCCAGGTCCGCCCAAACATCGGCTTCGCCTCAAAAGCGGCGATGTCCTTGTGGGTCTTCATCTCGAGCGCCATGCTCAGCCCTCCCCGATGATCGCCTTGGCGATGTTGTTGGCCCCGAACATGAGGAAGATGAGGATGATTGCCGAGAACAGGAACCCAGCGAAGTTGCTGGCGATGAACGGCAGAACATTCCCACCGTCGTAGACGATGGTGTCGGTCATCGCTCCGGCCAGCAGCGCCTGATAGAGCTTCAGAGCGAGAACGATCACCACGCCGCTGATCGCCACCACCGAGAACCTCTTCAGAAAGCCGATTCCGATCTGTTTGGTGTCCTCGTGCATGAGGAACACCACGGGGAGGCTGGCGAACGCCCCCAACAGGTACATCTGCAGGAACCGGATCAGGATGAGGACACCGACGATCACCGTCCCGAACGCCGACACGATCCACGGCAGCAGAAGGATGAGGATCATCACGAGCTGGTTCATCGTGCCCGCCTCATCGATCGCACCCCGCATCTGGTCTCCCAGCGGGGCTCCCGATGTGGGGCTGTCCGCCCCCACATCGAGGCCGTTTACGACCGTGGACATCCACGCGGAGACCTCGGCGAGAGCATTCAAGATCATGGGTGCGTTCTGGCAAACCACGAACACCATCACGATTTTGAACATCGTGACCGAGATGATCCGCGTGCCCAGCTCGCGATCGCCATCCGTGCGAGCTGACGTGCTCGCCAGCAACATCGACGAGATGATCGCGAGCACGATCGACGTCACGGGCTTTACCGCCGTGCTGTGGACCAGCATCATCGCGTTGTACACGTTCCCGTTGAACTCCTGGGGAGTCGTCAACAGATTCTGATAGTCCACCGCCGTCCCCGTGGACAGCGCGTTCAGCCACGCAACGATGAGGTCAACCACGACGGTTACCAGCCGATTGCGAACGTCTTGAACAGTGCTGCAGCAGCGAGGATCATCCCGCCGCCCACGATCTGCCAGACCCCGGACTGGATCTGAGGGCCGGCATGATCTTTCAGGCCGCCCGCCAAGGCGATCGCCCCCCACAGCAACCAGAGGCCACCGCCGATCATGGCGAACTGGGAGATGAGGTCGAGGATGGTTTGCATCAGAGGAGGCATCAGGAGTTCCTAACTGTTGTGCCGGCAGAGCCGGCGGGTCGAATCTGGGAGAAATGGGAGCGGTCGACGCCCGTCATCGGCGCCTCTGTGTCGTCGAGGATGTTGTCTTCGGGCGGGGCAAGAATTCGGGGATGATCTTCATCTGCCCCTTCTCTCGCCCGAATCGGAGCGTGGCGGTGAACCGGGCGCCCTTGCTGCTGACGAAATCGGTTGCGGTCACCGTGCCCCCGTTGGTCAGGGACTCGATCTCTTCGGCCGTGAAGGCGTGACGGCACCAGACCTCCGGCGGGACGTCGTTGCCAGCGGCGTCGGTGTTCCCGAACCGAGGCTCGAAGACCACCAGTGCCCTCCCCTCGACGCGCTTCGTGGCCAGGCGGCCACGCGCAGCGAAAGACGGGTCAGCGGCGCCAGCGGCCTCCTTCTTCGCGGAGATCGCGGCGAACGTGATCTCCTCCCCCGCAAGCAGCCGCTCGCACTCGGTGTCGGTGAACCGGTGCCCAGACCAGACCCGTCCGAATCGGACAGCCCGTCCGTTCCAGGTCCCCTCGACCATCTCCCGCTGCTGCGCAACCGTCAGGCCGAGCTCATCCCGCATCGTCGCTGCGTTGCGGGACATGGTGGCGATGTCCTCGGTCACCCACTGCGCGACGATCGCTGTTACCTCGTCGACGGTGCGGGTCCCGTCAGCGACAGCCCGCATCTCCGCCTGTACGTGCTCGGTGATCCCGAGATCCCCGATCCTCGTCCCCGGCAACAGCCGATACCCCATGTCGCCGTACTCGGTGAGAGTGAGCTTCCCTCGAGCGTCGGCCATCAGCGGCCACTTGTTCGACGCGGACGGCTCCTTAGTGAGCTCCGCGTAGGTAGAGGTGCGGGTGGCGCCGGTGCCGACGTCGCGCTTCTCCAGCTGCTTCATCAGCCACTTCATCGACGGATGCTCCGGCCGCTTGTTCACGCCCTCGTACACGAACGGCATCGCCCGGGTGCCCAGACCCGTCGCCGCTGGCGCGTCGTCGTCCTGCGCGTCGCCCGCGGCCTCTTCCGTGAACACCTGCTTCCAGCCCAGCGATACCGGCACCGTCGCACGCCCGACGAATGTCGGCCACTCGACCACGTGGCCCACCTGCGCTTCGTACACGTAGTCCGCTGCGAACATCGCCAGGAAGCTATGCGCGAGCTCCTCATAAATGAGAGCCCCGGTAGCCCCGTACTTCTGAGCAATGACCTCGCGGGATGCCGGCACGCGCAGCCCTGGACGGTTCGCCCCATGCGCTCCCGAATCCTTCACGTGAGTCTTCCGGGACACTCGCACCGTCAGCAGCGCAGCGTCGACGTTCACAACCGCTGCGATCTCGTCGACCAACGGAAGGAGATCATTGAACTGCTCCGTCGTGATCGTCTTGTCCTCCGTGCGCGGATAAGACACCACCTGGTCCTCATACATCCGCTGGTAGGTCGCAAGCACCTCATCCGCCTTCACGCCCTTCGACGACAGGCGAGAGCTCAGCCCAGCGAGATCCAGCAGTCGGGGCGGTGCGACGTGCTTCTCCGCACGCGAATCCACAACCACCATCGACGGGGTGTACTTCTGCGGAACAGCTGCTGGGGACGGGAACGAGGGCTCTTCCGGGTCCGCATACCGGACACCGTTCTCGTCCTCGAACCGGTTCTGGAAGAAGGGACGCTTCACCCACTGCGTGTGAGCCTTCAACTGCTCCCCGACCAGGAGCAGCATCGCCGACTTGAGCCGCCCCTGACGCAGCACCGCACGCTGCGCCGCGGTGATCGTCGCTACCCGCGTGAACTGCTGTGTCAACCAGTCGAACCGCGAACGAGCCAGCGCCTTCTTGTACTCGTCGAATTCCTCGATCCCGCCCACGATCTCTCTCCGAGTCGTGAACGCCTTCCGAATCGACGCGGCGGCCTCATCGGTGAAGAACATGCGCGAGAGCTTCGCCGGGACGATGCCCAGCTCGAGCATCGGTTCCGCGAACAGAAGACCGCCCTCACCAGAAGGATCCACATCAGTGGCGACCACTACTTCGGATGCCGTGCGCGCCTTCGCCTCAAGGGTGCGCAGGATCTCCGTCACCCCGGACTGCGTCGACCGCTTACGCGACCACCGCAACTCCACAGGGTTCCACGGCAGGCACTCCAGATCCCACGACCGGTAGCGGTCGACCAGGCCTGCCGCCACCTGCTCATGCGGTTCCCGGAACTCATACAGGTGACCCCGCAGCGCCACGATCTCGTACCGAGTGCCCTCAAAAGAACCGGCCATCCCGCCCAGCGCTTCGGCCATATTCCGGGCCGCACTCGGCTTCTCAGCAACAATCAGAACGTAGCCGTCAACCACGACGCTGCCCCGCAGCTCCCGTGGATTCAGGGGTGTCAGGGGTGAGCTCGCCGAGGTGGTTCGCGAGCACGGCGACCTCGAGCGGTGACACGTTGAGGATTCGGGCGAACGCCTCGACGTCGTTGAGTGACATCGGGACCTTGCCGTTCCGGCGGGCGTAGAAGGTGGGGCTGGACATGCCCGCCCGCTCATACAGTTCCTTCGCGGAAATGCTCGCCCTGCCCAGCATCATGCTGATCGCGTCACTGTTCAGGCGTGCCCACCGTCCCGCGGGCCGCGGAACCCTAGCCACGGTCGTTGTCCTCGGCGTGGCCGGCGATGATCGCGATCGCGAGGACCAGCGACGTCACCCGCGCCGGGTCCCGCGTCCATCCCGCGTTCTGCAGAGTCGTCGTGATGAGCGTCTGCTCGAGCATGCTGTCCGCCTCCTGCAGAAGCCCGGTCGC
>Ga0326721_10000199_pt1 | contig 21872 bp, 16 predicted proteins | sample SGPome_FD_203951 | JGI IMG/M metagenome (GOLD analysis project Ga0326721, IMG submission 203951) | Soil microbial communities from Southern Great Plains, Lamont, Oklahoma, United States - SGP_1_2016 | ecosystem: Engineered > Artificial ecosystem > Soil microcosm > Unclassified | place: USA...
GACTACGCGATGGTCAAGACGGTGACCCCGGCCGAGCTGGTCGGCAAGCGTCTCGGTGACACCGGCGTGCGGGCCCGCCATGGTGTCACCGTCGTGGCCGTGCACCGCCAGGGCGACGGCTTCACCTACGCCACCGCCGACACCGTGCTGGAAGAGGGCGACACCATCATCGTGTCCGGCCGGACCGCGGCCGCCGAGCGGTTCGCCCAGCTGCGCTAGCGGCGGCGGCTTCCAGGCATTGGACGCTGCCGGGCCGTCACCGTCATGCGGCCGGCTAGCTTCGCGGCCTGCGGGGGCCGCGACGGCGAGGTCGCGCCGCAGGATTGCCGTCGGGTTGCCGAGCCGGGACGATCACGTCCTCGCTGACCGCGCGGTCGCGGGCGGTGGCCCCGGCTGGGTCAGCGGGTGTGGCCAGCCCGGCTCGAAGGTCGAGGGCGGCGTTGTCCAGCCGGTCCCGCACCGTGGTGAGGGCGGTTTCGGGCACGTTCGGATATCGGTCGACCTCGACAGCGTCCAGCGCAGCGCGCAATTTCTCCACTGTGCCGGTGACGATCGCGCGGGCCCGGCGGGCGGGCAGCCCCCAGGACATGCCTTCTGCGAGCAGATCGTCGGTGCTGATGTCGCCCATGCGGTACTTGCCATTGATGTCCAGCGCGCTGAGCTGGTTTGCGCCAGGGTGATGTAGATGCATAGCGGTGTCATAGGCGGGCGCCAACGTGGCGGTGCCGTCGGAATGGCGCAGGAAGGAGATGTTCTTGGCGTGAAAGTCGGTGTTGCCGATCAGGTGATTGAAGCTCACCAGCGCGAGCAGTCGGTCCGGCTCGCTGCCGCCGTCGCGGAGAACCTGAGCCGCCTGCTTCAGCGACGGTGTCAGATTGCCGCGCTGAAACTTGCGGACCGGGTCGTTGGTATTGATTCCCAACGCCTGCGCCAGATCCTCCTGGTGGATGCGCCGCACGCCGTCGACGGTGTCGAAGCGGTCATAGCGAGATACCGCGATCGCCCGGACGCCGGCCAGATCGAGGATCTCGGCGGTGATGGTCGTGAGACCGATCGCGGGAGCGAGGTCGAGTGATAAAACCTCGGTGTCCACGACATCTGCTGCCCGCGAGTCGGCCGGGTGAGCGAGTTTGATGATCCAGGTAGATGGCGCACCCGCCTTACATGCCTGCCATCCGGACGCATCGCGGTGCAAGCCGATCTTGGGCTGCATTCCCGCCAGGGAAATCGACTCACTGCCGCGCAGCTGCGGGTCCGTCGGTGAGTGCTGGTCGATGTCGAGCAGCCGTTGACCGGCCTCTGCCTCGCTGAGGGGTTCATAGTGCCCGACCCGGACGGGTTCCGGTTCGTCCACCGGCTGGAACACCAAGGCGCCTGCGGTGTCGCGGCCGTAACGGTTGATGAGTCCGTAGGTGTCTTCCGAGGCCAGTCCCGCGTCCATCGCGTAGTTCAGACGCGCGTTGCCCTCGGGCAGCAGACCGTTGAGGAACGCTGCAACCCGCGCCGGATGGGGACACCCACCGCCTGTGATCGGCAGCAGATTCGACACCACCCGCGCATTGCTCCCCCACCGCTCGTACGCCTGGGCGGTCCAGGTCAGCTCGATGCCACGACCATCGGATAGAACGGCGACTTGGGTTCCGTAGAGCCACACAGCCAGCGGCTCGCGTCCGCTCACTGCGGCGCATCCTGATTCGGGGAACCGGCTGCGTCGACGGTGGCCTCGATGGTCAGACGTGCCCCCAGTATCCGTAACAGACCGAAGAGCCGGTCGGAGTACAGCGTGGGCTTGCCCGATTCGATCTCATACAAGTACCGGCGGCTGATCCCCAGCGCGTCGGCTAGCTCTTGCTGGGTCAGGTCGCGTTCTGTGCGCAGTTCCGCGAGGAACCTGCCCAGATCAGCGGCGGACAGCACTCGAGCCCAGCGGCGTGAGGCAGGCGCGGACGAACCGCTGAGAGCATATTCGCTCGCCTCCATGTTGAGAGCATATCATCCTATCAATCGGAAGCGAGGATATAATCCCCTCAGCCGGATAGGATCATATCCTCCCCAGACTCCGTGTCCTTGCTGGCCGGGCGTAAGCCGGCAGGTCCTTTCAGGAGCGGTCCAGCACCGCTCGCAGGTAGCCGGCGGTGCGGCTCGCCTCGCTGGCGGCGACCTGGGCCGGGGTGCCGGTCGCCACGATCTTCCCGCCCTCGTCACCACCGCCCGGGCCGAGGTCGATCACGTGGTCGGCGCCCGCGACGACGTCCATGTCGTGCTCGATGACGACGACCGTGTTGCGCGCGTCGACCAGTGAGTGCAGCAGCCGCATCAGCTGCTCGACGTCGGCCGGATGCAGGCCGGTGGTCGGTTCGTCGAGCAGGAAGAGGGTGTGACCGCGCCGGGCTCGCTGCAGCTCGGTGGCCAGCTTGATGCGCTGCGCCTCGCCACCGGACAGCTCGGTGGCCGGCTGGCCCAACTTCAGGTAGCCCAGGCCGACCTCGGCGAGAGTGGCCAGGCTGCGCGCGATGCCCGGCACGTCGGCGAAGAAGCCGGTGGCGGCGTCCACGGTCAGCGCGAGGACGTCGGCGATCGACCTGTCGCGGTAACGCACCTGGAGGGTCTCGGGGTTGTACCGCGCCCCGTGGCAGACCGGGCAGGGCGAGTACGTGCCTGGCAGGAACAGCAGCTCCACCGCGACGAACCCTTCTCCCTGGCAGTGCGGGCACCGGCCGCCCTCGACGTTGAACGAGAACCGGCCGACCGAGTAGCCGCGCCGCCTGGCCGCGTCGGTGGCCGCGAACAGCTTGCGCACCCCATCGAACAGGCCGGTGTAGGTGGCCAGGTTCGACCGCGGCGTGCGCCCGATCGGCTTCTGGTCCACCTCGACCAGCCGGTCGATCGCCTCCAGCCCGGTGACGTGGCCAACGGCGCCGCCGGCGAGATCCTGTTCGTCATCCTCATCGTCGGTGGCCGCGCCATCCCTGGCCGCGCCGAGGTGATCGGATACCGCGGTGGCCAGGGCCGCGGTGACCAGCGTGGTCTTGCCCGAGCCCGACACCCCCGTGACGGCGGTGAACACTCCGAGCGGGATGTCGACATCCACGCCGTCGAGATTGTGATGGCTCACACCGCGCAGCTGGATGAGCCCGGTGGGCGTCCGGCCGTGCTGGACCGGCCGCGCCGGTTCGACCAGGTAGCGACGCGTCACCGAGTCCGCCGCTCGCTCGAGCCCGGCCGGTGGGCCGCTGTAGAGCACCCGGCCGCCGTGCGCCCCCGCGCCCGGGCCGACGTCGATCAGCCAGTCGGCGTGGCAGATCACGTCCAGCTCGTGCTCAACGACGAGCAGCGAGTTGCCTGCCGCGCGCAGCCTCCTCAGCACGCCGAGCAGGGTGGCGGTGTCGTCGGGGTGCAGCCCGGCCGACGGCTCGTCCAGGACGTAGACGACGCCGAACAGGCTGGATCGCAGCGCCGTCGCCAGCCGGAGCCGTTGCAGCTCACCGGAGGACAGGGTCGGGGTCGCGCGGTTCATCGCGAGGTAGCCCAGGCCCAGTTCGGTGAGCACCTCGATGCGGGCCAGCAGGTCGGCGACGATGCCGCGGGCGACCTCGCTGTCTGCGACCGCGCTCAGCCGGGCCGGGAGCATCGTCAGCGGCAGCGCGGTCAGGTCGGCGATGCTCGCGCCGGCGACCGTGACGGCCAACGCCTCGGGCCGCAGCCCGGCGCCGCCGCAGACCGGGCAGGGGCGGATCTCGACGTGCTGCAGCGCCTTCCTGCGCAGGGTCGCGCTCTGCGACGTCGCCAGGGTATGCAGCACGTAGCGCCGGGCGCTCTGGTAGGTGCCCTGATACGGCCGTTGGATCCGGTGCGCCTCCCGCTCGGCATGGACGGTGACCACGGGTTGCTCATCGGTGAACAGGATCCAGTCCCGCTCGGCTTGCGGCAGCTCGCGCCACGGCCGGTCGATGTCGTAACCCAGGGTGGCCAGGATGTCGCGGTAATTCTTGCCCTGCCAGGCGCCGGGCCAGGCCGCGATTGCCCGATCACGTATGGACAAACTCGGATCGGGCACCAGCGAGGCCTCGCTGACCTCGTGCACCCGGCCCAGGCCGTGGCAGCGCGGGCAGGCCCCGGCCGGGGTGTTCGCCGAGAACGCGTCGGAGTCCAGCCGATCCGCGCCGGCGGGATAGTCACCCGCCCGGGAGAAGAGCATCCGCAAGGAGTTGGACAGCGCGGTGATGGTGCCGACCGTGGACCGCGACTGGGGTACACCGCGCGCCTGCTGCAGCGCGACGGCCGGGGGCAGCCCGGTGATCTCGCGAACGTCGGGAACCGCCACCTGGTCGATCAGCCTGCGCGCGTACGGGGCGACCGATTCCAGGTAGCGTGCCTGCGCCTCGGCGAACACCGTTCCGAACGCCAGCGATGACTTGCCCGACCCCGACACGCCGGTCACCACCACCAGCGCGTCACGCGGGATGTCGACGTCGACGTCGCGCAGGTTGTGCACCCGCGCGCCCCGCACGGAGATCACCGCATCAGCTGGCTTGCCCATCCGTCGATCTTCGCAGCCGCCCGATGGCGGTCCGTGCCGGCGGTTAGACCCCCGGACCGGTGGAGCGGGGCGGACATCGGGAAATAGCCGTCGATGCTAAGACCGATACATTTCGCCGCAAACAGTCAATGGCGCGCCCTCCACCGGCGATCCGCTCGTCGGCAGCCTGCTGATGCTGTCAACCGCATAATGACTGATGCGCCTGACCGACCTATAGTCTGGTGACACGCCCCAGATTGCCCGGCCTGACCAGGTTACGTTTTCGCATTGCGGACACTAGTATTTGCTTGACGGAAGCAACGGCTCACTACGGGGTGAGGTCGCGCGCCGTTGCTCGCCCAGCAGCGGCGGGTAAGCAGGAGCCGAGAAAGCGTCGAGGGACAACGGATGCCAGCTAGGGCCACGAGCAATGCCGCGAATGGCGCCACCACCACGCCTGCTGCCAAGAGCGGGTCCGGAACGGTGCAGTCCATCGAGCGGGCGTTCAGCCTGCTCGAGATCGCTGCCGACCACGGCGGCATGCTGACGCTGTCCCAGCTCGCCGCCGACTCGGGCCTGCCGATGCCCACCATCCACCGCCTCGTCCGCACCTTGGTCGACCTGGGCTATATGCGTCAGGAGCCGTCCCGCCAGTACGTGCTCGGCCCGCGGCTGATCCGGCTCGGCGAGAGCACCTCCCGGATGCTGAGCATCTGGGCGCGCCCGCACCTGTCCAAGCTGGTCGACGCGCTCGGCGAATCGGCGAATCTGGCCATGCTCGACGGCGACGAGGTGGTCTACATCGCCCAGGTGCAGTCCAGGCACTCGATGCGCATGTTCACCGAGGTCGGGCGCCGGGTGAATCCGCATTGCACCGCGGTCGGCAAGGCGATGCTGGCCAGGATGCCGCGTGAGTCGGTGCACGAGCTGCTCAAGCGCACCGGCATGCCCCGGCACACCGACCACACGATCACCACCATCGCCGACTTCGATCGCCAGCTCGAGGAAGCCGCTGCCAAGAACTATGCGGTGGACGAGGGCGAGCAGGAGCTCGGCGTGCGGTGCGTCGCCGCCGTCGTGCCGGATGTCGCCTCGAAGCTGGCCATGTCGGTGTCCGGCCCGGCTACCCGGATGACCGACGACCTCATCGAGCGGGCGGTGCCGCTGCTCGAACAGGCATGCGTCGCGCTGTCGAAAGACCTGCAGTACTAGGCGGTCTCGCACGCTTGCTACCGCGGAGATCACCGTGCCCGGTGACGCAGCGGTCGCCAGCGCGGGGTCCTACGAGCCCTCGGCGGCCACTTGACCCGGTGATGTCGGCGACTCTATGGTTCTCCTAGGCGGAATCTGCCTTCCACTATACGAAAATTAAGGGGCCGGATGACTCCCACCGCAGGAATCGACATCAACGGTGCGCCGTCGGCCGGCCAGGACGAGATCCTGACGACGGACGCGCTGGAGTTCCTCGCGGGCCTGCACCGGAGCTTCGATGCACGCCGGCTCGAGCTGCTCGCGGCCCGTGACGCGCGCTACGCGGAGCTGGCCGCCGGCGGCGCCCTCGGGTTCCTGCCCGAGACCGACCACATTCGCACCGGTGACTGGCGGGTCGCCCCACCCGCGTCCGGTCTGGAAGACCGCCGCGTCGAGATCACTGGGCCGACCGATCGCAAGATGACCATCAACGCGCTGAACTCGGGCGCGAAGGTCTGGCTGGCCGACTTCGAGGACGCCACCACGCCGACCTGGGGCAATGTGGTCGACGGCCAGCTGAACCTGCGAGACGCGATCGATCGCAAGGTCGACTTCACCTCCGCCGACGGCAAGAGCTACGCCCTGGGAGAGCAGCTGGCCACCATCGTGGTCCGGCCACGCGGGTGGCACCTTCCCGAGAAACACCTCCTCGTCGACGGGGCGCCGATGTCCGGCGCGCTGGTGGACTTCGGGCTCTACTTCTTCCACTGCGCCCAGCGCCAGCTGGACGCCGGGCTCGGCCCGTACTTCTACCTGCCGAAGATGGAAAGCCACCTCGAGGCCCGGCTGTGGAACGACGTCTTCGTCCATTCCCAGGACGCGCTGGGCATCCCGCAGGGCACCATCCGGGCCACCGTCCTGATCGAGACCTACCCGGCCGCGTTCGAGATGGAGGAGCTCCTCTACGAGCTGCGTGACCACTCGGCCGGCCTGAATGCCGGGCGCTGGGACTACATGTTCAGCGTCATCAAGAAGTTCCGCACCCGTGGCTCGGAATTCCTGCTGCCGGACCGGGCATCGGTGACCATGACCGTTCCGTTCATGCGCGCCTACACCGAGCTGCTGGTGCGCACCTGTCACAAGCGCGGCGCGCACGCGATCGGCGGGATGGCCGCCTTCATCCCGAACCGGCGCGACCCCGAGGTCAACGACAACGCGCTCGCGAAGGTGCGTGAGGACAAGACCCGCGAGGCCAACGACGGCTTCGACGGATCGTGGGTGGCTCACCCGGACCTGGTTCCGATCTGCCGCGAGGTCTTCGATGCCAAGCTCGGCGACCGCCCGAACCAGCTGGACCGGCTGCGGGAGGAGGTGTCGGTCACCGCGGACCAGTTGCTCGATGTAGCGTCCACACCGGGATCCATCACCGAGGCGGGGCTGCGCAACAACATCAGCGTGGGGATCCAGTACCTGGCGTCCTGGTTGCGGGGCACCGGCGCGGTCGCCATCTTCAACCTGATGGAGGACGCCGCCACCGCCGAGATCTCCCGGTCGCAGGTGTGGCAGTGGCTGCACAACGATGTCAAGCTGGACACCGGCCAGGTCGTCAGCCGAGAGCTGGTGTTGCGGCTGGTCGACGAGGAGGTCGCGAAGCTGCCGGGTGATGCGGGCGACTACGAGGAGGCCAAGGCCACCTTCCTCGCCGTGGCCGTCGCCGACGACTTCGCCGAGTTCCTCACCCTGCCTGCCTACGCGGTGATGGACTGAGAGGGCGATGCCCGCTGATTCGAGCGCCCCGGCGCCCCTCTCACCCGCTTTCCAGGTTGAGCTGGAGGCGTTGCTAGGCCGCGACGGGGTGATCTCCGAACCCACCGAGCTGCGCACCTATGAGTGCGACGGACTCACCGGCTACCGGGTCACGCCTGCCCTGGTGGTGCTGCCCCGCAGCACCGACGAGGTGGCGGCCGTAGTGGCGGCCTGCGCCCGCGAGCGGATCCCGTTCGTCGCCCGCGGCGCGGGAACCGGGCTGTCGGGTGGAGCGCTGCCGGTGGCCGACGGCATCGTCATCGGCCTGGCCCGGATGCGCGGCATTCTCGACCTCGACGCCGCCAACCAGCGGATGACCGTGCAGCCCGGGGTGACCAACGCCGAGATCTCCCGGATCGCCGCGCCGTCCGGGTTGTACTACGCGCCCGACCCGTCCAGCCAGATCGTGTGCACCATCGGCGGCAACGTCGCGGAGAACAGCGGCGGCGCGCACTGCCTGAAGTACGGCTTCACCACCAACCACGTGCTCGGCCTGACCCTGGTGACCCCGGACGGTTCGGTGGTGCGGCTTGGCGGGGACTACGCCGATCCGCTCGGGCCGGACCTGCTCGGCGTGGTGGTCGGCAGCGAGGGCACCCTGGGCATCGTCACCGAGGTGACCGTTCGCCTGCTCGCCAAGCCGGAATCGATCCGCACCCTGGTCGCCGACTTCGACTCGGCCGAGGCTGCCGCGGGCGCTGTCAGCGGCCTGGTGTCCGCCGGGGTCATTCCGGCCGCGGTGGAGATGCTGGACGCGCTCGCCATCCAGGCCTGCGAGAAGGCCACCGGCGCCGGCTTCTCCCTCGATGCGGCCGCCGCGCTGATCGTGGAGCTGGACGGCTTCGACGCCTCGTGCGCCGAGGACTTCGACCTGGCCAGGCAGCTCTGCCTGGACAATGGGGCGACCCGGATCCGGGTGCCGGCCGACGCCGGGGAACGGGCGCTGATCTGGCAGGGGCGGAAGTCGGCCTTCGCCGCGATGGGCCGGATCAGCCCGGATTACTTCGTGCAGGACGGGGTGATCCCCCGCACCCGGCTCGCCGACGTGCTGGGCAGCATCGAGGACCTGGCCAACGCCGCCGGCCTGCGGGTCGCCAATGTCTTTCACGCCGGCGACGGCAACCTGCACCCGCTGGTGCTCTACGACGCCCGGATCGAGGGCCAGGCCGAGCGGGCCGAGGAGCTGGCCACCGCCATCGTCGAGCTGTGCGTCGACGCCGGTGGCTCGATCAGCGGCGAGCACGGGGTGGGCGCGGACAAGGCCTGCTCGATGATGAAGATGTTCTCCCCGGATGACCTCGCCGTCATGCGCAGGGTCCGTCAGGCCTTCGATCCGCTGGACCTGTGCAACCCGGGCAAGGTGTTTCCGACGCCACGGCTGTGCGGCGAGCTGCCCGGCCCGTACCGCGCGCATCCCCTGGAAGCCGCGGGCGTGATCGGCCGAGGATGAGTGGACATGACTGACATCGCAGCAGGACAGCGGGCCGACGTGCAGGCGCCGAGCACCGTCACCGAGGCCAGCGCGCTGCTGGCTGCCGGCGTCGCGGACCGGTTGCGCGTGGAGATCCGCGGCGGGGGCAGCAAGCCCGGCTGGGGCGCCGAGCTCGACCCGGTCGACCTGCGGCTGCGCACCGTCGCCCTGAACCAGCTGCTCGCGCACCGGCCAGGGGACATGACTGCCAGCGTGCAAGCCGGAATGCCGTTGGCCGACCTGCAACTCCTGCTCGCCGAGCACGGTCAGTGGCTGGCGCTCGACCCGCCGTCCGAGCCGTTCGGAGCGACCGTGGGCGGCTTGCTCGCCACCGGCGAGGCCGGACCGCGACGGCTGCGGTACGGCACCATGCGAGATCTGGCGATCGGCGCCACGGTGGTGCTGGCCGACGGCACGATCGCCAGCAGCGGCAGCCACGTGATCAAGAACGTCGCCGGCTACGACCTGACCAAGCTCTTCCACGGCTCGCTGGGCAGCCTGGGGCTGATTGCCGAGGTGATCGTCCGGCTGCATCCGCTTCCGCCGGCGTCGGCGGTGGTGCACGCTCGGGCGTCGGCTGCCCAGGCCTCCATGGCGACTCGGGACATCGCCGGGTGTGGAGCGGAGCCGACCGCCGTCGAATGGGTCCGGCGCGCCGGCGCGCCGGCAGACGGAGTTCTTGCCGTGCGGTTCGATGGCAGCGCGGCCAGCACCGTCGCGGCGGCCGGCCGGGTCGCCACCCTGCTGCAGGCCGCGAACCTGACACCGCAGGTCACCACCGGCGCCGACGCTGCCCTGCACTGGCGGCGCCAGACCGCGCCTGCCGGTCCGGCTGGTCTGGTGCTGCGGGCGGGGGCCCGGCCGGACCGGATGCCCGGGATCGTCGCGGCGCTGGATCGGCTGACCGACGCTTCCGAGGTCACCGCGAGTGTCATGAGCAGCACGGCGCTGGGGCTGCACACCATCACACTGGCCGGCCCGGTCGCCGCTCAGGCCGCGGTGGCCTTCGCGCTGCGCGGCGCTGTCGAGCAGGCGGGTGGCGCGCTCACGGTGCGCCGGCCGGCCGGGTTCGCTGCCGGCGACCTGGACCCGAACGGGCCGCCGCCGTCGTCAACCCCGTTGCTGGCGCTGGTGAAAGCTCAGCTGGACCCGGACGGCCGATGTGCTCCAGGGCGCTTTCGTGGCTGGTTCTGACACCGCCTCGACCACTCGATACCCGCGTCCGCGCGGTAGGAAAAGGGAGATCGCATGACCGACTCCGCTGATGTGCCACTGGGTCCCAGCGCGGCTGACCGCGTCTCCGACAACGTGCTGCAGATCCAGGACGGCGGCGGCGCCGGCATCTTCGACGCGTTCTCGCCGCCGTCGGACGATCTCATCTCCGACTGCGTGCACTGCGGCTTCTGCCTGCCCGCCTGCCCCACCTACACCCTGTGGGGAAACGAGATGGACTCCCCGCGTGGCCGCATCTACCTGATGAAGGCTGGCAAAGAGGGCACCGTGGCGATGGATGACGCCTTCGCCGGGCACTTCGACTCCTGCCTGGGGTGCATGTCGTGCGTGACGGCCTGCCCCAGCGGTGTCCGGTACGACGAGTTACTGGAATCGGTGCGGCCGCAGCTGGAGCGCAACCACCGGCGCAGCCTGTCCGACCGGCTGTTCCGGGGGCTGATCTTCGCGCTGTTCCCCTACCCCCGACGGCTGCGAGTCGCGGCGGTGTTCGGCGCCCTCTACCAGCACACGCTGCGAGGCCCGCTGACCCGTTCCGGGCTGGTGCGACGGCTGCCGGCGCGGCTGCGGGCGATGGAGGCGTTGCTGCCGCCGCTGAAGCTGCGCGACCTGACGGTTCGCCAGGCCGAGTTCACCCCGGCGGTCGGCCAGACCCGGCGGCGGGTCGCGATGCTCACCGGCTGTGCGCAGCAGGTCTTCTTCTCCGAGGTGAACGCCGCGACGGCCCGGGTGCTGGCAGCCGAGGGCTGCGCGGTGTACGCGCCGGCCGACCAGCAGTGCTGCGGCGCGCTGTCGGTGCACGCCGGCCGGGAGCCGGAGGCGCTCGCCCGGGCCAGGAAGCTGATCGACCGCTTCGCGCGGCTGGAGATCGACACCATCGTGGTCAACGTCGCCGGCTGCGGATCGACCCTGAAGGAGTACGGCACGCTGCTGCGCGAGGACCCGGAGTACGCGGAGAAGGCCGCCGCATTCTCGGCCAAGGTCCGCGACATCTGCGAGCTGCTGGACGAGCTGGCGCCGGTAGCCGAGCGGCATCCGATCACTGCCCGGATCGCCTACCACGATGCCTGCCACCTCGCCCACGCGCAGCGGGTCCGCAGCCAGCCGCGCAGCGTGCTGCGGACGGTGCCGGGGCTGCAGGTGCTCGACATCCCGGAGTGGGAGCAGTGCTGCGGCTCGGCCGGCATTTACAACCTGGTGCAGCCCGAACCTGCCGAGGAGCTGGGACGGCGCAAGGTGGCCAGCATCCTCAGCGTCGCGCCGGACGGCATCGCGACGGCGAACCCGGGGTGCCTGCTGCAGATCAGGCGCTACCTCGAGCAACCGATCCCGCTCTACCACCCGGTGCAGCTGGTCGACTTCTCGCTGCGCGGCATCGACCCGTTCTCGGCGAGCTAAGCCGTACGCCGCCCGGCCGGGGGATGCCGGGCGGCGTCAGCCTGCGCGGCTCCAGCATGGGGTTCAGCCCCGGCCGCGCGAGTGAGTGGGCTAGCCGGCCGCGGCGACCTTCGCCACCGCCGCGGCGACCGCCGGAGCCACCGCCGGATCGAAGACCCCGGCGATGATGTAGGTGGCAGTGAGCTGGTCCGACTGGACGGTGTCGGCGATCGCGGTGGCCGCAGCGATCAGCATCGCGTCGGTGATCTCCCGGGCGCCGCAATCGAGCAGCCCCCGGAAGAAGCCGGGAAACGCCAGCACGTTGTTGATCTGGTTGGGATAGTCGCTGCGCCCGGTCGCGACGACCGCGGCATGCTGGGCCGCTTCGGCCGGATCCACCTCGGGGTCGGGGTTGGCGAGCGCGAAGACGATGGCGCCCGGGGCCATCGTGGCGATATCGGCGCCGGTGAGCAGCCCGGGCGCGGAAACCCCGATGAACACGTCGGCGCCGCGCAGGCCCTCGGCGAGCGAGCCGGAGAAGCGATCGGCATTGGTGGCGCCCGCGATCGCGGTGCGGTACTCGTCCAGGTTGGCGCGTCCGGAGTAGATGGCGCCCTTGCTGTCGAAGGCGATGATGTGCGCCACGCCCTGCAGTTGCAGCAGCCGGATGATGGCGTGCCCGGCCGCGCCGGCGCCGGAGATGACCACCCGGATCTCCTCGATCGACTTGCCGACCACCCGCAGGGCGTTGGTCAGCGCCGCCAGCACCACGATCGCCGTGCCGTGCTGGTCATCGTGGAATACCGGGATGTCGAGCAGCTCGCGCAGCCGGTGCTCGATCTCAAAGCAGCGCGGCGCGGAGATGTCCTCGAGGTTGATACCGCCATAGACCGGGGCCATCGCCCGCACGATCTCGACGAGCTGATCGGTGTCCTGGGTGTCCAGGCAGACCGGCCAGGCGTCGACGCCGCCGAACTGCTTGAACAGGGCCGCCTTGCCCTCCATCACCGGGAGCGCTGCTGCCGGGCCGATGTTGCCCAGCCCGAGCACTGCCGAGCCGTCGGTCACCACCGCCACGGTGTTCCGCTTGATCGTCAACCGCCGGGCGTCTTCGGGATTGGCCGCGATCGCCATGCTGACCCGCGCGACACCCGGCGTGTAGGCGCGGGCCAGATCTTCCCGATGCCGCACCGGGAACTTCGGGTTCACCTCGATCTTGCCGCCCAGGTGCAGCAGGAACGTCCGGTCCGACACCCGCCGGACGGCCACGCCGGGCAGCGACGCGATGGCCTTGGCGATGGCATCGGTGTGCGCGGTGTCGATGCAGTCACAGGTGGCGTCGATGACGATGCCGTCGTGGCGTGACTCGACGACGTCCAGGGCGGTGAGCACGCCGCCCGCCTGGGCAATGACCGCCGCCAGCGCGCCGGTGGTGCCCGACGCCGACGGGGCATCGAGGCGAATGGTGCAGGAATATCCGGGACTGGGCGCCGGCATGGTGTCCTCCGAAAGGGGCTTGGGGCTTGCGGGAGTCGGCAGACGCGCTGGAGCGGGAACGGCGCGGGCCGCCGGCCACCGGGATCACCGTGCCGGAGATGCAGCCGGCCAGTGGTGAGGCCGGGCGCGATGCAGCTTACTGTGCCGCCGTCTGGTCTCAGGTCACCGGATGCGCTCCTCAGCTGTCGATCAGAAGGCGAAGTACCGCATGCCGCCATCGACCGGAATGACGGCGCCGGTCACGAAGCTGGCCCGCGCCGAGGCCAGGAACAGGGCGACGCTGGCCGCCTCGTCCGGCTCGCCGAACCGGCCGATGGGGATCTGCCGGTCGGCGATCTCGGCCGCCTCGGCCTCGGGTGTCGGGAACATCCGCGCGAGCTGCTCGCTGTGGATCCGGCCTGGCTGGATGCAATTGATCGTCACCCCGTCCTTGGCGATCGCCCGCGAGAGCCCCTTGGACCAGGCGTGAATCGCCGCCTTGGCCGGCGCCGCCCCGCTGATGTGCGGCGGCTCGGACGAGCCGGTGAAGTTCACCACCCGACCCCAGCCCCGCTGGCGCATCGAGGGGACCAGCTCATGGGTCAGCTCCCGGGTGCGCCAGAAGTTGACCGTCATCGCCTCCTCCCACGCCTCGCGCGGCGCGTCGAAGGCCAGCCGGCGCGCTCCGCCTGCGGCGTTGATCAGGATGTCGATCTCACCGACCGCGTCGCGTGCCCGGTTCGCCAGCGTCACCGGCGCCGACTCGTCGTAGAGGTCGTACCGCAGCGCGAGAACCCGGCCGACGTCGAACTTCTCGCTCTGGGTGGCGACGGCCTCCAGCATCGGCAGCCGGCGGGCCGCCGCGACCACCGACACGCCCTCCTCGGCGAGTTGCAATGCGACCCGGCTGCCGATGCCGGTGCTCGCCCCGGTGACGAGCGCGGTGCGGCCCTGAAGTCCGAGATCCATGGCAGTGTCAGTCCTTTTCGATCGGCTTGGTGAGCTTGGCGCTCGGGGTTCCGTCGGGCGGCAGCACGGTGACCCGCTCGGCCGGCAGCTGGACACGCACCGGATTGCCCGGTTCCAGCAGGGACCAGCGCTGCACCGGCACCCGGAATTCGGATCCGGCCAGGTCGAGCATCAGCTCCACCTGCGGGCCGAGATAGGTCGCCGAGGTCACGGCGGCGTCGCAGAGGTTCTCCCCGGTCTCACCCTCGCCGCGGACCAGCACGTCCATCGGCTTGATCGCCACCACCGCGGCGTCGCCGACCGTGAGTGCGGCTGCCGTGTAACCACGAACCGTGGCGCCGTCGGCCAACCGCACCACCACCTGGTCGCCGGAGCGGTCGATGACTTGGCCGTCGAGCAGGTTCGAGGCGCCCACGAAGGATGCCACGTACACGGAGTTGGGACGGTCATAGATCTCCCGGGGCGGGGCGATCGAGACGATGGCGCCCTCGGACATGACGACCACGATGTCCGAGACCGACATGGCCTCCTCCTGGTCATGCGTCACGTACACCGTCGTCACCTTGACCCGCTGCTGGAGCTGCTCCAACTCCAGCCGGGTCTGCCGGCGCAACGCCGCGTCGAGGCCGCTGAGCGGCTCGTCCAGCAGCAGCAGCCCGGGACCGAACACCAGCGCCCGGGCCAGCCCGACGCGCTGCTGCTGGCCACCGCTGAGCTGGGCCGGGTAGCGATCGAGCAGGTGGCCCAGGCCCACCATGTCCGCAGCGCCCTGAACCGCCTTGGCGATCTCTGCCTTGCCCATCCGGCGCAGCTTGAGCGGGTAGCTGATCTGGTCGAAGACGGTCATGTGCGGCCACAGCGCGTAGGACTGGAACAGCAGCCCTACCTCGCGCTTCTCGGCCGGAATGAGCAGGCCATCGCCTGCCACCTGACGCCCGGCGATCCAGACCTCGCCGCCGTCCGGGCGATCCAGCCCGGCGAGCAGCCGCAGCGTGGTCGTCTTGCCGCTGCCGCTGGCGCCGAGCAGGGTGCAGACGCCGCCCTGCGGGATGTCGAAGGAGATGCCGTGCAGCACGGTGTTGCTGCCGTACCTGCGGGTCAGGTTGGTGACCCGCACTCCTGCCGGTGTTTCGGTGTCTGGCACTGGCTCACTCCGCTGATCGGGCTGACTTCGGCTCCTGGGTCTCCGCTTGTTCAGCAGCGCGCTCGCTGCGTCCCGGCTGGTGGCCACGTCACTGTCCTTCCGCGACGGGGATCGGACGGATGCTGACCACCGGACGGCCGGCCCGCTCGCTCGACCGGCTGCCCAGCCGAGCGAGGGTGACCAGCAGGTAGACCATCAGCAGCGGTATCACCAGGGCGACGATGTTCAGCGCCGACAGCATCGGGTACCCGCCGGAGATGTAGAAGGTGAAGGACACGTTCGGCACCACCGAGGTGTTGTTGGGAACCAGGAAGATGATCGCTCCCAGCTCGCGATAACTGAACACGAAGACCACCGAAGCCGCATAGAGAATCGCCGGCTTCAGGATCGGCACCAGGATCGAGCGTATGGTCCGGCCCACGCCCGCGCCGCTCAGCGTCGAGGCCTCCAGCAGCTCGTCCTGCACCTGGATCAACGCGCTGGACAGCACCCGCATGGTGATGGGCAGGAACACGATCACTTCGGCGACGACCATCAGAGCCTTGGTGCCGTAGGCAATCGCGGCCAGCCCGGGGATGGACAGCACGGTGAGCAGCAGGCCGACCGAGTACACCAGCGCCGGCACCGCGATCGGCGCCATCGCGATGACCTCGCACACCCGGCGGAACCGGCTCCTGCTCTTCAGCGTCACGAACGCCAGCAGGCCGGCCGCCAGCACGACCCCGATGGACACGACGGCGCCCACGATGGTGCTGGTCACGATGCCGTCGAACACATCACGGGTGGTGAAGACCTGCTCGTAATTGGAGAACGTCAAGCGGTGGAAAGGGTTTCCGTTGACCGCGGAGTAGAACGGCACCAGCGAGGTCATGATCGTCACCACCAGCGGCCCGATGAACCCGAACAGCGAGTAGATCGCCACGAAGGCGCCCATCAGGTAGCGCACCCAGCGGGTCTCGATCAGGTCGTGGATGTGACCACGGCCGGAGATCGCGACGAACCTGCGCTCGTTGCGGGTGGCCATCAGGTACAGCACCACCATGATCCCGGTCAACAGCACGTAGAGGGTGCCCTGGGCAGCGGCGATGTTCTGGCTGGACAGTGGCGAGTTCATCAGCTGGTAGACCTGGGACATGAACGTGCTGATGCCGCCGGGTGTCCCGATGATCACTGGGGTTTCGAAGGCGGAGGCGATGACGATGACGAGCAACGTGACCGCTGACAGCAGCGCCGGCCGGATCATCGGCAACACGACCTTGAACAGGGTCTTGTGCAGCGGGCTCCCCGACATCCGCGAGGCATCGATGAACGACCTGTCGATGCCTTCCAGTGGCGTGAGCATGATGATGTAGGCCATCGGGGCGGAGAACACCCCGACCACGGTGATCATGCCGTACATGCTGAAGACGTTGAACACCGAATGCTGGATGCCGAAGACGTCGTGCAGCATCATGTTGACCAGGCCGGTCTTGGGGCTGAACAGGATCACCCACGCCGGATCCTTGACCAGCGGCGGCAGGATCAGCACGCAGATCGGCAGGATCCGGAAGAGACCTCGGGCCGGTATCCGGACCGAGGTGACCGCCCACGCCATGACGGTACCCAGCAGCACCGCGAGCATGGCGCCACCCGCGGTGAAGATCACCGTGTTGAGCAGCGCCGTCCGGGTCCCTGAATCGTGCAGCAGCGCGCTGTAGTTGGCGAAGCTGAGATCGCCCTGGAGAAGGCCGAGCACCGATTGCAGGCCGAGAATGACCAGGCAGGCAATCGGAATCGTCACCGCGGCTGCCAGGGCGAGCACCACCACGACGACCCCGAGTTGGGACAGCCGGCGCAGCATCAGCCGTCGCCCCGGGTGCGAGACCAGTCCGCTGTCATCTCCGGGAGGCTCCGCTCAGCCACCGAAGGTCTTCCGGTAGACCGTGATGAAGCTGTTCGGATCCTTGAGGTACTCGGCGAGCACGCTGAACGGCGCGACCTTGACCCCGTTCGGAACGCTTACCTTCTCAGCGCCCGGGACGTTCTGGGTCACCGGGGTACGGCCGGAGCCGGCGATGGCAGCCTGGCCACCGGTCGGCGAGAGCACCCAGTTGATCCAGAGCGCGGCCATCGCCGGGTGCGGCGCCTTGGCCGCGATCTCCATCGTGCCGGCCTGTGGGATGACGCCGGTGCTGTCCTGGTTGTAGAACTGGACTCCCACCGGGGTGCCCGCGTCCTGGACGATGAAGTCGTGGTAAGAGCAGATGCACAGCGGCCGCTCACCACGCACCACCGCGTCGTAGGACGCCGACGAGCTGTCGGTGAGGTTCACGTCGTTCGCCTTGAGATCCTTGAGCCACTGCTCCCACTGGTCGCCCAGGTCGGCCTTCATGGCAGCCATGGTCAGGCCGCCCGGGCCGCCCAGCGCGGGATTGTCCATCACCAGCTTGCCCTTCCACTTCGGGTCGGTGAGCTCCTTCAGGTTGGCGGGCTTGTCGGTGACCAGCTTGGTGTTGTAGAGCAGCACGTATGGAAACTCGATGGTGGCGTGGAACAGGTGGTTGGAGTCCTGCAGCGCGGGATTGACCAGCGAGTCGTTGGGCAACTGCACCGGGGCGACCGCGCCCTTGTCGGTGAACTGCTTGACCTGGGTGATGTAGATCGAGGCGACGTCCATGTCGTGCACATTCGCGCTCAGCTCGGTGGCCCACTTGGCGGCGGCGGCCGGCGGCTCCAGGCCGGTGGCGTTCACCTTCGCCCATGGGTAGTCCTTCTGGAATCCCTTCACCAGGAACGGGGCGAACTCCGGCGCCATGAAGACGCTGACGGTGCCCTCTTTCTTCGCTTCGGCTTCCAGCGACGCGACGTCGGTGTAGGTCTTGAGCGCAGAGGTGTCTGACTTGCCAGCAGTCGCGGCCTTGCCGGAGGACCCGCAGGCTGCCGTCGACAGCGCGAGGACGCCGGCGGCCGCACCAGCGAGGAGTCGTGTCGGCCTGGTGGGGGAGAGCATCACGGGGTTCGCCTCTCGGAGCGGTAGCTAGGGATTGCTGCTGGGTTCGGGTACGAGCGGATGAGGCAGCGGCGGCGTTGCCGGTTGGGCTAGGTGAGTCCGGCGTGTCGGGCCAGGTCCGTGATCTCGTCGATCTGCAGCGCGCACACCTCGGAGACGAATCGCTCGAGTTCGGAGTCGGCAGGCATCAGGTACGGCTCACGGAGCCCGCCTTCGCCGCCGGGAAGCCCGAACGCCCGCAGCGCCATCTTGATCCAGCGGGCCGAGCTGGGTTTCCACTGCTCGTTGATCTTGGTGAGGCGTTTGAGGTCGGCATAGACCTCGGCGGCCTGTGCCGTCTGGCCGGCCTCGTAGAGGTCGACGTAACGCCGGACCGTCCGGGGCACGAAGTTGGCCTCCTGCACGTCCAGGCCCTGGGCCCCCATCGCGAAGGCGTTGAACGCGCCGTCGTAGCGGACGTAGACGTCGAGCTCGCGCCGCAGGGCATCGCGCAGCTCGACGTAGAACCCATCGCCGGTGATGCCGCTGAGGATGATCGCGCTCACCTGCGGATACTTGTCGGCAATCGCGGCCAGCACCCAGGGCTTGGGCGAGTACCCCAGGCTGGCGTGCGGGCACAGCGACACCGGATACCGGACCTCGGTGAGGATCCGGTCGAAGTACCGCAGGTATTCGGCGTCGGTCGGCCGGTAGCCGTGCAAGCCGAATGGGCCATAGATATTGAGGAGATCCACCCCCGCATCGACGGCGAGGCGGGCCTGTTCGATGGAACCGGCCGCGGTGAACTGCTCGGGCTGGTTGGAGGCGACCAGCACCCGGCCCTTGCAGACCTCGACGCCGATCTCGTACACCCTGCGCAACTCGTGCCGGTTGAGCGATCCGCCCTCACCCGAGCCACAGCTGGCCAGCAACACGCCGATGCCGGAGTCGACCATGCGCTGCAGGTGGCCGCGCAGCGCGTCCTCGTCCAGCTCGCCCGAGACGGTGAACGGGGTCGCCGTACGGGCGGTGATGGTCAGTGCCGGCACGGTCCCCCCTTTCCGGGTCGCGCCCTCGACAGCTGCTCCGAGCGGCGAGGTGGAGGTAGACGGATACCTGGAAACTTCCACAATATGAAAGTCAACTTCCATTGATGAAAGCATTGCGCACCGGTATCGCTGCGTCAAGGGGTTGCCCAGAGGTAACACCGGAGGTTGTCGGCCGGTGTTCCGATGCCACCCTCGCTCTGCTAGTTTCCATAAGGCAGATTCTTGCTTCCACTATCCGACATTTAGGGGCGCTGGGGTGCAGGTTCAGACTGACGACGGGCCGGTGACCGCGCGGCTGTTCGGTTCGGCTGAGCACAGCGGCGCTCCGGTGATGCTGCTGTTGCATCCGCTCGCTTTCTCCGGCGAGGTGTGGCGCCCGGCCGGCGAGTCGTTGAGCAGGCAAGGCTGGACCGTGCTCGCTCCCGATCTGCCAGCCAGCGGCGCGTTGGACGGCCTGACGGTGGCGGACATGGCACGGCAGGTCGCCGCCGTCGTCGACGGGCTGGACCGCGGCCCGGTGGCCGTGCTCGGCATGTCGATGGGTGGCTGTATCGCGCAGCAGCTTGTCCTGGACCGTCCAGAGCTCGTCACCAGGCTCGTTCTCGCCGATACCACCAGCGATTACGGTCACGATCGGGTCGAGGCCTGGGAGAAGCGCGCGGTCAGCGTGGAGACCTCCAGCCGCGAGGCGCTGCTCGACTTCCAGCTCGACCGGTGGTTCACCGCCGGCTTCCCGACGGCGCAGCCGGACGAGGTCGCCCGGATCACCGGCATCTTCACCGCAACGCCGGCCGCGGTGCATGCGGCCTGCTGCCGAGCGCTGGGCGGGTTCGATGTCACCGGGCGGCTCGGGGAGATCTCGGCGCCGACGCTCGTGCTTGTCGGCGAAGGGGATTACGCCACGCCGCTGCCGATGGCGCAGGTGCTTGCCGCGGGCATTCCCGGCGCCCGGCTGACCGTGCTGCCCGGCGTCCGACACTTCAGCCTGCTTGAGAGCACGTCCGCCTGGGATCTCGTAGCGGGCCACCTGAGGCCTGCCGGATCCTGAAGTGGCCACCGTCCTGTCCCAGGTGACCCTGCTGGACGGAACCGGCGCCGACCCGGTGCGCGACGCCTCGATCGTGTTCGAGGGCGGCGTCATCCGGGCCGTCACGGCGGGCGCGGTTGCCGACGAGTGGCTCGGCCCCGAGCACCGGCGCCACCAGCTCAGCGGGGCAACGGTGCTGCCCGGCCTGGTCGACGCGCACGTCCATCTGGTGTTCTCCGGAGGGACCGATCCACGGACGGACGTGCTGGCCGCCTCCGACGGTGCGCTTGAGCTGCTGGCGCTGGGCAATGCCCAGCGCGCCCTGGCGGCGGGCATCACCACCCTGCGCGACTGCGGCAGCCGGGGCCTGCTGGTGCAACGCCTTCGCGACCAGGTCAACAGCGGCCGGCTCGTCGGGCCCACCATTCTGGCGGCCGGTCCACCCATCTGCGCGGCGCGAGGCCATCTCTGGTTCATGCAGGGCAGCCTCGCGACGGCGGGCAGCCCGGCCGAGCTGGTCCGGGCACGGGCCGGCGAAGGCGTCGACCTGATCAAGGTGATGGCCTCCGGCGGGCACCTGACTCCGGGTTCCAACCCGCGCGAGGCCGAGATACCGGCCGCGGTGCTGATCGAGATCACCGAGACGGCGCACCAGCTGGGGCTGCGGGTGGCCGCGCACGCCCACGGCGCCGACGCCATTGCCGGCTGTGTCGACGCGGGCGTGGACACCATCGAGCACTGCAGCTGGCTGGGTGACGCCGAGGGCTTCGACTACCGGCCCGAGGTGGTGGATCGGATGGTGGCACGCGGCGTCGTGATCAGCCCCGCGGTGCCTGCGTACTTCCGGCACGGCCGCGCCGCCCACCCGGCCGAGCAGGATTACGTCACCGCGCTGGTCGCCAGCCGGCTGCGCACCACCTCGCTGATGCGCGAACGCGGCGTCGGCATGATCATCGGCACGGACGCCGGCTGCCCGGGCCTCGCCTTCGATTCCTATGCAGCCACGATGCCCGTGTATACCGAAGGGTTCGGCCTCAGCCCGATGCAGGCGCTGATGGCCGCGACCTCCCGAGGCGCCCGGGCGCTGGGCCTGGACGATCGGCTGGGCTCACTGGTCGTCGGCAAGCAGGCGGACCTGCTGGTGCTCGACGGCGATCCGCTCAGCGACCTGAGCGCGCTCGGCAGGGTTCGCCAGGTGTACCGCGGCGGCCGCCTGGTCGCCGAGAACGGCGTTCTGACCGGCTGAGCCGGCCCTCTCTCACGCCTGGGCAAGTTCGGCCCTCGGCGCTCCGGTCGCCGATCGCTGGCAGCTGCCGCTGGCCGAGGATTCCTTGACCGCATCGATGAGTTCGAGCAGCTCGACGGCGACGTCGAAATCCGGAACCGCCGCGGCGCCGCCACGGATCTGCTCGCCGAGCTTGGCGTACAGCTGCGCGGTGTTGTAGTACGGCTGCTCCCGCAGCTGCTCGGGAATCCAGCTGTACTCGCCGTCCACCTCGATCTGATCGAGCGGCCGGGCCGGCTGGAAGCGGTGCCCGGCGGCCTCGTGATGGGCGTACACCGGCGCTCCGGAGGCGCCGCGCAGCTCCAGCGTCTCGATCTGGACGGCATGGTTGCCCCGGGTGCGCAGTTCCAGGTCGCCGTC
>Ga0326721_10000200_pt1 | contig 21858 bp, 17 predicted proteins | sample SGPome_FD_203951 | JGI IMG/M metagenome (GOLD analysis project Ga0326721, IMG submission 203951) | Soil microbial communities from Southern Great Plains, Lamont, Oklahoma, United States - SGP_1_2016 | ecosystem: Engineered > Artificial ecosystem > Soil microcosm > Unclassified | place: USA...
CTGCTCTTCAGGATGAAGCTTCTAAGTACAACCGTGCAGTTGATAAAGAACAGGCTAAACTCAGCAAGAACTCTGACGCTCCGGTTACCCGTACTGAAGCAATGGCATCATTGCAACAGAAGGAAGAAAGCGCCGCTGATGCACGCCGAATCCGCGAAGAGCGTAAGCAGTTTATTGAGCAAAAGAGGAGGGAAATCCTTGTGGAGCCCGCACGGGAACTCAAGGAAATGGCATCAGCTGCTGATGCATCCTTCGGAAATCCGGTCAAGAAGACTGTCGCAAAAGCATCTTCAACTGCACAGCGTGCCGGTGCAAAGCTTGAAGTCAGGGAAGAGCAACGCAAGGCTCGGGCTGAATTTGAGAGCAAAGTAACTGAACGCATGAAGCAGGATGCTCGCCAAATGAAAGAACAGGCAAAGCAAATCAAGGAACGGCAAAAGAGTATTCCGAAAGAATACCGCCCGCTTGATTCCAGAGTATAAGTAGCAAAATGAGTGGAACCCAATATAATATTGGGTTCCACTCATTTTTGTGAGATGAGCCGCTTAACTTTCAAAGATAACGATTTCGTTATTTTAAGGGCCGATAGACTATCCGGTAGAATTTCAAGCATTACCCTTTGGAAGTTTAAGGATTATGATCTCAAGCAAAAAACGTGTACTACTCCCTGCCATTATGGGCGGAACGATGCTCTTCAATACTATGATGGCAGGCAGTGCTTTTGCCGATGATTCATTTAGCGTATCTGTGGCTTCAGCCGAAGGGCAAAAGTGCCTTGATACTACTGCCCAGCAGAAATACAATGATGAGATCGAGTCAAAGCGAATCGTATTCCCAATGGAAAAGGGACACTATTCTCTTACATCAGGTTACGGTTATAGGACTTCTCCGATTAGCGGGCAAGTTGGCGAAATGCACTCAGGCACAGACTTTGCCGGTCCGAACCGTTCCCCAATTCTTGCAGTTGCTGCCGGCGAAGTAATGGACGCAGGCCCCAGCGTTTATGGTGGACAGTGGGTTTGGCTGCGGCATGATATCAATGGAAAACGATATGACAGCATTTACGTACACCTCACTGAAGGTTCTCAAAAAGTCAAAAAAGGTGACACCGTTAAAGCAGGACAGCAGATTGCTGAAGAGGGCAGCACAGGAATGTCAACCGGCCCTCATTTGCACTTTGAAATTTGGGAAAATGGATTTAACGCATTCGCCAAGTCGGATAGCAAAGACGGTAAGCATATCAACTCCCTTGACTGGCTAAAAGCAAACAATGCCACTCACTCAGAGGACCGACCTGTTTATAAACCACTTGATTGCTCATTTGGCATTGTAGGTAAAACGTCAAATGTGGCATGGGGCGGTCATAAAAATGGTGAAATCCCAGCAAATCTATTGACTCAAGTAAGTTTCAATGACAACGTAAAGGTGGAAACATCAGCTGCGAAACAGCTTGAAGAACTTAACAAAGAATTCCAGAAAAAATTCAAAACCAATCTTCCTCTTGTAAAGGGATATGAAGATATCGCTACCCAAACCGAAAGCCAGTCCGAAACTATACCGGGTAAGTCTTTCTTCGGCTGGGGCAAAAGTGTTCAGATGAAGTTCACTAATGCGTCAAATCCTTATATTCCTCTTGTTTCAGAACCTGATTACTTTACTGATGAACAATACGTATGGCTGAACGAAAACGGGAAAGCATTCGGTTGGATAAATCCTGAGGAAAATAAAAAAGGTGGGGAAACTCCCGATCCCGGTCGTTGGGTATATGAAACAACTGCCAGCGTTGCTGACAAAACCATCAATGATTTCCAGTCTTACACTACAGTAGCATCAATGAGCCAAGATTGGAATAACGCCGCTAACCGTCAATGTGTCATGGATCTATGGACACAGGATGGTAACTGGAACACAGGTTATGACCAAAATGGCGAGTTGGGATTGGCAAAACTTAGTGCCGGCGAAATTGAAAGTTACAAGATTAGTGTTGATGAATATAAGACTACCCCTACTGTTCAAATTTCAACGGGTCTGACTTATATCTCCGATAGGTATCCCACCCCGTGCGATGCACTAAAAACATTCAAAGAAAAAGGGACTTACTAGGATAAAACATGATTGAATATTTCAAAGATTTACCTCGAAAACAGAAGATCGGTTTCATCTGCCTTGTTATTGCCGGATTAGGCTTTCTTTTCTCTATCATCTCAGGTGCAATGTCCTCTGATGATACAACGCCAACTCCTACGCCAAGCACTCCTTCAGTAAGCAGTACAGAAAACCCTACTGCTACGGCAACTCCAAGCCCTACAGCAACAGCATCCGCTACAGCAAAGGCAAATCCTACCGCCATGCCTGAAATTAAGTATGGAGATAATAAGATTCCTGTATCTGAAATCAGGGCATTACAAGATGTAGCCAGCAAGGGAATTACGGCATTCCTTGAATGGCCCGCTAATGAGACAATCCCTGCCCGTGCTGCACGGCTCGCACCATATTTTACTGATAAGTCAGAGCTGGTTAATCAAGCCCCAAACTTTCAAAAAGCAACTGAGTATGAAACCGAGAACGGTCAAAGCGGTATGGTCTCTTTAGGCTCCGTAGATTACATCAACCCTGTTGGTGGGGATGAATCGACGTATCGCTTGACAATGGGAACAGTACTACGTGCTCAGTACAACTACGAAAAAACAGGTACTGAAAAATCAGGAGTTGTCCAAAGCAGTGAAACTCTTACCGTAGATATGACCAAGATCAACGGGGCATGGAAAATTAAGAACGTATCCCAAGACTAGTTTCGACGCTAGCGACCTTTTCTACGATAGAGAAGTACTGTATATTTCCCCCTTTTACACCTATCTGACGGAGAGGAGCCGAGCGCATGGCGGTTATCGTGGCTGCAAAAACAGCAGTTGAAGTAAATAAGAACGTCAAGAAGTTCGTTCCCGGTGGCTGGAAAACCATTATCGCTCTTTTCCTCGTCGTAATTTGCGTTATACCATTGATGGCATATCAGGCTGCAAGCACAGCAATTGCCCCTTTATTTATGGGCGGATATCAGGAAACGTGTGATGCACCGATCACTTCAGCAGATCCTGGCGCAAACAATGGTGGCAAGAGTGGCTCTGATAATTCAGCCCCTGTAGGAAGCTGGGAATATCAATGGACAACGGCACGTACGCCATGGCCAACAAGCGACTCTGAACGCGTCGTTTTTCCTGTTCCTAACCCTGTCATGACATCAGGATATGGGCCTCGCGCTCCAATTGCAACCCCAACAGGAACAACATTCAGTTTTCACAATGGTCAAGATTTTGGTCAACCAATCGGTTCCCCTATTCTTGCTATGGCTGATGGAGTAGTTGCTACAGCGAAAGCCGGCGGCAGTCCTTTCGGAAGCCATGTTGCCATTAAGCACACCATCAAAGGCAAGAATTACACTTCGGTCTATGGTCACGTTATTGGTTCTTCCATTACAGTCAAAGTTGGCGATACCGTTAAAGCCGGCGCTCAAATTGCCGGCGTTGGTAATGAAGGTTTCTCTACAGGTGCTCACCTTCACTTTACAATTGCACAAGGTGATTACTCTCCTAACCTCTCAGAGTCCTTTACACAGGCTGACACTCGTGGAGGCAATACCATTGACCCCATCCCGTTTCTGAGCTCCAATGGGGCTTCAGTGGCTTCTGGCGGACTCTCAGGCACTGACTTCTCCAAAGGCGTGATGAACGACAGTGATCTTACTTGCAAACCTGTCGGAGATGTTCTGGAAGGTGATGGATTTAGCTCTTGGGGCGGATTTAAGAATGGTGAAATCACTGGACTATCACCCATCCCATTCAACACTGGCTTCAACCTGATGTCTCGTGCTTCCAATGACCTCGGTGCCCTTAACACCGCTTTCAAGAAAGACCTTGGCAAGAGTCTTTCTGTTCAAATTGCATACCGTGATCTCGCTACTCAAGAACTACTTTATGATAAAGGTGACCAAATTGAGGCTCCAGGCATGTCGATTTGGGGCTGGGCTCGTGCGGTGCAGATTGGCGGCATGACTTTTGGTAGCCCTGAGCACGACTGGATGGTCAAGAATGCCGGAAAATATGGCTGGAAGCAACCCGCAAACTATGCCAAGAATGGCACTGCCGCAAATGCAGGTATCTGGGGATATGTAGGTGGCGGCGATGGTGGAGACATTCCTCCGGCTGCTAATACATCTGCCGAAGAAAACCGGGCAATTGCGAAGAAGATCCTTGAACAGGACCATGGGTGGGGTGCTGCTGAATACACATGCCTCGTAAAACTTTGGGAACATGAATCCAACTGGAACCATAAAGCAGAAAATCCTTCAAGTGGTGCTTATGGTATTGTTCAGGCTCTTCCGCCGGAAAAGATGGCCACAGTAGGTGCTGACTGGCGTACCAATGCCGCTACCCAAATCAAATGGGGACTTACATACATTGAACAACGATACAAGACTCCTTGTGGTGCTTGGACTTTCTGGCAGGAAACCGACCCGGCTAAAAAGAGTGGATATCCCGGAAACTGGTACTAAACCCTAGCATGATAGGATTATTCACGTATAGACACCCTCGAATAAGGAACACAAGTAATGAAATCTCTTAGAAAATGGTATGCTGGATTTAAGTGGAGGGACAGGATTCTCACCCTTGTTTTTGTGCAGATTATTCTTCTTACAATCTCTTTTCAACTTGGTTATGACCTTATCCTCACCGCATTAACCGGCATTGGTATTCTTACTGCATTACATTTTTTCTTTGAAAAATCAAAGTTTCCCGTTCCTGCAATAATTATGCTTCTGCAAACAGCAGCACTTTCTGTCACCTTTAAGGTATATGCTATTTTTAGTCAACCGATGTTCGGTAACACAGCATACCTATTCGCTGCTTTCATTCTTACCGTAGCAACCATTCTTGTTTTCATCCTTGCTTACAAGTATTCTGTAGGCAGACTATGGATAACGCTTCTTCTGGCATATGTGGGGCTGGATCTACTGGGTCCTATATTGATGCAAACCTTCACCACGACCAACCCATTCGTTGGTATTAGTGCTGGATTCTTAATTCTAGGTATTCGTTCCATCCTTTGGCGGGATTTGTTCCGTAACCGAAAAGCCGAAATCCCTGATGGCATTAAAACACAGAAGAACACGGACTCATTGAAAACTCTTATCGAATCAATTGAAGGCGTGCGGGTTTCTGAACTATCTCAGGATGCTTTGGACTTCAAGATTGACACTCCAGTAAATACTTATTATGTTAACGCTGTCACCCTGCGTCAACGGATTGTAATCACCAATGAAGATGTAGCATCAGGAATCTACAACCTAAAATCAACGCTCTTTGAGACTGCAAGAAAAACTGTTCAAATGAACAAATCAGTTAAGCGTAAAATGCGTAAGAATTCCATCCCTTGCATCGTGAACACCACTGATAAATCAAATTCAAGTGTTGCAATAAATGTCTCTATAACAGGAAAAACCAGAGACAATGGTAAGGATGTAATCATCCTCTCACCTTCGTCTCTGGTTAACCTCATCAAAAAAGATATGGCTAAGTCATAAATATTTACTCAGCAAGATCTGGCAGTTCAAACAAGTCATATCCGTAACTGTTTACCGCAAGACGCAACAAGTCCAAAACGATTGCGTCATTTTCAATATCAAAGCCAGCGCCTGAGAAGGAAACGCTAATGGCATCAGGATTCTCGGCATCATCTTCAATAGTGATGGCGAGAATTTCCTTTTTACCGGCAGAGGCAGCCTGACGGGCTTCTTTGCGGCTGGCAGGGAGGACAGGGGCAGCAGAAGACTTCGCTTGAACAGCGGGAAGCCCCGGAAGAGATGGAGCGGCTTTAGCACGGGGAATTGGGGGAAGTGACATGGTGTTCCTTTGATGGTCGGATATAAATATCTTACTATCCTATCGGGTGAATGCTATCAGGACGATATATAAAACAATCAAGGAAAGGTTTTTCATGCCCATTGTTGAGGTAAAAGATCTCAAGATTGTCTACAATAAAAACGTTGCTGTAGACGGAATATCTTTTGACATTGAACCGGGTCAAGTAGTCGGCTTTCTCGGAAGCAACGGCGCAGGTAAATCGTCTACGCTAAAAGTTCTGGGCGGGGTACTCAACCACACATCAGGCTCGGTAAAAATTGCAGGACATTCCATGGAAGATTACCATTCCGCCGATCTTGCCCGTTCCGTCATCGGATATTGCCCGGACGTTGGCGGGCTTATTCCGCAGGCTACCCTTCGTGAACATATTGGGCTCTCATTGGCTTTTCACCGCCGGCTTGACCTTTGGCCGCAAGCCCTCGCCATGGTTGAAATTTTTGGACTAACGGATGTACTTGATACTGTCGTTGCCGGATTTTCACATGGCATGTCCCGCAGAGCAAGCGTAATTCTGGCGACCGTATCTTCCTTTTCCCTGCTCATTCTTGATGAACCATTTGATGGTGTAGACCCTCTCGGTGTTGAATCAGTGCAAAAAGTAATTGAGATGGCCAAGAACGCAGGCATCGCTGTCATCGTTTCTACCCACCTACAGGATATTCTCGCTAAGGCAACCGACGAGATTCTTATTATGCGCAAGGGTAAAATACTTGACCGTCTCCCCTCCTCCGAACTCCTTGGGGACACAGGGATATCACTTTACCGGAACATCATCAACACCGCAGGAAATGGCAAGTAATGATTAAAGAAGCAATGGTTGATTCCCTTACACTACTGCATGCACGATACAGCATCATCCGTGAAACCAAGACGAAACTTGCGCTGTGGTTTGGAATCCTCACAATTGCCATTTCAGTTATAGGTGTAAGTTTTACCGGACAGTTCGTCAAGACCGTTTCACAATCAACAGGTCCGAATACTGAAGCCGCCAAAATTTTCGCAACAACATATCTTCAGTCCTATATCCGGGGCGAACTCGGTACTTTGGTAGCGACTACCCTTGGCCTTGCCTTAATTTCTGTTATCATCGCACCCTTTACCGGTACCAGCATTACTTCGTTGGTATCGCATCATCACTTGGTATCAATCAGGTCATCGAACAGACACCGCTTCACAGACAGCCTAATCACTCAGTTTTTTGCCAGTATCTCCTTACTCCAGCTACTCACTTTGACAGCCGTAGGATCGCTCCTGACCCTTGACGGGGGAAGGATAGAGGGCATCCTGTACACTTGGGCTTCCTGGCCCGTACTGGTTATTATCTCTACCATGTTTGTGTGGATTGCGGAATACCTTTACCGCATCTTGGGGGAACGGAAACGGTTCGGTATCCTCATGTTGGTCTTGGCGCTTATCGCTCTGATTGTCTTTATCTATCCTGAACAGGGAAGAACTGTTTTTGGAATTGGAACAGGATATGCTTCCCTTATTCAAGGATTTGCTAATTTTGATCTTACAACTAAAGCCCTCGCCGTATTTATCCTCGTAGCACTTTTCTTCCTTTTCTTCTTCATAAGTTACAGAATTTCCCAAGCCGTTCTTGCACAGCCGGAAATCTTTGCTAAAGAGAATACCACCCTGAAGAAAGTCCGGGCCCGGGAAACAAGTGCGTATGCCAGCATTGAATTGGCATACCTTGGCATCAACCAATTGTGGCGTAACCTTGAGATCCGCAAGCCACTTGGTATGGCAACACTCTTTGGAGCAGGCGTAGTTTTCTTCGGAAACCAAACATTCTCCATCATGTCTACAATGGTTCTTATTATTCCTCTCATTGTTTGCCTCTCATGGGGTTCCAACGTATTCGGAATACTCGGTAATGGTTTCACTTGGCTTTCCTCCAAGCCGTTTGCCATGAGGAATATCCTCTGGGTTTTTAGTGGCATACAGATAGCATTGACAATTTCACTCTTTGCCCTCATGTGCCTTCCTTCATTACTGACAGGACGGATTGACTATGATTCCGCCATGGGTATTATCCTCGCTGTCATTAGTACTTCTTTCCTCATGACCCGTTCAGCGATTGATAAATCAGTACGTTTCCCCTACCCATACAAAGCGGGCGTACGCGGCGAATCAATCCTCCCACCGGCCACGCTGATTAACTACACTCTGCGGTTTTCCCTTTGGTCAGGACTCTATGGATTTATCGTTGTGGGTTCAGATAACCTGCTGGCACAACTGGGGCTTACATTTGTCGCTGTGATGTGGTCACTGTTCAGAATGGTCCGCTTGAACAGAAGGTTCAACCACAATTCTGAAATCCGCAACAAAATTATCTATACAGTTGCCAACGATTAAGAGTTACACAAAGCCGCTCACCCGGATACCTTGTGTGATAGAATCACAGTACGGAAAGGTGGTTTCATGGAATAAATGCAATCAATAGATACGCACTTATGCTCCATGTATTTCTTGCGTCAAAAGTATCCTCTTTAATCCTAATAATTGAAAGAAGGTTCTAAACCTTGTCAAAGAAAATTTATGTCCTAGATACCAACGTTATACTAAGCGCCGGCAAAAAAGCCCTTACTTCCTTTGAAGACAATGAAGTTGTAATTCCCTTTGTTGTTGTAGAAGAACTTGAGAAGAAAAGGCTTGAGGATGGGTTCGTAGGAGTAATGGCACGTTACTCACTCCGCGAAATTGAAAAGTTTCGTAGTCTCGGCAGTTTCAAGGATGGTGTCAAGGTCAACTCTCAAGGCGGTATCCTCCGTATTGAGATGAACCACCGCAATGCTAGTACTCTTCCCGCCGCATTTGAACACGCTAAGTCGAATGACACTCGCGTTCTAACCGTTGCACACAACCTTTACTTGGAAGAGGAAGAGAAGAAGCAAGCCGGTGATGACTCACGCGAAGTAATTCTTTTGACAAATGACCTCCCTCTTCGTATTAAGGCTGATGCGGCTTTCGAAATGGAAATCCAGCCGTTCTGGTTCAGGGGCAACCTTTTCCCTGGACTGAAAGAGGTATCTGTCAGTAAGGAAATCATTGATTCCCTCCACGCAAATAAGTGGGATGGTATTCCTGCCCCTGTTGAGGTAATCCGTGCCGCTGACGACGCAGCAAACCATGCATTCATTCTGAAGAACATCAGCAACCCAACGAATGTCACTTTCGCACTTCTTTCAGATGGTAAACTCCACAAGGCAAACCTTGGAAAGAATGATCCCGGTCCAAGCACAGTAGTCACCGGTCGTACCATTGAGCAGAAGGTTGCGCTCAAGTACCTCTTTGACGATGACAAGAAGGTTGTTTCCCTAGGTGGTAAAGCAGGTACAGGTAAGACTCTGCTATCCCTTGTTGCCGCTATTGACCAGACCATGAAGGAGCAGAAGAACGGAAAGCACCAGTACGGAAAGATTACTGTTATCCGCCCGCTCTACGCTGTTGGTGGTCAGGATATTGGTTTCCTGCCGGGTAACGAAGATGACAAGATGGCTCCATGGCAGCAGGCTATCTACGAAAGCATGGAAGGTATTGTAGACGGTGCCATCCTGAAGAGTATGCAGGAGGAGAACAAGCTGAACGTGATTCCTGCAACCTTCCTTCGTGGACGTACATTCCACGATACCTTTACTATTGTTGATGAAGCCCAGAACTTTGACCCTACTGTTCTGCTTACTATCATCTCCCGCCTTGGAGAGAACTCAAAGGTTGTTCTGCTTTGGGATGCCACCCAGAAGGATAACCTGAGCATTGGATATAACGATGGCATCGTATCCGTTGTTGAAAAATTTAAGAAGCATGACATTTTCGCTCATATTTCACTTGTCAAGTCCGAGCGTTCAAAGGTCGCCGGTATTGCCGGTTCAATTCTGGAAGACTACATTCAGTAAAATAATCCTTTAAAAAGAAGAAGCCTGTCAGATGAAATATTTCTGGCAGGCTTCTTCTTTGGTGCCGATATACTAACTAGTATTTTCAACGCCGTAGGGATAGGTAATAATGCCAGCAAAAACTGTTGTCGGACTCGACATTGGTAGTACCCGAATTCGAGGAGTAGAAGCTTCTATTTCAGGTGCAAACATAAACGTTACAGGAGTTGCCTCCATTGCTCTTCCTCTTGGGGCAGTTGAACGCGGAGAAGTGAAAGATGTTGCTATCTTTACCGCCGCCCTTAAGAACCTTTGGAAGCACGGTAAGTTCACCTCAAAGGATGTCAGGATTGTTGTTAATACAGAAGACAACATCGCAAAGTTGACAACTCTCCCGGATGAGAAAGATTTCGCCAAGACTCTTCCATTCAAGCTTAAGAACAAAGAAGCATTCAACGTCAACGAGTACTACTTGAGTTACCACACTATCAAGAAGTACGACACCCAGGAAGAAGATACTACCCGCATTGAAGGTTTCCGCACTGTACGCAAGAGGGATATCCTCCTTGCCGGTGCAAAGCGAACCATGATTGATTTGCTTGTAACTGCTTTTGACGGTGCAGACCTTCGCCCACTCTCTGTAGACATTGGGCCGCTCGCCATGATTCGTGCCGAAGCCTCACCTGAACTAAATGATGCAGAGAATGATGCCATTGATATCCACCTGAACATCGGCGGTGACATGACAACCATTGCTGTCTCCCACAACGGTCAGCCTGTTTACATCCGTATCATTGACATTGGTGGTAATACCATCACTGACGGTGTATCCCGTGAACTGGATATTGATTACGAGTACGCTGAAAAGTTGAAGATTGAGACTCTTACTATGAGTCCAAAGCTTATGAGCCGCCCTATCGCAAACGACGGTATTTTTGCTGATGACGAAGAAGAACTGGCACAGCAGGAAGAGGGACCGAAATATACCCGTGACCAGCTTGACGCTTTTGACGTTGTTAACGATGAACTTTCGGCAATTATCAGCAACATCAACCGGACCATCATTTACTTCATTGAACAGAACCCTCTTGGTCTAGGCAAAAACATCCGCACGATCTACGTTTCCGGTGGAACTGCTGCTTTCGATCAGGTGCGATTGCGCCTGACACACGAAATCGGTGCTGAAGAAACAATTCTTTCAAACCCACTGAGCAAATTGCTTGCAAAGGGAATGATTTCAAAACCAATCGCAGAACAGTTTGCAGAACGTCAGCATGAATACACGCTTGCCGTAGGTGCGATCCTTGGAGACGGAGGCAAGAACAATGGCTAAAACCCCAGCAACTGAAGGAAAAGAAAGTTTCCTGAAGCAGGAATTCAGCATGGATACTTTCAAGAATCTTCTTAACAGCAAGAAGAAGCAAAAGGATAATCCTGAAGAAGAAATTTCCCATGCTCCTATTGTGAACTATGTTCCAAGCCTTCCTGAAGTCAACATGCTTCCGGAAACGGTCAAGGAAACATATGCTGCTGAAGACCTCCGCAATAAATGGCTTAAAGGTACAGCAGGACTTGTTCTAAGCCTTGCTGCCGTTTATGGAATCTCCGTTGTTACAGATAACATCAACCAAGGCAAAATTGATGAAATCGCTGCCACTACCGCAGGATACCAAACAGAAACGTCAGCACTTACACCCTACTCAGGTTACCGAACATCTGTTGAAGCAAAACGAACCGAACTGGCCGCTAAAATGGCAGGTCAAGTAGATATCGCTGATGTGAACAGCAAGTTCACCGCCGCAGCAACAGGTGCAGGCTATTCCATTAGCTCCATCAGCCTTTCCCTCAGTGGAGCAGAAGGTGGTGTGTCAGGTTCATGTGTAAACCCTGACCCATTCAACCCGGCAACCGGTATCGGCTGTATCAGCTTCAGCCTCAAAGATAATGGCAATGGTTCAATGACCAAACTCCTAAGCACACTCAATGCCAAAGAAACGGGCTTTGTTAATGCATACATCCCCAATGCAATCGCCGGCGAAGAAGGATCAACAATTGACGGCTCAGTAAGCATCGAGCAAACATTCCTGACAAACCAATACGATTCTTTCACTCTCCCGATGGATTCAATCGTAAACGACCCCGCTACTGCGGCTAAGGCTTCGGCAGAGGAAGGCAAGTAAATAATGGACTTCAAGACAATCAAAGGTGTGAAAAAGATTTTCATCATCATCACCTTTTTGATCCTTGCCGCAGGTTTCATGCTGGTAATTCAACCCTTCATGACCCAGAGCCAAAAGTTTTCCGAAGAGATTGCGGTCAGTAAAGCAGAACAGGACAACGTTCTTAGCAACCTGAATAAACTCAAGGGCTACAAAGACACCATTAAAATTGTAGAAGACCTGGATGAAACCTCCTCCAAGGAGTTCCCCGGTTCTGCTGATACCCCTGGACTTGTTTCCATGGTAACAGGCGCAGCATCAAAAGCAGGGCTTAGCGTAAGCAATGTCAAAGCATTGACCACAGGTATTCCTACATTGGAAGCATCATCTGCTGCCCTTACCGGTGCCGCTCCAGCCCCTGCCGCTGAAGGTGCGGAAGCCGCTCCTGCCGCCGAAGCTGCTCCTGCCGCAGATGCTGCCGCTGCTCCCGCTCCGGGTGCAACCGCTGGCGGAACATCCAACCTCGCCAAAATGGAAGTTACCCTTTCCGTTACAGGTTCAGTTTCCCAACTTGGAAATTTCGTCAGCAACCTTACCGCCCCCGGTCAGCGGAACCTCCTTATCTCAAGCTACTCAATCAGCACTGAGGGGGAAGGTGGAGAAGCAACCATGAGCATCACTGCAACCTCATACATTTACAAGGATATTCCAACTGTTGAAGAAGCCGCAGCCCAATCGGCCGCTCCCGCTCCGGCAGCTGACGGTGCTGCTGCTCCTCCCGCAACTCCTGCTACTACCCCAGCAGGCTAATAACTCCCTATAGATATCATCCTGCTCAAAATTCAGAAAGGTACACTCCACATTGTCGGAAATGTTATACACAATAGATAGCGTCTTCAGAACCGCTGCAAAACTTGATGCATCAGATATCTATCTCACGCCTCACAGCATGCCCATTCTTCGTATCAAAAACGAATTCAAGAAAATTGGTGGTCACCCGCTAACCGTAGAACAGTGCAACGCTCTTATTCTTAGTTCAATGACCCCCGAACAGCAGGCAGAATTTATTGAGAAAAAGGATTATGACTACGCTATCAACCTTGATGGAATCGGTCGTTTCCGTGTGAACGTTTATGTTGCTTCAGGAGCATACGAACTTGTAGCACGTCTTGTCGCTGGTACACCTAGGGACATAACCACGCTATTTCTGCCTCAGTCAATCATTGATATCGCTGATAAGGAACGCTCCGGTCTCATCGTTGTTACAGGTGCGACGGGTTCAGGTAAAACTTCAACCCTCGCCGGCGTAATTGACCGTATCAATGAAACTCGTGCAACAAAAATCGTCACCATTGAAGACCCCATTGAAATTGTTCATAAAAACAAGAAATCTTCAGTCTCCCAGCGTGAACTCTATGCTGATACCCTAAGTTTCTCTGCCGCTCTAAGGGCTGCAATGCGTCAGCGCCCTGACGTTATCCTCATTGGTGAAATGCGAGACGCAGAGACCGTTTCAACGGCTATTGGGGCCTCCGAATCAGGTCACCTCGTCCTCTCAACTCTACACTCCATCAACGCAATGGATACCATCGGACGTATCCTTGACTTCTACCCACAGGATGAACAACAGCAGATCCGTAACCTGCTCTCCAGCACGCTCCGTGCCGTCATCAGCCAGCGGTTGGTAGTTACCGATGAAGGTCAAACCCGTCCACTCGTTGAAGTGATGACACAGACCTTGCGTGTTCAGGAAGCCATCCGTGACCCGGAAAAGACTCACGACCTGAACCAAATCATGGATGAATCAGCTTATGACGGCATGCAAACCTTTGAAGGCCACCTCATTCAAATGGTAAGTGATGGAATTCTAAGCCCTGAACGTGCTCTTGGATATGCTGAAAACAGGCACGAAATGGAACGGAAGATGAAGCAAACATCACTGATGTAAGCCCTAATTTCCGCAGAAAAGCCCGCATTCGAGACAGTGCGGGCTTTTCTGTGTGAAGCCGATATATACAACAACCAAGACATTACAACAACCAATGGAGATATTCGTGGAATCATCCTACTCGCAGCGTCCCGGTTCAGGACCGGCTAAAATTGAAAGCGTCATTGACATTTTGCGCGCTGAGAAGATTATCACTGAAGATCAAATCAAAGAAGTGCTTGAGGAAGCACAGTCACTAGGCGTAACTCCTGTCAGCCTGCTGGTCACCAAGAAATATGTGTCAACCCTTGTCCTGACCAAGTATATTGCAAAGACCCTCAAAGTACCATTTCAGGATCTATCCGATCTACCGCTTGAAAGCAGTCTCTCCAAGACCATCAACGCAGAATTCGCCCGTCGTTACAACATCATCCCCATTCATAAGGATGGCAAGAAACTTACTGTCGCCGTACCGCTGAAATATGCCCGCGACCTTGACCTCAATGACAGCATCCGCCGCAACACCCGTTTCTCCAATGTTGAATTCGTTGTCTCCCCAACAGACCAAATTGAGCAGTCCATCAAAGACCTTTACCGTGTTGATGAAGAACTCCGCAAAATCACCGAAACTGCAATGGAAGAAGAAGCCGAAACCACAGGTGTAGGCGAAGTAAACGAAGCCGAAGTCATTACGGATGAATCCGACGTAGAGAAGTTTGTCCGGCTCTCCATCCTACAGGGAATCATTGACCGTGCATCGGATATTATCTTTGAATCCCGTGAAGATTCCCTCGTACTCCGTTACCGTATTGACGGTGTGTGGCATGAAAAAGAACGCGCCCCAAAAAATATCTCTGATGAAATCATTTCAGTTATCAAAATTATGTCTGACCTTGACATTTCTGTACGTAAAAAGGCACAGGATGGTCGTATGTTCGTCAACCACAACGGCGACCGGGTAGACCTTCGTGTTAACATCCTCCCTATTCAGGATGGCGAAAACATCACCATGCGTATCCTTGATAACTCACAGGCTAACCTTCGCCTTGAAGACCTTGGATTCAGCGATCACAACCTCAAGCGCTTCCTCTCAGCAATCCGTAAACCTTATGGCATGGTACTTGTTACCGGTCCAACCGGTTCCGGTAAGTCAGTTACCCTCTACTCAGGTCTAAATGTTGTAGCAAGCCCCAACAAGAACATCTACACCATTGAAGACCCGATTGAATACCGGATTGAGAATGTAAAGCAAAGTCAGATTAACGTTAAAGCCGGCTGGAACTATCCGGAAGCTATCCGTGCATTCATGCGTGCTGCCCCTGACATCATCCTCGTAGGTGAAATTCGAGACCTCGAAACAGCCGGCATGGCACTCCAAGCCGGTATGACAGGTCACCTCGTTCTCTCCACTCTCCACACCAACACCTCAGCAGAAGCTCCCGCACGTCTTGCTGACCTTGGCGTACAGGCACACATCACAGCATCAACCCTCAGCGCTGTTGTTGCCCAGCGTCTTGTTCGTCGTCTATGCAGTCGCTGTAAAGTACCGCACACGCCAACCCCTGAAGAACTTCGTACCGTTGAATTCCCATGGGAAGAAGGCGAACCCCTGCCTCAGTTCTACGGCCCCCGTGAAGGTGGATGTAAGGAATGCTCCTACATTGGATTCCGCGGACGTACAGCAGCCCATGAAATCCTTCTCGTCAATGAAAAGATTCGTACCCTCATCTCAAGCCACGCACAATCACACGAAATCGAACAAGCAGCCATCGAAGATGGAATGACACTCATGATTCAGGATGGTTTCCAGAAAGTACTTGCTGGAATCACCACCATCCAAGAAGTCATGAAGTCAATCATCTAAACAATCCGTTGTAAGCCATCCATCATCAAAAACAGTAATTGACAAGCAAGGAATAAGGAAAATATGTCAAAAAATGAGGACCTGCTGAACGTGCTAAAAGGCATTGGAGGAAGCAACTCCCCGACAGCCCCAACAGGCGCATTGCCAGTTACACGTCCAGCCTCAACCGGACCAGTAGCACGCCCCGGACAAGCACCAACAACCCCCGTGGCACGCCCGGCATTCACCCCACCGCCTGCAAGTGCAGTCAATCGCCCACCCGTTAACCCGGCAGTAGCTCCCATCCGCCCGCCGGAAGAGCCACTTGACATTGAAGTAACCGACCGCCGGCAATCAGATGACGTAGCATCAATTGATGACATGCTCCGCTGGATGCTCAAGCACGGTGGCTCAGACCTCTTCCTTTCTGCCAACTCCGCACCTATGGCAGAAGTCCACGGTAAACTGGCGGCCGTAGAAGGATTCGGCAAACTCACAGGAAAGCAAGTAGAACGCTCAATCTACTCCATCCTCTCTGACCAGCAACGTAAAGTCTTTGAAGAAACCAAAGAACTTGATGCCGCCTACTCCATCCCTGGACTCTCCCGCTTCCGTGTCAACGTATACCGGTCAAAAGGAACAGTTGCATCCGTTATGCGTGCAATCCCCTTTGAAATCAAGCCCATTGAAGCACTCGGACTGCCCCACACCGTTAACAGGTATGCAAAACTCCCCCGTGGGCTAGTACTCGTCACCGGACCAACAGGTTCCGGCAAATCCACAACGCTTGCCGCCATCATTGACCAGATCAACCGTACACAACACGGCCACATTCTCACCATCGAAGACCCGGTAGAATTCGTACATTCACACCAGAACTGCCTTGTCAGTCAGCGTGAAGTCGGTGCAGACACCAACTCCTTCAAGAACGCCCTCAAAGCAGCCCTGCGTGAAGCACCAAACTACGTACTCGTTGGCGAAATGCGTGACTACGAAACAATCTCCCTCGCAGTCACCATGGCAGAAACCGGACACCTCGTATTCGGTACGCTCCACACCAACTCTGCACCGGAAACCATCTCCCGTATCGTAGACGTATTCCCATCTGAACAGCAAGACCAGATTCGCACCCAGCTAGCAGCATCCCTGCAAGCAGTAGTATGTCAGAACCTCGTCCGGACAGCGGATGGAAACGGACGTGTAGCCGTAGTTGAAGTCATGAACATCAACCAGTCCATCAAAACCAAAATTATCAAGAACCAGCTGAATGCTATTATCTCTGACCTACAGACAGGTCAGTTGCAAGGTATGCAGACAATGGACTGGCACCTTGAACAACTAGCCAAAGAAGGAAGAATCACCGTACAGGCGGCAATTGAAAAAGCCCACCGCCCCAAGGATATGATTGAAAACTTCGGTGGCGAAGATGCAGTAGCCCGTGCAGGCGATACCTCCCGCCGTCGCGGTGGGCCAGCAGCCTACTAACCAAAGTACCAACAGAGAAGAGTCTCTGGCTAATTTACGTTATAAGCCGATAAATTAGCCAGAGACTCTTCCACTTTTAGCTCAGGATAAAACTTTATGGCACAAGAGAAAATCAAGTATTCTTACCACATCAAGGATGCTCAAGACCGTTACCGCGAAGGCGTGATCGTTGCTACCTCAGTAGAAGCGCTCACCGAATCATTCACCAAACGAGGATTCACCTTCCTTGAAGAACCCCAAGCCATCAGCACCACGGGTCTCTCCATGGAACTATCCATCGGTGGCAAAAAGCGAGTAAAGCCCCGTGAAGTAGCACTCTTCGCCCGGAAATTCTCCAGCATGCAGGATGCCGGTATCCCCATTAAGAAGATCCTCTCCGTTCTCGCAGCATCAAAGGGACAGAACCCGACAATGCGTGATGCCCTCACCGACATCCAAGAACGTATCAACGCAGGTCTATCCCTCTCACAAGCCATGGGCGCACACCCCATGATCTTCTCCGAACTCATGGTCAGCATGACCAAAGCCGGTGAAGAAGGTGGCTTCCTTGATAAATCCATGCGCCAAATCTCCGAGAACCTTGAAAGCGAAGTAAAACTACGCTCCAAAATCAAGTCCGCCATGACCTATCCCGTCGTAGTACTTATCATGGCAGCCCTCATGTGTGCCGGTATGCTCCTCTTCATCGTGCCCGTGTTCCAGGAAATGTTTGATACCCTCGGTGGCGAACTGCCCCTGCCTACACAGATCCTCGTAGTCTTATCTGACATATTGAAAGTCGGTATTGTCCCCATAGCCATTGGAATAGTTGTATTCTCCATCTGGTGGCGAAAGAACAAGATGAAGATGTATGTGCGAAATATCAAAGACCCGCTCATGCTCAAACTCCCCATCATTGGACTGCTCACCAACAAAATCGTCATGTCACGATTCTCCCGAAACCTCGGAACCCTCCTTGAAAACGGTGTACCCATCCTCCGGGCAATGGATATCGTATCAGCTACGACCGGCTCAGTCGTCGTAGAACGGGCACTAGCAGGCGTAGGAACCAACCTAACACGCGGTGGAACAATCGGCGGGTCCATGGCAGAACACGCAATCTTCCCCGTAGAAGACGTGGAAATGATTAAAGTTGGTGAAGAATCAGGTGACATCGTGCCCATGCTCCTGAAAATTGCAGACATTTACGACCAAGATATCGAAGCAACCACCGAAGCTCTGACCTCACTTATTGAACCGTTGATGATTGTATTCCTCGGTTTGGTGGTCGGTGGTATGATTATTGCCTTGTATATGCCTATCTTCAGCATATATGATACAATTAAAAACTCAAAGTGAGTATTAAGAAAATCCCCTAGAAATCAAGGTTTCTAGGGGATTTTCTTGTTATATATACCCATCTTCAATAGATATTGACACCCCTTTAGCAGTATGATATACTTATCAAGAAGAGTAAATTACTGATACAAGGAGCGTAAATGGATAAGAAGTACATCTCAGATGACCCAAAGTTGCAGCAGTATGTGGATGAATGGCATCCTACGAAGAATGAAAGCCTAACTCCGCAGAACACAATGAAAGGTTCTGGACGTACTATCTGGTGGCAATGCCTTGAACACGATAATCATGTTTGGGACGCTACTCCCCTTGCTCGTATTGTGCAAAAGCAAGGATGCCCATTCTGCTCGGGAAACAGAATTCTTGCAGGATTCAATGACCTCGCCACTACTAACCCTGAGTTGGCACAACAATGGCACCCGACGCTCAACACAGAATTCACCTCTGAAGAAGTTAGTGCTTTTTCAATGAAGAAAGCGTTTTGGATTTGTCCTGTAGGCGAAGACCATATTTGGGAAGCAAGCATCCAAAGCCGCCATAAAGGGAATAGTTGCCCTTATTGTGGGAATCGCAAAGTTCTTGCTGGATTCAACGATCTTGGCTCCAGCAAGGAATATGCACATATCGTAAAAGAATGGCACCCCAAGAACATCCTTAAGGTCAGTGAAGTATCAGTAGCCGCTAACAAAAAGGTCTGGTGGCTCTGCGAAGAAGGTCATGAATGGGAAGCAATTATTGCAAACAGAACTAAAAAAGGGTCTGGATGCCCTGCATGTAAAAAAGGTAGTGCCAAAAAATTTTTGCAAACCGTAGCCGAAAGCAAATTATTTTCGGAATACCACGAAGATAATCCAAAATCCGCAGAAGAAATAACTCTCGGTACCAATTTCCCTGTGAAGTGGAAATGCAAAATTAACCCAGAGCATATTTGGGAAGTTAGTGTAGCGAATAGAATGTCTGGCAGTGGATGTCCTGTATGCTTGGGGCGTAAAATCATTGCGGGCATCAACGACCTTGCTTCTTCAGAAGAACATGCTCACCTTGTAGAGCAATGGCATCCTGATAACATTCTTACCCCTATGGAAGTTGGCGTTGGTACCGATGTCAACATCAAATGGAAATGCGAAGAAGGCCATGTGTGGATGGCTCTCATTTATAGCCGCACCACAAATGGTCATGGATGTCCTGAATGCCTCGGACGCACCGCTTGGACACAGGAGCGTAAGGTAGTTGCTGATTACCCCGAACTTCTGTCACAGTGGCATGTAACTAATGTTCTTGACCCTCAGAAAATTACGTTCAGGAGTAAGCAGGAAGCCGTCTGGCAGTGTCCAAAGAATGATAAGCATATCTGGACAGCATCTGTTGTTTCACGCTCTCTGGACGGCTCTGACTGCCCTGTATGTGCCGGCAGGGTTATTGTTCCGGGCGTGAATGACCTTGCTTCTAGCGTTATCTTCGCCCCGATTGCTAATCAGTGGCATCCTGATAACGACTTCTCCCCTACGGAAGTTACGCCGGGTTCAAACCGCAAGGCTAAGTGGCAGTGCGATAAGAAGACTTCCCATGTTTGGGAGGCTGTTATCTACGCTCGTGTGCATGCTACAGTTCAGCGTGGTTGCCCTCATTGTGCCGCAGAGTCCCAGTCCTCTCTTGGGGAACGTGAACTCCTTGCTGTTCTGGAGAAGTTTGGGTTCAACCCTGATACCAGCGTGCGTCAATTGCTTGTTGGTAGGGAACTTGACCTGTATCTTCCTGAGAAGAAGTTTGCTATTGAATTCAATGGTCTTTACTGGCATAGTGATTCGGTTCGTCCTGACCCGCTTTACCATTCCAAGAAACTCGCTTCATGCACTGCTAAGGGTATTACTCTGTTCAATGTATGGGAGGATGACTGGAAGTATAAGCGGAGCATTGTTATTAGGGATTTGGCTGTTCGGCTGAACGTCTTGGATAAGTTGCATGAGGTTCTTCCCCATGAGTCTAAGACGTGGGCTGAGACTGTGGGCGCTTCAGAATTGACTGCAATGAAACTTACGAAGAAGGATGTTTGGCAGTTCCTTGATACTCACCATATTCAGGGTGCAACACCGGGTGAACTTTACCTTGGTTTCAAGGATGCTAAGAATAACCTTCGTGCTGCCATGGTTGTTTCCAAGACTAATGTGGATGGGACTTACCGTATCAGCCGTTATGCATCTGAGGGTGTTATCACTAATGGCTTTGCTGAACTCGTAAAGTATGCGGAGGAAGCATTGCAGGTAAAGAATTGGGTTATCCTTTCTGATCTTTCTTCCAGTGATGATTCACTTTATGTAGAGAATGGTTTCGTGCTTGATGGAACTGTTGAGCCTGATTATTCCTATGTAAGCCGTGGTAAACGTGTCAACAAAACGAATTACCGCCTTTCCCGGTTCAGGGATGATAGGGATTTGCTTTACGTTGATGGTCTGGGTGAGAAGGCTCTTGCAGATATGAACGGAATCCTTCGCATCTGGGACTTTGGCAAGAACCGATACGTTAAAGAAGTTGTACGCTAAGTAGAAATGGTAAAATTATAAAATGAAATCAACTAATCCCACACCTTCCCCTGTGCCTACCATGATGAGGCAGAAACCATTCGGCTGGGCGATGCTTATTGCCGGCTTGATTGGCTGGCTTGCTTCCGCTACTCTGACGCTTGAGCGTCTCGCCCTGTATCGTGATTCGGAGCATGTTGCCGGTTGCGATTTCGGCTTGTTCGTTTCCTGTACAAGTTTGATGAAGACGGATCAGGCTTCCCTCTTCGGGTTCCCTAACCCGTTGCTTGGTATTGTTGGCTTTGCTGTCCTGATGACCATTGCCGTTGTGCTTCTAACCGGTGCTAAACTTCCCCGCTGGTTCTTTCTTGGTCTTCAGACCGGTATAACTGCCGCACTTGCTCTTATTAGCTTCTTCTGGTTTACAAGTGTGTACGCTGTGATGACTCTTTGCCCGTGGTGTATGGTGGTTTGGTCTATGATTATCCCGTTGTTCTTCCTGGTTACTGCGTACAACATTTACCATGGCAACTTCAGCAAGAACCCTTCAGGGAAGTTGAAAGAGTTCGTTTCCGGCTATTGGTGGGTTGGTGCAATTCTGGTGATTGTTGGAGTCGTTGCATCCATCCTCATCCGCTTTGCAGAGTATATGTTCTAAGGTTCCCAGCAGGTCACTGTAGGTCAGTGGGAACACGAGAAAGCCCCGTACGAAGAACTTACCGTACGGGGCTTTCTCGTGCCTTAGAGAGGCTCTGAAGGCTTCACTGTGAAGGGCGTAATACAGTTTA
>Ga0326721_10000201_pt1 | contig 21814 bp, 24 predicted proteins | sample SGPome_FD_203951 | JGI IMG/M metagenome (GOLD analysis project Ga0326721, IMG submission 203951) | Soil microbial communities from Southern Great Plains, Lamont, Oklahoma, United States - SGP_1_2016 | ecosystem: Engineered > Artificial ecosystem > Soil microcosm > Unclassified | place: USA...
CATCCGACCCCGACGACGTATCCGGCCCGGCACCGGCGGTGAAGCTCGACGAGAAGACGGCATCGGCCGCAGCCAGCGACTGCTGCACCGCGAACACGGCGATCACTGCGACGGCGACGGCCGCCAAAGACCAGACGATGCGCCGGACCCGGCGAGGACGAGAAGTGGTGGTGCTGTTCATGCTTCCAGTGCACTCGGGGCCCTGTTGCCGGGGCGTATGCGGTTCTGCATACGCTCGCGATATGCGGCGGTGCGTAGGATCGCAGCCATGCGTGTGCTGATCGTCGAGGACGAGCCCTACCTCGCCGAAGCCGTGCGTGACGGGCTGCGGCTCGAAGCGATCGCCGCCGACATCGCGGCCGACGGCGACACCGCGCTCGAGCTGCTGAGCATCAACGCCTATGACATCGCGGTGCTCGATCGCGACATCCCCGGCCCCTCCGGTGACGACATCGCCCGCTCGATCGTCGAGTCCGGCAGCGGCATCCCGATCATCATGCTCACGGCCGCCGACCGTCTCGACGACAAGGCGTCGGGGTTCGAGTTGGGCGCCGACGACTACCTCACCAAACCGTTCGAACTGCGCGAGCTCGTGCTGCGTCTGCGCGCCCTCGGGCGTCGACGCGAACGCGCCCGGCCGCCGGTGCTCACGCTGGCGGGGCTGCGGCTCGACCCGTTCCGCCGCGAGGTGTTCCGCGACGAACGGTACGTCGCGCTCACCCGCAAGCAGTTCGCCGTGCTCGAGGTGCTCGTCGATGCGCAGGGCGGGGTCGTGAGCGCCGAGGAACTGCTCGAACGCGCGTGGGACGAGAACGCCGACCCGTTCACGAACGCCGTGCGCATCACGGTGTCGTCGCTGCGCAAGCGGCTCGGTGAGCCCTGGCTGATCCTCACGGTGCCGGGTGTCGGGTACCGGATCTCGACGGATGCCGGAGCGGATGCCGATGCTTAGGCACCGCGGCATGAGTGCCCGCCTCAAACTCACGCTCAGCTACGCGGGCGTCGTCGCGATCGCGGGCGCCGTGCTGCTCGCCGTCGTCTGGTTGTTCCTGCTGCGGTACGTGCCCGACGAGCAGATCGTCGCCGACATCCGCGTACCCAACCGCTCCGACCTGATCCGGGCGTTCACCCCGTTCGCGACCTGGGCGATGATCGGATTGATCGCCTGCGGGCTGCTCGGTGGATGGTTGCTGGCGGGGCGGATGCTCGCACCCCTGTCGCGCATCGGCGCGGCCGCGCAGCTCGCCGCCCAGGGGTCGCTGTCGCACCGGATCGCGATGGAGGGGCCGGGCGATGAGTTCCGCGACCTCGCCGACGTGTTCGACGGCATGCTCGAGAGGATCGAGGCGCACGTCGATGAGCAGCGACGCTTCGCCGCGAACGCCTCGCACGAACTGCGCACGCCGCTGGCCATTTCGCAGACGCTGCTCGAGGTCGCCCGCGACGACCCCGACCGCGACGTCGACGCCCTCATCGCACGGTTGAACGAGGTGAACGCGCGCGCGATCGAACTGACCGAGGCGCTCCTGCTGCTGAGCCGAGCCGACCGGCGCACGTTCACGCACGAACCCGTCGACCTGTCGCTCGTGTCGGAAGAGGCGGTCGAGGCGCTGCTGCCGCTGGCCGACCGACGCGGGGTCACCGTCGAGATCGGTGGAGCTCCGGCGCACGTGACCGGCTCGTCGGCGCTGCTGCAGCAGCTGGTCACGAACCTCGTGCACAACGCGATCGTGCACAACCTCGCCTTCGACGGTCGCGTGGCCGTGCGCACGCACGACCGCCCCGAGGGCATGGCGATCGTGGTCGAGAACACCGGGGCCGTGGTGCCGCCCGAGCGTGTCGGCGTGCTCGTGGAACCCTTCCAGCGCGGGGTCGAGCGGGCGCGCAGCGACGATCACGCCGGCGTCGGGCTCGGCCTCGCCATCGCCGAGCGCATCGCCCAGGCGCACGACGGGAGCCTGGTGCTCACGCCCCGGATCGACGGCGGGCTGATCGTGACGGTCTGGCTGCCCCGGGGCTGACGCCCGCGAGCGGCACCGGCGGCCCACAGCATCCGATTCACCTGCAGGGAGAATGCACGGTCGCAGGGAGCATCCCGCCGTTCGTCCCTGCAGATGTACTTGCTCCCTGCGAACGGATGCTCCGGCCTCGCAGAGCCGACCCCCGACGAAGGGCCCGAACCTCACCCGCGGGGCGGACCGACCGATCCGCGTTCGATGAGCTGCTGCGGCAGGGTGTGCCGCACGGCCGGGCTGGTGTCGCCCTCGATCCGGGCGATGAGCAGGCGCGCGGCCATGGCCCCGAGTTCGCGTTCGGGCTGCGAGATCACGGTGATCCCCGGCTCTGTCACCGAGGTCCAGGGGGCGTTGTCGAACGCGACGAGCGAGATGTCGTCGGGGATGCGCAGTCCGAGTTCGCGGATCGCCCGGAACGCCTGGATGGCGATGACGCTGTCGGAGGCGATGATCGCGGTGACGGCGGGGTCGCCGGTGAGGAGTTCGGTGACCATGCGGCCGATGCCGTCGACGTTGGCCCCGAGCCGCACGAAGGCGAGCGGGTCGTCGATCCCGGCGGCGCGCAGCGCGGTGCCGATGCCGCTGACGCGGTCGTCGATCACCGACGAGGCGAGTCCCGGCACGAAGCGGAGGGCTCCGTCGTCGTCCCACGTCGCGCGGTCGGCGACGGGCTGCGGATCTTCGAGGGTCGACACGTACGCGATGCGGCGGTGCCCGGCATCGAGCAGCACCTGGGCGAGTCGCTGCGCGCCCTCGCGGTTCGCGGCGATCACGGCCTCGGCGTCGAAGTCGTAGACGATGCGGTCGAAGAAGACCACGGGGCGTCCGGCGTCGGTGATCGCGGTGTAGTTCGCGGTGCGCACGGACGATGCCGGGGCGATGAGCAGCCCGTCGACGCGCTTCGAGAGCTGCACTTCGATGGCGGTCTCTTCGGCGTCGGGCTGCTCGCCCGAGTTCGAGAGGATCAGGTCGTAGCCGGCGGCTTCGGCGACGTCGGATGCTCCGCGCGTCGCCTGCGCGAAGGCGGGGTTCTCGATGTCGCCGACGATGATTCCGATGGAGTTCGATCGTCCGGTGCTCATGCTGCGCGCGACCTCGTTGGGCCGGTAGCCGAGTTCGGCGGCGGCATCCCGCACCCGCTGTCGCACTTTCGCGCTCACCGCGCCGTAGTCGCCGAGCGCTCGTGCGGCGGTCGCCTTGGCGACGCCGGCTTTGGCTGCGACATCGGCCACGGTGGCCCCGCGTCGCCCCTCGCTCTGCGCACTCATCGAATGCACCCTCCCTCTCTGACGCGGACTCCCAGCATATTGACGAGCCGCCCTGACGCATGTACTCTCCTGGAAACACCCAATTGAGACCGGTCTCAATTTACCCGAGATCCGGTCGCCGCTCACACCACCCGACACAGCAGTCCCTCTGAGAGGAGCCACATCGTGGCCAGAAAGTCTTTCCCCCGCCTCGCGGTCGCCGCCGCCGTCGCCGCGGTTCTCGCCCTCACCGGATGCGCCCAGACCGCATCGTCCGACTCCGGCAGCGACGCCGGCGACGACAACCCCTACGGCCTGATCACCCCCGGTCAGATCCGCGTGGCCAGCCTCGGCGACGCCAAGCCGTACACGTTCACCGACGCGAGCGGCGAGTTCACCGGCTTCGACGTCGAACTCTTCACCGATGTCGCCGAGCGCATCGGTATCGACGACGTGGTCTTCACCGGCCAGGACTTCTCGGGCCTGCTCTCGGCCGTCGCCAACGGGCAGTTCGACGTCGGCGTCGCCGCGATCGGCATCACCGACGAGCGCAAGAAGACGGTCGACTTCTCCGACGGCTACCTCGCCGGATACCTCACCGTCATGGCAAGCCCCGAGAGCGACATCACCGACGAGGACAGCCTCGCCGGCAAGCGCCTCGGCGTCGTGCAGGGCACCCTGCAGGAGGCGTACGCGGTGAAGAACTTCACCGACACCGAGCTCGTGCGCTTCCCCGACAACAACGCCGCCATCTCGGCCGTGAACAGCGGATCGATCGACGCGCACTTCCTCGACTACGAAGCGGCCAAGGAGTACGCCGAGCAGTACGGACTCGAGAACGCCATCGACATCCCCTCGTTCGACGCCCCGGCCGGGTTCGCGATCGCACAGGGCAACGAGGCGTTCAAGGAGGCCCTGAACGAGGCGCTCCACGAGGCCATGGAAGACGGCACGTGGAAGGAGCTCTACGAGAAGTGGTTCCCGGGCTCCCCCATGCCCGAGCAGTACCTGCCCAGCGCCGAGCAGGGTGAGGACGACGGCGACAGCGAGTAGCCGCCGTACCCGGTGCGGGGCTTCGGCCCCGCACCTCGAAAGGAGATCCTCATGGACTGGTTCGACAACATCATCAAGACGTTCCTCGACTTCGACGCGATGCTGCAGGTGCTGCCGCAGCTGCTCACGACGGGGCTCGTCAACACACTGATCATTTCGGTGTTCGCCACCGTGCTCGGCATCGTGATCGGCATGATCCTCGCGATCATGGGCGTCTCGCGCACCGCCTGGCTGCGCATCCCCGCACGCCTCTACACCGACATCTTCCGCGGCCTGCCCGCGATCCTCACGATCCTGCTGATCGGGCAGGGCTTCGCGCGCATCAGCCAGCAGCTGTTCGGCCCCTCGCCCTATCCCCTCGGCATCCTGGCCCTCAGCCTGATCGCGGGCGCCTACATCGGCGAGATCTTCCGCGCCGGCATCCAGAGCATCGAGCGCGGACAGCTCGAGGCCTGCCGTGCCCTGGGCATGAGCTACGGCAGCGCCATGCGCCTCGTCGTGGTGCCGCAGGGCATCCGCCGCGTGCTCCCCGCGCTCGTCAACCAGTTCATCGCCATCGTGAAGGACTCGAGCCTCGTGTACTTCCTGGGCCTGCTCGTCAGCGAACGCGAGCTGTTCCGGGTGGGACAGGATGCCGCGGTGCTCACCGGAAACCTGTCGCCGCTGGTGCTCGCCGGCGTCTTCTACCTGATCATCACCGTGCCGCTCACCCACCTCGTCAACTACTTCGACAACCGGTTCCGCACCGGACGCCGCAAGGCGACGCCGCCGAAGAGCGGCCTCGAAGAGGTGGCCGAACGGTCGACCCTGAGCCCGGCACTCGCCCACGGAGAGAACACATGACCTACACCTCGCCCCTCCCCGTCACCGACGGACGCTTCTACGAGGGCTCCCGACTGAAGATCGAGAACGTCGAGATGGCCTATGGCGACATCGACGTCATCCGCGACGTGTCGATCTCGGTCGAGCCCGGCACGACCACCTGCATCATCGGCCCCTCGGGATCGGGCAAGTCGACGCTGCTGCGCGGCGTGAATCGCCTGCACGAGCCGAAGTGCGGCCGGGTGCTTCTCGCCGATGACGACGCGCTCGCGCTCAAGCCCGACGTGCTGCGCCGCCGCGTGGGCCTCGTGTTCCAGCACTTCAACCTCTTCCCCGACCACACCGCCCTGCAGAACGTGGCGTTGGCGCTGCGCAACGTGAAGCGCATGTCGAAGGGCGAGGCCGAGCGCGTCGCCCTGGCCCGTCTGACCGAGGTCGGCCTCGCCGAGCGTTCGGATCACCGTCCGCGCGACCTCTCGGGCGGGCAGCAGCAGCGCGTCGCGATCGCCCGGGCCCTCGCGATGGAGCCCGAGGTCATGCTGTTCGACGAGGCGACGAGCGCGCTCGACCCCGAACTCGTCAAGGGCGTGCTGAGTCTGATGGCCGAGCTCGCCCAGCGCGGCATGACGATGCTCGTCGTCACGCACGAGATGGGCTTCGCCCGTCGCGTCGCCGACCAGGTCGTCTTCATGGACGAGGGTCGCGTCGTCGAATCCGGCACACCCGACGAGATCTTCGACAACCCGCAGAGCGACCGCCTGCAGCTGTTCCTCTCCGAGGTGCTGTGATGGTGATCCGCACCGCGATCATCGGTTTCGGCACGGCGGGCCGCATCTTCCATGCGCCGTTCCTCGCCGCCGACCCGGCGTTCCGCATCGACGCGATCGTGACGAAGAATCCCGATCGTGCCGCGCAGGCGTGGCAGGAGCATCCGCAGGCGCGCATCGTCGCCGACGTCGATGCGCTCTGGGCGGATGCCGACGAGATCGACCTCGTCGTCGTCGCGTCGCCGAGCGGCACGCACGGCGCACTCGCCGAGGCGGCGCTGCAGGCCGGCTGCCACGTGGTCGTCGACAAGCCGTTCGTGGCGGATGCCGCCGAGGGCGAGGCCCTGATCGCGCTGGCCGCGTCGAAGAGCCTGCTGCTCACGGTCTTCCAGAACCGGCGGTGGGACGGCGATTTCCAGACGCTGCGCGACCTCGTGCGCTCGGGGCGGCTGGGCGAGATCCGTCGCTTCGAGTCACGGTTCGAGTGGTGGAAGCCGCTCCCGAAGGCTGGATGGAAGTCGGATGCTCCGGTGGCCGAGGGCGGCGGCATCCTGTTCGACCTGGGCCCTCACCTCATCGACCAGGCTCTGCAGCTGTTCGGCCCGGTGCGCGAGGTCTACGCCGAGGTCGACCGGGTGCGCAAGGGCGTGGCCGCCGACGACGACGTGTTCCTCGCCCTCGACCATGAGTCGGGCGTGCGCTCGCACCTCTGGATGAGCGCCGTCGCCGCATCGCAGGGCCCTCGGTTCCGGGTGCTCGGCTCCGAGGGCGCGTACACCTCGTGGGGTCTCGACGGCCAGGAACCCGCACTGATCGCGGGCGCGCGCCCCGGTGATGAGGGCTTCGGCGAGACGCCCGAAGAGCGCTGGGGCACGCTCGACACCGACGACGCGAGCGAGCGGATCCCCACGGCCCGAGGCGACTACGGGCGGTTCTACGCCGGTGTCGCCGAGGCCGTCACCGCGGGAGTAGCACCTCCGGTCGACCCGGCGGATGCCGTGGCCGGCCTGCGCGTGATCGCCGCCGCTCGCGCGGCAGCCCACTGACAACGAATTCGAAAAGCACGAAGTAAGGAAGAAACGCATGTCTGAAACCGGATCCGAGAAGATCGTCGTCATCGGCGGCGGCATCCTGGGCGCATCGACGACCGCACACCTCGCGCGGGCCGGCGCCTCGGTCACGCTCGTCACCGCCGGGTCGCTCGCCGACGGAGCATCCGGCCGGTCGATCGCCTGGCTCAACTCCTCGGGCGACCGCTCATCGGAGTACCACTACCTGCGTCTGCTCGCGATCGACCGCTACCGCACCTGGAGCGCGACGCACCCCGAGAGCAGCACGTACCTGCGGTTCGACGGCGCGCTCAAGTGGGCGAAGCCCGGCGAGAGCTACCGCCCGACCTTCGACTTCGAACGCTCCGTCGGCTACGACGCCGTGTGGGTCGACCGCGCCGACATCGCGCGCGTCGCCCCCGATGTCAACGCGGATGCCGTCGCCGACGAGGGCGCGATCTTCAACCCCGGCGAGGGCTGGGTGAACATGCCCGAGCTGATCGCCGCACTGGTGGCCGAAGCGCGCGCTGCGGGCGCGACGATCGTTGAGAACGCCGGAGACGCCCGGGTCGATGTGACCGACGGCGTGGCCGTGGGCGTCGTGCTCGGCGACGGCACCCGCCTGCCCGCCGACCGCGTCGTGCTCGCCACCGGCCCGAGCGTGCCCGCACAGCTGGCGGAGCTCGGGGTGACGGTTCCGGATGCCTCGCCCGCCGCCTTCGTGCTCTTCACCGACCCCGTCGACATCGACGTGCGCACCGTGCTCAACACCCCCCGCGTGGCCGTGCGCCCCACGCCCGACCGCCGACTCGTGCTGGATGCGGGATGGGCCGAGGACTCGATCATCGTCGGCGACGACGGGTCGATCACGGTGCCCGAGGAATCGGTGCAGGGGCTGCTCGACGAGGCATCCGCTGTTCTGGCCGGCGCCCCGACGCTGACCGCCGGCCGCGTCGGCGCCGGGTGGAAGCCGATCCCCGGCGACGGCGAGCCCGTGGCCGGGGCGGTTCCCGGCATCGACGGCCTCTACACGCTGTTCACGCACTCGGGCGCGACGCTCGGGCTGATCCTCGGCGAGCTGCTGGCCGAGCAGATCGTCACCGGTGTGGCATCGCCCGCGCTCAAGGCGTTCCAGATCGAGCGCTTCGGCGCGCAGGCGCTGCCGGCCGAGGTCGGCACCGACGCCTGGTCGCCCGTCGCCCCGAGCTGACCGACGCTTCGACAGGCTCAGCGACCCAGCTGGGTCCCTGAGCCTGTCGAAGGGCCCTCCCTCTCAGGCGACGTTGCCGCGCAGTGCCGCGATCTCGCGGCCGTAGGTGCGGGCATCCGACTCGGCGTTCTCCTTGAGTTCGCGGGCGGTGTCGGCGAAGGCATCCAGCGCCGGGTTCACGCCGACGAGCGTGAACGGACGCTCGACGACACGCAGGTCGAGTCCCCAGACGTCGCCGAGCACGCGGCGCAGCCACCCGGTCGAGTGGTCCCAGCCGTCCTTCGGGGTGCCGGGGGCGTAGTTGCCGCCGAGCACGGTGACGAGCGTCGCGGGCTTGCCACGCAGCGCGGTGCCGGTCGGGTCGATGCGGGGGTCGGTGTAGGCCAGGTCGAACCAGGTCTTGAAGTGCTGCGAGACGCCGTAGTTGTACAGCGGCACGGCGAACAGCAGCGCGTCGGCGCCGATCAGTTCGTCGGCGAACGAGGTGGCGAGGGCGCGGGCCTCGTTCTGGGCGGGCGTGCGCTGGGCGGCGTCGACGAATCCGCCGGTGACGGCATCGACCCAGGCCGTGGCGGGGACCGGGTCGCTCGCGAGGTCGCGGCGGGTGACGGTCGAGTCCGGGTGGGATGCCGTCCACTCGGCTTCGACGAGGTCTGCGAGCGATCGGCTGGCAGACGACGCGGGCAGGATGCTGGCATCCAGGCGGAACAGGGACATGGGTCGGACCTTTCGTTCTGAGCTTCGCTAGGTTTTCCGTAGCGGCTTCGGTTAACGTAGCACAGGTAGGATGGGGGCATGGCGGAAGCCCACGCAGACATCCAGGCCTGTGACGCCGCAGTCACCCTCGCCTTCAGCGTGCTCGGGAAGCGCTGGAACGGCATGATCGTCTCGGCGCTCGGAAACGGTTCCTCGACCTTCGTCGCGCTGCGCCGCGCGGTCGTCGGCATCAGCGACACCGTACTCTCCGAGCGGCTCACCGAACTCGCCGACACCGGCCTCGTCGCCCGCACGGTCGACGCCGGCCCTCCGGTCACCGTGTCGTACGCACTCACCGCCGGCGGGAGCGGGCTGCTGCCGATCCTCGATCAGCTCGGATCCTGGGCATCCGCCACCCTCGAAAGGCGCACCCCATGAGCAGGCCCCGCACCGCACTCGGCATCACCGGCACGATCCTGATGGCGGTCGGGGCGCTGGCGCTCATCGGCGCCGCGCTCCTGGCGTTCTCCCCCGGGTTCCGCACCGCCCCGCCCGTGGCCTTCGGCGAGACGATGACGGTCGACCTGGCCGCCGGAGACCACGCGATCTACGTCACCCCGAACGAGGTCTGGGGCGACATCGAGTGCACCGGCACCGTCGCCGGCGACGAACTCGCGCTGCGCGCCGACATGATGCAGCAGGACCTTCTGCTTCCGCAGCGCTGGGCTGCGCAGGGCAGCTTCGGCGCCCCCACCCCCGGCACCGCGACGATCTCCTGCGACGGCCCGGTCGCCGACGCGCAGTTCACCGTGGGCCCGGCCTTCTCGTTCCTCGACCTCATCGGCCCGGTACTGCTCGGCGTCGTCGGGCTCGTACTGCTGATCGTGGGCATCGTGCTCTGGGCCGTGCGTCCGAAGCATCCGTCGGTCTGATGTCCGCCCTCTCGTCGCTTCGCGGTTCCTGAGCGAGCGAAGCGAGACGAAGGGCCCGACCTCACCAGGGACTGGGCTCGTAGTCCTTCAGGAACACGCCGTGCACGTCGTCGCCGGCCTCGCCGCGCACGATCGGGTCGTACACGCGGGCGGCGCCGTCGACCAGGTCGAGCGGGGCGTGGAATCCCTCTTCGGCGAGGCGCACCTTCGTGTAGTGCGGGCGTTCGTCGGTGATCCAGCCGGTGTCGACGGCGGTCATCAGGATGCCGTCCTTCTCGAGCATCTCGCCGGCACTCGTGCGGGTGAGCATGTTGAGCGCGGCCTTGGCCATGTTGGTGTGCGGATGCCCCGGCCCCTTGTACCGGCGCGAGAACTGACCCTCCATCGCCGACACGTTCACGACGTACTTGCGGTGCGCGTCGGACGCGGCCATCGAGGCGCGCAGCCGGCTGATCAGCAGGAACGGTGCGGTCGTGTTGGCGAGCTGCACCTCGAGCATCTCGAGCGGGTCGACCTGGTCGATCGACTGCACCCAGCTGTTGCTGGTGTTGACGTCGGGCACGAGCCCGCCGGCGTCGATCGCGGTGCCGTCGGCGTGCTTCTCGAGCGACGACGATCCGGGGGCCATCGCGAGGCGCGCGAGGTCTTCGGCGGTGAGCGCCTGGCCGCCCTGCTCGGCGACGGTTCCGCCGAGGGCGGCGACCGACAGCAGCGGATGCGCATCGACGGACGCCTGCAGCGCCTGCGGGTGCGGATCGGCGGTGTGCCCGAAGGTCTCCATCTCGGGGAGCGGGCCGTCGGGGAGCGGCTGCAGCTCGGCATCCGCCAGCAGCGAGTACGAACCGGGCGACCGGCGCACGGTCTGCGCGGCGTTGTTGATGAGGATGTCGAGCGGGCCCTGCGCGGCGACCGAATCGGCCAGCCCGATCACCTGGGCGGGGTCGCGCAGGTCGATGCCGACCACCCGCAGCCGGTGCAGCCAGTCGGCCGAGTCGGGCAGTGCCGAGAACCGGCGCACGGCATCGCGCGGGAAGCGGGTGGTGATGGTGGTGTGGGCGCCGTCGCGCAGCAGGCGCAGAGCGATGTGCATGCCGATCTTCGCGCGGCCGCCGGTGAGCAAGGCGCGCTTGCCGGTGAGATCGGTGCGGGCGTTGCGCTTGCCGTGGCTGAAGCGGGCGCAGTCGGGGCAGAGCTGGTGGTAGAACGCGTCGACGACCGTGTACGGCTGCTTGCAGATGTAGCAGTTGCGGGGCTTGATCAGCTCGCCCGCGATGGGGGCTTCGGAACTGGTGGCCAGGTCGACGCCGCGCGTCTCGTCGTCGATGCGGTCGGGGGCGCCGGTGGCGGTGCGGGCGACGACGGCCTTGTCGGCATCGGCGATCGCATCGCGGATCTCTTTGCGGCGCACACGCTTGACGGCCTTGAACATTGCGGCGGTCGCGTGGCGCACGGCGACGAAGTCGGGGTGCTCGTTGTCGATCTCGTGCAGTTCGGAGAGCACGCGCAGGGTGGTGGCGAGATCGGTGGGGTCGATGCCGGCGCCGAGGTCGGAGGCTTCCCGGTCGTGGGGCTCGTCGAGAGGGGCGTCGGTCATTGTGCCGATTTTACGCGAGTGGACTGGGGGTCTGCCCCACCAGCCAGCCGCCTCTCGGCGATGCGGCGGCCACAACTCAGGACAGATCGCGCGCGAGACGCCGATCCGGAGCTGTCAGAGCCCGCGGGGCCTGGTTTGTCCTGAGTTAGGTACACCCTCGACCCGAGACCCGACCGCGAGGCACAATATGTGCATGCCCACTGATGCGCATGTTCTCGGCCCCGGACTGCTGCCGACGCCGTTCACGGCCGCCGAGATCCGCGAGGCGACCGGCTCCGGAAAGACGATCCGGCTCTTCGTCGAGTCGCCCGACGGGTCGACGCACGAGCGCATCAACCGCTTCCGCGAGACCGACGCCGAGGGCGCCACCCTCGATCGCTGGTTCACCGAGTCACCCGACGACGTGCTGTCGAGCCGGGTCACGTGGGCCGAACTGCAGGAGCACGCGGCGTTCCCGATCGACCACACGACCGTGACAACCGAGACGCTCGAGCTCGAGATCGGCCGGGTCGAGTGCCGCCGGTACGAAACGAGCGACGGACCGGATGCTCCGGTCGAGACCTACTGGTTCTCCCTCGGGCACCCGGGGATGCCGATGCGGTACGAGGTGCCGCTCGACCACGGCATCCTGCGCACTACGGTGCTGAGCATCCTGCCCGCCTGACCGCAGCGCGCGAGAGGGGCGGGCCCGACCACCTCGGACCCGCCCCCGTTCCGCGCAGGCTCAGTGCGCGGAACCTCCGACGACCACGAACTCGCCGGGCACGACGTCGAGCGTCGCCTCGGCCGTGGTCTCACCCGTGTGCAGGTCGATCGCGAGGATGCGGTCGGTCGCCGGGTCGGTCACGTAGGCGGTGTCGCCGACGACGCGCAGGCCGGGGTGGGCGTCCTGCCATTCGACGGGGCTCTCCCACGAGTCGATGACGTCCCACGAGTCGACGATGGCGCCGGTCTCGTCGAGCACGTTGAGGGTGCCGTCAGCGCTCAGCAGCACGATGTTGTCGTGGCCGTCGCGCCCGACGCCGCGCCAGGTGTACCGCACGTCGGCGGGCAGCTCCACGATCGACAGCTCCTGCGCGTCGGTGTCGATGAACGCGAGCTTCGACAGCAGGTATCCCTCGGAGTCGGGGTCGGAGTTGTAGTCCGCTACCGCGATGGCGCTGGTCTCGGTCACGTAGGCATTGCCCGAGCGGCCGAATTCGTCGGGGGCGTCGAGCTTGGTGAAGGCGCCGTCGGCGAAGAGCAGGATGCCGTCCTGGCATCCGAACATGACGACCTCGTCTTTGAGCGCACCCTCGCCGTGCACGCTGGGGCACTGCTCGTTGCGGGCGAGTTCGGTGCCGTCGGCGTCGAGCAGGCGCACGCCGGAGCGGGATTCGGAGGTGCCGATCGTCGAGAGGATCGTGCCGTCCGACAGCTCGACCGCGACGCCGTGGTGGGCGGCCTCCGATGAGAAGGCGTCTGCCGTCGGAAGAGACCCGGTGCCGACGGCATCCGTGTCGAAGATCTCGAATCCGCCGGTGCCGTCGTCGAACAGCGCCGTGCGGCCGGCGTGCGGGGTGACGTGGCCGGGGGTGGTGGCGTCGAAGACCTCGCCGGTGAATTCGACGTCGCCGTCGATACCGGTGCTGAGCAGGTGGAAGCCGTCGGATGCGGTCACGAAGACGTGACCCGCGTCGTCGCCGGCGCCGTTCACGCGCAGGAATCCGTCGAGTTCGGCCTCGCCGACGGTTTCGAGGGTTTCGCCGTCGAGCACGACGATGCCGCCGTCGTAGGCGATCGCGACGCGGGAGTCGCTCGCGTGATCGTGGTCGTGCGTCTCTTCGGGTGCGGCGTCGGCGGCGGGGGCAGTACTCGCGCATCCGGCGAGCGCCACCGCGGCGATGGCGCCGAGGGCGCCGACCGCGAGGCGGCTGCGGGCGGATCGGGACATGGGTGTTCTCTCTTTCTTGTTGCGGGTGCGCGGGGTGCGCAGACGAACGATGTCGTCAGGGGTGCGGGGGCGGATGCCGTCAGCCGACCTGCTGCACGAACCAGGGGTCGAGGTCGGTGAAAGTGCGGGTGAGGCGGGCATCGTCGCGGTGGTCGATCTCGTGGATCTCGCCGCCGGCGGGGTCGGTGAGGTAGGCGTGCTGCGCGTCGACGATCAGCTGCACCCGGTCGGCGAGGGCCGGGTCGCCGAGGGCGTCGGCGACGAGCGGTTGCGTGCGGGCGAGCACGGTGCCGTCGGGCGCGAGGATGCGCACGGCTCCCGCGGCGTCGAGGGCGACGGTGCGGGAGGCGTCGTCACCGATCGCGACCGCGCGCACCAGCGGGGTGTCGGTGGGGAGGGCGGTCCAGGTGCGGGCGCGCACGTCGAGCAGGAGGGCACCCTGGGCGGTGGCACCGGCGAGGTCGGGGCGGTCGGGGCGACCGTCGAGCGTCGTCACGGCGGTGCCCGGCGGGAAGGGGATGCTCTCGCCCACGACGGCTCCGCCGACCTCGCGGGTGAAGAGCACGGCGCCTTCGGGGCAGGTGACGACGGCGCCGACGCGGGTCATGTCGACGTCGATCGCTGAGGCGCAGGGGATGCTCGCGACGGTGGCGCCGTCGGCGTCGACGATGTCGAGGGCACCGGCGTTCGCGGCGATCAGGTGCCCGGCGAACGCGATGACCGGGCCGTCGGCCGTGACCGGCTGCGCCGACGGGATGCCCTCGGCGAGGTCTTCGTGCACGAGCGTCGTGAGGTCTGCGGTGCCGGCGAAATGCACGGTCGCACGCTGCTCGCCCGGGGTGATCGAGGGCGTGCCGGTTCCCTCGATCGCGCCGATGCGCTGCGGTTCGGCGAGGAACGAGTGCGTGTGGTCGCCGTGCGGCACGGTCCACCGGCCGGTGTCGATCACGTCGACCTCGGTCGCGCTCTCGGTCTGGTGCACGACGTAGACGAGACGGCCGTCGCCGGCGATGTCAGTGGGGATGGCGTCGGACTCGGCGATCACCCGGCGCTCTTCGCTGTCGAGGTCGAGGAGCGTGAGCCGGCCGCGCTCATCTGCGACCGCGAGGGCGAGGGCGGGAGAGGCGACTTCGGCCGCGGCATCCGCTCCCACGTCGTGCGCGTCAGTTGCGGATGCCGACGGTGCAGGGGCGGGTGCGGTAGGGACGGTGCAGGAGGTCAGTGCGAGGAGAGCGGCGAATCCGACGAGGAGGAGTGCGCGGCGGGGCGGGGAGTGGTTCATGGCACCCTCACCTTATTGATAACGATTCTCAATCTCAAGTTGAATCGCCGTGAGGGCGACCTCGACGGGCTTGACCGAACGTCGGTGACCCGGCGTAGGGTCACTGCATGAGCGCACCGATCGAACGTCACGGAGTCGTCCCCTCGTATCTGCTCGCGCGCCTGGCCGCCTCCGGCCGGTTCCCCCGCGCGGCCGCCGCCGCCCGTCAGACCCTCACGGCCGGGCGCCCGCCGTTCCGCGCCCGCATCGATCTGTCGATCGACGAAAACGGCGATCTGGTCGCGCAGCTCTCCGACGCCCCCAACCGCACGATCAGCGACGCCGGCAACACCCAGACGTTGCCGGGCATCGTGGTGCGCAGCGAAGACGACGGCCCGGTCGACGACGTCTCGGTGAACGAAGCCTTCGACGGACTCGGCGCCACCTTCGAACTGCTGCTGACCGCCTTCGGCCGCAACTCTCTCGACGACGCGGGCGCTCCGCTCGATGCGTCGGTGCACTACGGCGTCGACTACGACAACGCCTTCTGGGACGGCGAGCGCATGGTGTTCGGCGACGGAGATGGCGAGGTCTTCCAGGGGTTCACGGGATCGATCACGGTCATCGGTCACGAGCTCGCCCACGGTGTCGTGCAGCACACCGCGAACCTCGAGTACCAGGGGCAGCCCGGCGCGCTCAACGAGTCGGTCGCCGACGTCTTCGGAGCCCTCACCGAGCAGTACGCCCTCGGGCAGTCCGCGGCCGACGCCACCTGGCTCATCGGCGCCGAGATCTTCACCGACGCCGTGCAGGGCAAGGCACTGCGGTCGATGATCGCGCCGGGCACGGCCTACGACGATGACGAGCTCGGCAAAGACCCGCAGCCCGACCACATGAGCGGGTTCGTGCGCACCACCGAAGACAACGGCGGCGTGCACATCAACTCCGGCATCCCCAACTGCGCCTTCGCGCTTTTCGCGATCGACCTCGGCGGCAACGCCTGGGAGACGGCGGGCACGGTCTGGTATCGGGCGCTGACCGGCGGATTGTCGAGCACCGCCACGTTCACCGAGTTCGCCGACGCGACGGTCGCTGCGGCGGTAGAGGTCGACGAGGCGACCGCGACAGCCGCTCGACGCGCCTGGACGACCGTGGGAGTCTATGGAGATGAGCGAGTCCCAGGTACCGATGGGGTCGGAGCCGACTGATCCCGCGCCGCCGCACGCGCAGGTGATCATCGCGGTGGTGCGCTCCGGCGGCATCGCAGGAATCAGCCGACGCTGGCGGGTCGAGGTGTCGTCCGACGACGCCGACGAGTGGATCACGCGCATCGACCGCTGCCCGTGGGACGCCGAGCTCGACGACCCGACCGGGGCCGATCGCTTCGTGTGGAGCATCCGCGCCCGCACCCCGTCGGAACGGCGCGAACGCGAGCTCGCCGACACCCAGCTGTCGGGCCCGTGGCGCGAGCTCGTCGACGCTGTGCGCGCGGCATCCGCCTGACCCCTCACGACCGCGGCATCCGAATCCGGTGTGAATCCCGCCCTGCGCGCGGCCGGCGGAGAGACAATGGGCCCATGGGACTGTTTCAGCACCGCCCGGAAGAAGAAGAGAACCAGTGGGCAGGGCTCCCGTCGGAGCCGCTCGACCGCGGCACGGCCGACACCCTCGACACGGCGCCCGCGGTCGACCCGCTGTCGATCGGCCTCGGAGCCGAGGTGAGTTCGATCGTGTTCCCGGTGACGCCTCCGCCGCCCGCCGAGTTCGAGATCGAGAACCGCGAGCCCGACGGGGACTGACATGACCTCCCCCGGCGAGAACGGCATCGTGATGCGGCCCGTGACCGCCGATGAATGGATGCTCTGGCGCGCTGCGCGTCTCGAAGCCCTGCGCGAGTCGCCCGCAGCCTTCGGTTCGCAGCTCACCGATTGGATCGAAGCGCCCGAGTCCCGCTGGCGCGAGCGACTGTCGGTTGCGGGCGCGCACGACGTGCTCGCGTTCGACGGCGAGCACGTCGTGGGGATGGTTTCCGGCATGCCTGTGGCCGACGACCCCACGCGCACCGAGTTGATCTCGATGTGGGTCGCGCCGTCTGCCCGCGGCACGGGCCTGGCCGCCGCGCTGATCGACCGCATCGTCGATTGGGCGACGGAGGCCGGGGCATCCGTCGTCGATCTCTCCGTCATGCCCGACAACCCCACCGCCCGCCGCGCCTACGAGCGCGCCGGCTTCGTCGCGCTCGACGAGCCGGGCGATGCGCTCCCCGACGGTCGGCGCGAGGTGCGCATGCGCCGCCCGCTCGCCTGATCCTGCGCGAGAAGGTTCAAGCGACCCGCAGCACGACCCGAGGGGTCAAGACACGCCGCACGACCCGCGCCCGATACGGCATGTTCTGACCCCTCACGGGGCCGCGACACGGCAGGCAATGGGGGCGGCCCCGGCTACGGTTGAGAGATGACGATCACCGCCGCCGCAGACGGCTCCGCCCTGGGCAACCCCGGCCCCAACGGCTGGGCCTGGTACATCGACGACGACAACTGGGCGGCGGGCGGGTCACCCCACGGCACCAACAACCAGGGCGAGCTGCAGGCGGTGCTCGAGCTGCTGAAGGCGACCTCCGGTGTCACCGAGAAGCTGCTCATCCGGTGCGACAGCCGCTACGTGATCGACTCGGTGACGAAGTGGATGCCCGGCTGGAAGCGCAAGGGATGGCGCAAGTCCGACGGCGGCCCCGTGCTCAATCGCGACCTGCTCGAGGGCATCGACGAGGCCATGCGCGGCCGCGACGTCGAGTTCTCGTGGGTCAAGGGTCACGCCGGCGACCGCCTGAACGAGGCCGCCGACGAGCGTGCGAATGCCGCCGCGAAGGCCTACCAGGCGAAGCAAGAGCCGCGCCGCGGGCCCGGATTCACGCGCGCGACCGATGCCGGCGCCACCGTCGCGGCATCCGCCCCCGTCGCTGCCGCTGCGACGCTCCCCACGACACCCTCTCAAGCATCCGCTCCCGTCACGACCTACCCGGCGGATGCCCCGCTCTGGGCCGAGACATCTTCGCTGTTCGACGACCTCGATGCCCCAGCGGCCGACCCGATCGAGCTCCGCCTGAGCCTCACCGGTGACGAGCACGCGCGACTGCGCGATCGCGCCGATGCGCAGGGCATCGGCCTCACCGAAGCACTGCGTCGCCTGATCTGACGCGCGTACACTCGCCTCATGTCGACTACCGCGCGCACGATCGGCCGCATCTTCCTCGGTTCCTCGCTGGTCTTCGCGGGCGTCTCGCACCTGACGTTCGCACGTCGGGAGTTCCAGGCGCAGGTGCCCGAGTCGCTGCCGCTCGACCCCGACGTCACCGTGCTGGCGTCGGGCGTGGTCGAGGTCGGCCTCGGCTCGCTGCTGCTGTTCGCCCGCAAGCGCCGGCGTCTGGTCGGTACGATCGCGGCCCTGTTCTTCGTCGCGGTGTTCCCCGGCAATGTGTCGCAGTGGATGCACCAGCGCGACGGCTTCGGCCTCGACACCGACATGAAGCGGTTCGTGCGCCTGTTCTTCCAGCCCGGACTCGTCGCCCTGGCCGCCTGGTCGACGCGCGAGCGCCGCTGAGCGTATTCCGCCCGTCGCGACGGCGGCCATCCGATCGAAAAGTAGACTCGGCGGATGGGAGATCGGCCGGTGACGCAGCGGTGAAGACGCGTACCGTCTTCGGCCTGCTCCGGTTGGGCGCCGCGGCCATCTGCCTCGTGGCCCTCATCCACCGCCTCGCATGGGGTCTCGCCTCGAACACGGTCGCGAGCCAGAACTTCTTCGCGTACCTCACGAACCAGTCGAACGTCGCGTTCGTCGTGCTGCTGACGATCGCCGGAATCATCGCTCTGCGCAAGGCCCGCGATCCGCGCTGGCTCACGGTCACGCTCGCGCTCGTGCTGTCGTGGACCATCACGGCCGGGCTCGTGTTCGCGATCCTCGTGTGGCAGGCGGGGCTGCGCGGCATCCGCATCGATGTGCCCTGGTCGGATCAGGTGCTGCACTTCTACCTGCCCGCCCTGACGGTCGCCGCCTGGGCGCTGGCGCCCGGGCACCGCGCGGTGCCCTGGCGGGTGGTCCCGGCGACGCTGGCGTATCCGCTGCTGTGGGGTGCGTTCACGATGATCCGCGGGCCGATCATCGGCTGGTACCCGTATTACTTCCTCGACCCGCGGCAGGTCAGCGGTCCGCCCGAGTTCCTCATCTCGTCGGGCATCGCCCTCGCGACGTTCTCGATCGTGGCGACGGCGCTGGTTCTCATCAGTCGGATGCCCCTGCCGAGGCGACTACGGGTCGACCCGGCCGAGTCCGATCCGGAGGGGCCCGATCACGACGAGACCGATCAGGCGACGGCGCCGGATTCGGCGGAGTCCGAGCGCTCGCCCGCGACGGACGAACTGGTGGCGGCGGCCGGAGCGAGCGACCCGGTCAGACGTACACGCTGAGCGACTCGAGGGCCGCTTCGATCGCGGCCTTCTCGTCGAGCTCGGCGAACTCCGCCGCGCTGGCACCGCCCACGATGCCGACGAGCACGTTCTCGCCGGTCGACGGGCGCAGGTTGATCCAGGTGCGGATCATGGCGTCGCCGTCGACGGTGTGCCAGATGGCCTCTTCGGCCTCCCAGAACGGTTCGTCCCAGCGCAGCCAGACAGTCTCGATGCCGCCCATGCCGAGCGACGAGATCGCGCCGCGGTTGCCGAACGGCAGCGGCGGCTCGAACTCGATGCCCTGCTCCTGCAGCACGCCGAGCGGCACGGTCACGAGCACGCGGTCGAAGGTCTGCGCCTCACCGGTGCCGAGGCGCACACTCACCCCGGTGTCGTCATAGGCGAGACGCGTGACGGGAGAGTTCAGCCCCACCTGCAGCCCATCGAGCGCCTGCTCGACGAACGGCAGCAGGCTGTCGCGCGCCGCCTTCGGACCGGGCGGTGGCACGACCGGCGGGAACCAGCTCGACAGCAGCTCGGCGTCGGCGCCGGCGCGCGTGGCGAGAAGAGCGAACAGCGCGGCGTTCGCCGGATCGGCGGGGTCGCCGCCCGCGGCGGTGAGAGCATCTGCGAGCGAGGAATCCTGCGGGGCGGCCTGCGCGGTGGTGACCGCCGCGAGCAACGGCTGGTCATCGACCCGATCGGTGTCTCCGTCGGGCGCGCGCCAGAGCTCGCCGTCGAGGTCGACGACGCCGACACTCTCGCGCGTCATGTCGTCGAGCAGGTCGGCATCCGCCTCGTCGAACAGCCACGCGCCCAACTGCACGGGCACCGGCCAGGAGTCGTCGACCCGCGAATACACGCGTCCGCCGACGCGGTCGCGCGCCTCGAACACCGTGACCTGCAGGTCGTTCCGGGCGAACAGCGCCGCAGCCGTCGCGCCGGCCAGACCCGCACCGATCACGGCGACGCGCTCCCCGGCATCCGCCTGCGTCATAAGCTCATCGGCCGCACGCTCGCCCGAGGCGATCGCCCCGCGCATCGTGCCCGGAGCATCTTCATCGGTGGCCTCGCCCGCGAAGAACAGGCGGTCGTCGACCGGCCGCGCCAGGGCCGCACGTGCGTCGGCGGTGACGCCGACCGGGGTGAAGCTGACGGCGCCGAACGCGTACGCGTCTTTGATCCAGCCGCTGCGCACGCTCGCCGCGGGCACCGGAACACCGTTCGTCGGCTCGGGCGTGGGCGTGCGGGTCGGCGTCGGAGTGGGCGTGGGCTCGGGCGTGCACGATGCCAGCAGCACCGAGACGACACCGGCTCCTGCACCCATCAGCAGAGTCCGTCGCGTGATCCTCATCGTGTCGCCACTTTATCCCGCCTCGCCCGGGGGCGGGGCCCGGGGCAGCACGGTGCCCTGTACCAACTCAGGACAATCGGCCGTAAACCCGCCCGAATCGCCCGGATCCGCCCCGGAATCGACGGTTTGTCCTGAGTTAGGGCCGGGGTGCGGGCTCGACCCGGTTCACAACTCCTCAGATCCGGCCCGGAAACCCCAGAAACCGACCGATCCTTCCCCGGATCGGCCGGTTTCTGAGGAGTTGTGCGGGCTCAGACCGCGAGCAGCTCCCGCTCGAGGCGGGCGTACGAGGTCTCCATGCCGTCGGCCATGCCGGTGGCGAGGATCATGTCGCGCGTCTCCTTGTCGGGGTACTCGATGTAGAGCGTGATGAGGGTCGCGCCGTCTTCCTCGTAGAGGTTGAGGTCGTTGAGCGTCTCGACCGGCATGCCGATCATCCGCTCGGTCTGCACCGACCGCTTCGGAGCGTCGATCAGCAGCGCCTCACCCTCGAAGCCGAACGGCTGCCCCTCGGTGTCGCCCACCGGCGCCCAGGAGGTGCGGTACGTCTGGCCGACCTCGGTCGCGACGACGCACTCCGTCATCACCCATCCGTCGGGTCCGAGCAGCCACTGCTTCATGAGCTCGGGCTCGTTGTGCGCGCGCCACACCAGGTCGCGCGGGCCGTCGACGAGACGCGTGATGCGCACGTGCACGTCGTCGAGCAGTTCGACCTGCGTGCCCTTGCCCTGCGCGTAGTCGCGCAGATCCTGCAGTACCGCGTCGAGCTGGCTCATCGCCATCGTCGTGCCCTCGATGACACCCATCGCCACGACCTGCTCGAGCGCTTCGGCCGACGAGAAGTAGCTCGTGCTGACCATGCGGGTACCCTCGGCGGTCGGCTCGAAGGCGATCACCATGCGCATTCCGGGCATGTCGTCGTTGGGCGTGCCGTCTTCGTCGGCGAACGAGTCGAGCACCTCGAAGCTGCGTGGGCCGTCGATCTTCAAGAACTCCCAGGTGCCGGATGCTTTCTCCCCGCGCGGGCCGTTCATCGTGTAGTTCGCCTTGCCGCCCACCGTCTGGTCCCAGTGCGTGAAGGTGGCGGGCCATCCGGGAGGACCCCAGAAGCGCTCGAGCTGGCGCGGATCGCTGTAGGCATCCCAGACCCGCTCGACGGGGGCCGCCAGATCGGCGATGACCGTGATGGTGAGGTTCTCGGCATCCGTCGTGACATCGGTGACAGGCATTGTCAGTCTCCTTGTTCGTGTTCGGTCGGTTCGGCGTTCTTCGTGGTGTTCGTGGGGGTTGTCGGCCCGGCCAGCAGGTCGTCGAGTCGGGCGATGCGCGACCGCCACAGCTCTTCGTATCGGGCGAGGAGCGCCCTGGCGCGGGCGATCATCTCGGGGTTCGCGCGGACGAGCCGCTCGCGTCCCTCGGCGCGCTTGACGATG
>Ga0326721_10000202_pt1 | contig 21711 bp, 17 predicted proteins | sample SGPome_FD_203951 | JGI IMG/M metagenome (GOLD analysis project Ga0326721, IMG submission 203951) | Soil microbial communities from Southern Great Plains, Lamont, Oklahoma, United States - SGP_1_2016 | ecosystem: Engineered > Artificial ecosystem > Soil microcosm > Unclassified | place: USA...
GGAGACGTCATCCTGAGGCCGGCCACAGTGCAAGCTGAATCTGCACAGGTATTTGCAGGCCGAAGGATCTATAGCCGGTGCCGCACGTTCGCTGAGGAAATGCACAGCCGATCCTCGAAATCGGTATTAGAACGGGTCGGGCATTACGCGGTACTCGTAGCCGCAGTCGCATCTCCGCGAGTATTGTGTGTCCCGGATACTTCTCCCTTTCCTCCGAACCAATCTCTCGAAGCCGCAGTGTCACTGCCCGACCTTCCACTGATCCCGCAAAGTCGAGAGTGTCCTCCAAGACGTGCAGTTCAGGGACAAAGAACTGCGCTCTAACAACAATTTGGTCCATCGCTCCGCTCCGCGAGAAAGAAGGCCCGCCGCATCACCGCCGGCCGGACCGGGCCGAGCGAGGCGAGGTCGTCGTCGGCCTCGACCTCGCGCCAGAAGGCATCCTCATCCTCGGCTGTGCCCATCACCACCCACGGCGCGCCGAACCGCGTCTCCGCGACCCACATGTCGACCTCGCCTCCGCCGGCCCCGTCCATCAGCTCGTCCCCCGCCGGATACGCCTGCAGCTCGCCCGCGAGACTCACCTCGTGGCCGGCACCGCAGATCCGCGCCAGCACCTCCGCCTCGTATAGCCGGATCAGCGCCTGCCGCTTTCGCTCGGCCACGCCGGCGGCGTGGTCGTACGCACCCGCGTTCGCGTTGCTGAACTCCGGCTGCCCCACGCGCACCAACAAGTCGTGCCGGCACCCCGCAGCGGCGTTCCGAAAGGCGTGGAGGGTGAAGATGGTGAGGGGACGCCCATCGAAATCGACGTAGGAGATGGTACTTGATGCAGGGCTAATCAGGCGATCATCGCCGATCGATGATCGCCTGATTTACGGCTTCGACGATCTGCTCGATGTGCTCACGGTCGGGGCTTTGAAGAGCTTGGCTTTCCCCGGACGCGCTTCCGATCTGCACGACATACGATTTCTGCGACATCACCACGGCGCCCACACCGGCGAATACCAGGCCGATGATGCCGACGGCCACAGTCTCGGCACTCGCCAGCGCGATGGCAAGCACACCTCCCACGGCCAGCAGCGCACACCCGCATCCGGATCCCGGTGAACTCTGAACCATCATGACCGAGGTGATGTTCGCCATCGCGTAGGTCTTGCCGTCGATTATTGCGCGGGTGCTCGTGACGGTGGTATCGCCCAGGGAGTAGTAGATCTTTTCGGAGACAACCGGTGCTTCCACCTTCGCCGCGGGTCCTCGCAGCGTGGGCGCCGATCCGCTCTCGTCCGCCAGATCACTCCCGCAGTAACGGCACTTGATTGCGGCATCCTGGATGTCTTCGGCGCAGAACGGGCAGGTTTTCATCGGTTCATGCTTCAGAGGAAATCGCGGCGAATGGATGTTGGATGGAACCAACCTGCACGATTCCCCGTTGTGTGCTTCGGAGGACCGGAGCCTCCGTGCGACTCACAAGCGGCAGCGGGTGCATAGCTCTCCTTGCCGCGCCCCCCGCCGGTCCTGAAATTGCGCAGCCTGCCGCGCGGCTCAGGCACGGACCCGAACGAACCACCCGATGTTCAACTCGCTCCGCAAGCTGCTTCGCCCCACGCTGCGCCAGCAGCTGGAGGACGGCGTCCGCGAGGCCCTGCGGCGCTACGCCGACCGGCGCACCGCCCCGGACCTGCGCGTGTACGTGTCCACCGACCTGGTCCCCGAGGGGATGAGCGCCGGGATATTCGCGCGCGACGAAGCCGACCATCTCCGCCGCTTCGCCGCGCAGTGGGCGCAGGACAACGGCATCGCCCGCGCGGGGATCCGCGTGGAGATCGTGCTGCTCGACACCAAGCGCGAGTTCGCCTTCGTGAAGCCGCTGGGGCTGGTCGAGGAGCCGCAGGCGCAGCCCGACCAGTTCTTCGCCCGCGCCGGCGGCGAGCGCGCGCTCGTCCCCGAGCCGCCCCGAGCGGCACCGGCGCCCGCGCCGTTCGCGCAGCCGCAGGCCCCGTTCGCCGCGCCGCAGCAGGGCGGCGGCGGACGCGGCGCGCTGCTCGAGGTCGTCAGCTCCGAGGTCTGGCGCGACCCCGTGCGCGTGGACGGCGAGCTCACCGTGGGCCGCAAGCCCGAGCCGGGGGTGTTCGCGCTGGGCGACCGCTACATGTCGGGGCGGCACGCGCGCTTCCGCTCCGGCGGCGGGCGGCTGTTCGTGACCGACCTGGATTCCAAGAACCGCACCTTCGTGAACGAGCAGCCCATCGCCCCCAACCAGGAGCTGGAGATGCGCCCCGGCGACACCGTCCGCATGGGCAACACCGTGCTCCGCCTGTCGCGGTTCGACTAGCCCGTGGTCGCCGACACCCTGCTCAACTACGCCCTGCGCGGCGTCTACATCCTGTTCGGAGTGGGCGCCGTGCTGGGGCTCGTCCGCTGGCTGGTGGGCGCCACCCGCGAGCGCCGCGAGCAGTGGGCGCAGCGCATCTCGCTGGGGATGGTGCTGCTGGCCATCGTCTACGCCGTGGGCCACGCGCGGCTGCTGTGGGACCGCGACGAGATCGAGGCCGGGCGCGCCCGCTACGCCCGCTTCGGCGACCCGCGGCTGGCCGAGACCAACCGCGCCGAGGTGCGCGGGTGGATCCTGGACTGCAACGGCAACGACGCCAACGCGCTGGCCCGCTACGCCGTGCGCGAGGGCGAGGTGAAGCGCGTGTACGCCCTGGGCGAGGCCGGCGCCAACCTGGTGGGCGGCGGCGACAGCGCCGAGGTGCGCGACTACACCGTGGAACGCCTGTACGGCCGCCAGCTCCGCGCGCCCATGTCGTTCGCCGAGCGCGGCGAGCTGCACCCGGGGGGGACCGACGTGCGGCTCACCCTCTGCGGCCCGGCCACGCTGCAGGCCCACCGCCTGCTCGAGGGCACGGGGCTGAACGGCACCGTCATCGTGCAGGACGTGCACAACGGCGCGCTGGTGGCCTACGCGGCCAGCGGCACGGCCAGCCAGGCGCCGTTCGGCATCCAGCGCTACGCCCCTCCCGGCTCGGTGTTCAAGCTCGCCCTGAGCGCCCTCTGGTGGGATTCGGGGCAGCGCGACGAGCGGATGCCCTGCCCCAGCGAGGTCAAGGTCTCGGACCGGCGCCCGGCCATCCACAACTTCGAGAGCCACGAGTACGCCAGCCTCGAGGCGCCGCGGGAGATGCTGGTGGTCTCCTGCAACACCGAGGCGATCATGATGTCGATGGAGCTGCGGCGCCGGCTGGGCCCCGAGGCGTACATCGACGGGCTGGAGCGGATGGGCTTCGCCGTGTACGACTCGGTGCCCCCGCGCCGGGCGCTGGACTTCTGGAACACCGGGAACCCGTCGTGGGCGCAGCGCATGTCGCCCCCGCCCAGCCGGGTGAAGCTCAGGCAGGGGCGCCGCTACGACGCCTTCGAGTGGGCGCAGACCGCCATCGGGCAGGGGCCGGTGGACGTGACGCCCATCGCCATCTCCCGCTTCATCTCGGCCATCGGCAACGGGGGGGTGATGCTGCCCGTGACGCTGGAGTACGACCGCCTGGCCGAGCTCCCCGAGGGGCGCCCGATCATGAAGCCGTCGACGGCCACGCGGCTGCAGCAGGCCATGCTGGAGGTGGTGCAGAAGGGGACCGGCGTGCGCGCCATCCCCATCCTGCAGGGAACGGGGTGGAACATGGGAGGGAAGACGGGAACGGCCGACGTGGCCCGCGGCCACATCCCCGACGGCTGGTTCGCGGGGCTGATGTTCGGCCCCGACGGGCAGCCGCGCTACAGCATCGTGGTCTACCTCCGCAACGGCGGGCAGGGCGGCCACTCCGCCGCCCCGGTCGCGGCGATGATGACGCGCTGGATGGCGCAGCAGACCGCGCTGCAGGCCCGCGCCAGGGCGCAGGGGCAGGGAACCGCGCCCGCCGCCCCCCAGCCGCAGCCCGGCCGCGTGCGGGCCACGGAGGAGTCGGACTCGATGCTCGCACCCACCGTCCCCGGCCGCGCCGGGCGCAGGGGAGGGCGGTGATGGCGCTCCGCGACCTCTTCCGCCGCCGCTCGCGCGGCTCGTCGGCCGCCGGGCCGCTGGGCGTGACGGTGCGCGTGAAGGCGCACAACGTTCCCGGCGCGGAGACCTCCGGCCGCGTCTTTCCCGCGCCCATCTGGTGGGGGCTGCTGCTGGCCGTGGTCTTCTACGCGCTGGCGCACGCATCCATCATCCTGGGCGTGTGGCCGGTGCACGGCACCAGCCCCGGCGCGGGCGGCATCCTGCTGCGCGACGCGCTGGCGCTGGTGGCGTGGGGGATCGTGATCCTGGTGCTGCGCAAGGCGCACTACCGCGGCGCGTGGGGGATCGTGGTCCTCCCGGTCATCATCTTCTGCCTTTCGCGCCCCGCGCAGTTCCAGGCCTTCACCGACCCCGCGTACCAGGCCCGCGGCGGCGCCCGGTCGCAGGCCAACGACCTGAAGGCCACGCGCTCGCGGCTGTCGACCATCGACCGCGTGTACTCCGCCGAGCGCAAGGAGCTGGTGTACCAGGGCACGCCGCCGCCGCTCCCCGACCCGTTCAAGACGGCGGTGGGCGAGGAGACGCGCGGCTTCTTCGCCAAATCGGCCACCTACTTCCCGGTCTTCATCGCCCCGCTCCTCGTCCTCGTGGGCTACCTGGTGATCGCGCGGCAGACGTGGCTGCTGCGGTGGATCCGCGACCGGAAGCTGCTGGTGTTCATCCCCGCCATGCTCGTCTTCTTCGGGCTGGCGATGGTGCCCAGCGCGCGGACCACGGGGAAGGTGGCGGGGACCACGCCGTGGGAATTGATCCTCCCCTTCCTGGTGGCGACGTGGGCGGCGGTGCTGGCGGACGATGCCTACAACCTGGCGCGCCCCGGCTCCGTCGTGTCGCCGAGAAGGCTGGGGAGCCTGGTGCTGTACGGGGCGCTGCCGATCGTGCCCTTCCTGATCATCCACGAGCTGGGGCTCAGCATCGTGCTGGCCACCAGCTTCGCGGCCATGCTGCTGGTGGGCACGCGGCGGGGGTGGTGGGCGGCGCTGCTGCTGGTGGTGTGGATGGCGCTGGTGATGCTGGTGTTCCGTACCGACGACCGCTCGCAGACCCGCGCGGCGCTGGCCTACCATCCCTACCGCGACCTGTCGGGGATGGCGCCCGCCGACCAGGAGAAGTGGGCGGGGAAGGTGCACCAGATCAAGCTCTTCGACGCCAACGTCCTCGCGGGCGAGTGGCTGGGCGACGGGCCGGGGCGCGGGCACGGCGAGACGGCGCCCAACGCGGCCGACGACGGCTTCTTCACCCTCATCGCCGCGCAGTGGGGATGGACGGGAGGGGTGGCGCTGGTGCTCGTGTACACCGTATTTCTCGTCGAGCTGCTGACCGCCGCGGTGCGCGAGCGGGGCGCGTACGAGCGGTGCATCGTCACGGGGTTGTCGATGCTGATCGCGGTGCCGTTCTGGCTGGCCGCGCTGGGCGACATGCGGGTGATCCCGCTCACCGGCGTGGCGGCGGCGTTCGCGGCGCACGGCGGGGCCAAGCTGCTGGCCAGCGCCTTCGGCGTGGGCATCATCGCGGGAATCAGCCACCGGAGGACGGAGGAGACGCGGATGGCCGAGGTGCTGGCGCCGCCCGAGGAACGGGTCGAGGCAGACGGGATCCGGGTGCGATGAGCGTGGAATCTCCCGGGCCGGTGCGCGCCTACGGGCTGGTGTTCGACGTGGCCGGGGCCAGCGCGCAGGGCCCGCGGCAGGAAAACCAGGACGCCTTCACGGTGACCAGGTTCCCGCAGCTGGGCCTGGTGGCCGTGGCCGACGGGATGGGCGGGCAGCGCGCGGGGCGCGTGGCGGCCGAGACGGCCATCGAGGCGGTGACCGGAGCCGGCCCCATCCGCTCGCTCGACGCGGCGCGCTACGCCATCCGCTCGGCCGACGACGCGGTGGCGCGGACGGCCGGCGGCGACCCCGCCAAGCTGGAGGGGATGGGCGCCGCGCTCACGGTGATGGCGCTCACGCAGGACCGCGCGGGCGGCGTGGGCTGGCTCGTCGCGAATGTCGGCGACGTGCGCGTCATCTCCCGCTCGCCCGACGGCGTGGTGCGGCTGGAGACGCGCGACCACACCCCCGCCTTCGCGCGCTGGGAGGCGGGCGAGATCGCGCTGGACGAGATCCCCGACAGCCCCGGCGCCAACCGCCTGCAGCGCGCGGTGGGCCACGGCGGCGAGGCCGACACGACGTGGATCCCCGTCCGCGCCGGGTGGACCTTTTTGGTGCACAGCGACGGCGTGACCAAGGCCATGCGCCTGGACGAGCTGGGCGCGGCGATGGCGATGTCCTCGTCGGCCGCCGCCTGCGAGGCCATCGAGCGCAAGGTCGAGGAGCGCGGGCCCGACGACAACTACACCGCCGTGGTGGTCCGCGTGCTGGCGGACGACGGCGCGGCCGCCCCGGGCGACGCCACCCTGCCCAGCCCCGGCCCCGCGCCCCAGGCGGCGCCGCCCTCGCGCCGCGCGGCGGAAGACACGCGCCTGGTGACCGAGACGCGGCGCGGACCCTTCAACCCACCGGACGACGTGAACTCGCGACGCTCGCCGCTCGGCGCCCTGGGCGCGGGGCTGGCCGTGCTGGCGCTTGCGCTGGGCGGATACGGCCTCTTCACCGGGATGCAGGCGCGCGATGACGCGACGGCCGCCCGCGCCGAGACCGCCGCGCTGCAGGCGCGCATCGACTCGCTGGCGCAGCGGGTGCCCCCCGACACCGCGGGGCGGCTTCCCGTGAGCGCCACCGACTCCGGCGCGAAGGCGGCCGCCGCGCCGCCCGCCGCCCCCGCGCCCGCTCCCCGCACCCCGAACGGCCGATGAGCGACCTCCTGCCGCGGACCCCCGAGAGCGCGGACGGCGAGCCGCTGCTGGACACGCTGCTGCGCGAGGCGGTGCCCGAGATCAAGCTGGCGCTGGGCGACCTGATGGACCGCGAGAACCAGCGCGCGATTCCCGACCGCTACGTGAAGATGCTGCCGGAGAGCACGCTGGTGGTCACGCTCCGCCCCGACGCGGCCGAGGCCATCCAGCCGGTGGCCGGCGAGCTGGAGCGCGAGCTGACGGACAGCTGCATGCGCCACGGCTCGCTGTACGACCGCGCGTACCGGGTCCGCCTGCGCGCCGCGCCCAACCCCGGCGCCCCGCTCTTCCGCGTCACCTCGCGCCGCGGCGACGAGCCGGAGCCGGAGCCCTTCCAGGTTCCGCGCCGCCAGCCCGAGCCTACGCCCGCCGCCGCCGAGCCGCTCGCCGCGCCGGCGATCCCCGCGGGCCCGTCCGCCGCAGCCGTCGCCTCCGCCGCGGCGGAGAACGCGACGGTGATCGCGCCGCGCCCGGCGCCCGCGGAGGCGACGGTGATCCACGCGGCCGCGGGGGATGGTGGACGGGGAACGGGGGAAGTGCGCGTCAGTGAGCCCGCGATCGATCCGGATGCGACGCGGCTGGACGGGATCGAGCCGCCGCACGTCGTCTCCGCGGTCGGCCCCGGCGACGGGGGATCGCCACGCTTCGACGCGGAGCGGTTCGCGCTGGTGGTGGAGAACGAGGAGGGCGAGGAGCAGGAGCGCTTCCCCATCCCCGGCGCGCTGACCACCGTGGGACGCGAGACCGACAACCCCGCGCTGCGCGGCGACGTGGCGATCACCAACGCGCCGCACGTGAGCCGCCGCCAGCTGGCGCTGGTCTGGGCGCCGCGCGGGGACCGCCTGGGCTTCACCGTGTACAACGTGGGGCTGAACCCGCTGCACGTGGGCGGCCGCGAGGTCCCCGGCGCCAACCGCGGCAAGGGCGAGCTGGACCTGGGCGAGCTGATGGCCGACCACACCGAGTGGGTGCCGCCCGGCACGGAGATGATCATCGGCGAGCACGGCCCCGTCCTCCGCATCGTCGACACCCGCGAGGGCGAGGCGGACGGCGAGGGCGGGGGAGATGCGCAGCCCGAGGTGGAGGTCGATCCCGACGCGACGCGGTTCGGGTGACGAACCAGGCGCGGTGCTCCTCGAAGCTCACCGATGCTGGATTGGGCCACGCGACGCGCATGAGTTCGAGAGTAGTGCTCCACGCCTGCGCGCCACGATCGAAATTACCCCCTCCCGTTATCGGGAGGGGGTACGCGGCCTGAGCCGCGGGGGGAGGGCCCCACGGGGGGGAAGGGCTCCACGGGCGCCGGACCAACGCACGGTGGGAGGGGTACGCGCGGGCCGAGCCGGATCTTCGTGGATGACACACCCACACCCGGCCGATGCCGTTCCGTCGGTCGCGGGACCGGATCGCCCGACGAGATTTCCTTGAAGCAAGACGAGACCAGAGGCCAATGGCGGGGATAGAATCGCTGCTCCGGGGGCGCGTGCTGGGCGAGCGCTACCGCGTGGAAGAGGTGATCGGGCGCGGCGGGATGGGGGCCGTGTACCGGGCCACCGACGAGCGGCTGGGCCGCCCCGTGGCCGTGAAGGTCATCACCGCCGTCACGGTCGACGCGGAGAGCCGCGAGCGGATGCGCGCCCGCTTCCGCCGCGAGGCCGCCGCCGCCGCCGGCCTGCCGCATCACCCCAACGTCGTTCCCGTGTACGACTACGGGACCGACCCCGACACCTCGCTGGACTACATCGTCATGGAGCTGCTGCGCGGCCGCGACCTGGCCACGCAGCTGCAGCGCTCCGGCCCGCCGCCCCTGGCGCTGGCGCTGCGCATCCTGGTGCAGGCCGCGCGCGGGCTGAACGTGGGCCACCGCAAGGGCCTCATCCACCGCGACGTGAAGCCGGGGAACATCTTCCTGGTGGAGGACGGCGACCCCGGCGAGGTGCAGGTGCGGGTGCTGGACTTCGGCATCGCCAAGGTGATCGACGAGGAAGACACGCAGACCGCGCTCACCCGCGACGGCCGCGCCCCGCTCTCGCCCGCCTACGCCAGCCCCGAGCAGCTGCGCGGCGACGACGCGCTGGCGCCCTCGGCCGACGTCTTCTCCCTCGGTGCGGTGGGCTACCAGCTGCTGACCGGGCAGAAGCCGTACACCGAGGCCGACCGCAACCGCATGTCGGTGGGGATGCCGGTGCCGGCGCCCTCCATCCGCTCGCGCAACCCCGCCATACCGGCCGAGGTGGAGACGGTCATCCTGCGCGCGCTGGAGCACGACCCCGCCGCGCGATTCCCCAACGCCGGCGCCTTCGCCGATGCGGTGGAGGCGGCGCTGCGGCGGCTGGAGGGCACCTCGGCCGCCAACGCCGTCCCCTCCGTCGCCGGGCCGATCGTCGCCAGCGACGAGGACGACGACCGCACCGCGCTGGCGGGGGACGAGGGGACGATGGTTGCCCCGCGTCCGGGAGCAGGCGCCGCCGGGGTCGCGGGCGCGGCGATGGCGGGCGCCGCGGCGGGGTCGCGCCCGCTTACCCCCGCGCCGATGGGCGTGCCGCCGCGCACCGGGCCCGCGATCCCGCCCCCGCGGCGGCGCGTGCAGCCCGAGCCGCGCACGGGAACGCCGCCCATCGTCTGGGTGCTGCTGGTGCTGGCGCTGGCCGCCGCGGGCGCGGCCATCTGGTACGCCATGTCCACGCGCGGCGCGGAGGACCGCAACGACCGGCCGCTCGCCGGATTGCCGGACAGCGCGCAGAAGGACACCACCCGCGACTCGCTGACCGTGGCCGACGCGCCGCGGGTGGACCAGCAGGGGCGCACGCTGCTGCAGCAGGGCCAGTTCGCGCAGGCGGCGGACCTCTTCCGGCAGGCGATGGAGCTGGACCCCGCCCGCGCCGACTACAAGGACCACCTGGCGTTCGCGCTGATCAAGCAGGGCCAGCCCGCCGAGGCCGCCACCCTGCTGGAAGACGCCATCCGCCTGGACCGCAACTACGACCTGGCGTACAGCCACCTGGGCGACGCGCGGCTGGCGCTGGGCGACACCATGGGCGCGGTGATCGCGTTCACGCGCTTCCGCGACATCACCGTGAACCAGCGCGACCGCGCCATCGCCGAGCAGAAGATCGCCGAGCTGACGGCGCCGCGCCCCGCGCCGGTCCCGGTCGACACCACGACGGCGCAGCCGGCCGACACCGCGGCCCCCGCTCCGGCGCCGCCCTCCGCGCCCGCGGACACCGTCCGCATCAGCCCGCCGCGCTGAGCGCCGCCCGTGCGTTGGGAGGTGGCGCTGAAGGGCGGCGGGCGCGCGGAGCTGGCCGCCTACGGCATCGCCGACGCGGAGCACCAGGTGGAGAAGGAGATCCTGGGGCTCTGCCCCGAGGCCCGCGTCGACGTCCTCGAGGTGGCCCGCACTGCCCCCGGGCCGCGCATCGTGGAGGAGTTCGCCGTGCGCTACCGCCTCCGCGCCACCGTTTCCATCGACGCGGAGACGGAAGCCGATGCCCGCCGCGCCGCCCGCCGCACGGTGAACGAGCGCCTCGCCGGGACCCGCTACGCGCGGATCGCCTGGGACGCGGAGTGATTCCGGATCAGCAAGAAAATTGGTTTCACGCAGAGGAGCGGAGAAACAGAGGATGCTCTCTCTGCTCCTCCGCTTCTCTGCGTGATCCCCCATCCTTTCCTGAATTGACTCACGATTCAGGTGGATCGATCCGGTATGGAGCCAGCGAGCCGATCGATCGCGCGGAGGCGCGGAGGACGCGGAGACGTCTTCCGCGCCTCTTTGTCTCCGCGTGAAACTTGCGTCCGTGCGCCCGGTACGACCTCCTTTGCGCCGTCCTGCGAATCTGTTTCCCGCCGTTTCAGGGTGAATCGGGGGACGTTGTTTCGCCTCACCCGTTATCTCGTCCCCAGCCCATCCGGATGCCGAACGCCGCGCCGGCCCGATCGCAGATGTCCCCGCCTCCCGCACCGCACCCGGACTCCCCGCCCGCGGAGACGAGCGGCTTCCGGTGGGAGGCGCGGCACGCGGTGGCCGGGTGGACGAAATCGCCCGGGCTGGCGCTCTCGGTGCTGCTGACGCTGGCGCTGGCGGTGGGCGCGGGGGCGCCGGTGCTCGGCGCGGTGCGGGCGGGGCGCGCGCGGACAGTGCCCTACCTGGACCCGCTGTTGCACGGAACGGAGCGCCTTCCCGGGTGGCTCACCGCGTGGACGCCGGGGGCGACGCTGGTCTCCCGGGTGCAGGACGCGGCCTTCCGCACGCTGCTTTCCATCGTCCTGGTGCTCACGCTCCTGCTGCTGGGAAGCGCGCTGGTGAACGTGCTCACCCTCCTGCTTTCGCGCGCCGCCGTGCGCCGGCCTGAGGTGGCGCTGCGGGCCGTGCTGGGCGCGTCACGGCGGCGGCTGGGCGCGCAGCTGCTGGGCGAGGCGTCGCTCCTGGTGCTGCCGGGGATCGTGCTGGGCGTGGCCGGCGCGGCGCTGGGGGCGTGGCTGCTGAACACGTCGTGGCCGGTGGACCGCGCGCCCTGGGCCCGGCCGCTGCTGCACGGCGGCATCCTGGGCGCGGTGGCGGTGGCGCTGGCGGGGGCGGCGCTGGGCGCGTGGATGTCGCCGGTGCGGCTGGCCTGGAAGGTGGACCTGCGCCGCCATCTGGACAGCGGCGGGCGCGCCACGGCCACGAAGGGCGAGGTGCTGCTCCGCAACGCGCTGGCGGTGATCCAGCTCGGCGCATCGCTGGTCCTGCTCTCGCTGGCCGGGGTGCTGTACCACAGCTTCACCCGTGCGCCCGACGGCCGGGCGCTGGGCTACGATCCCCGCGGGGCGCTGACGGCCCGCATCGACCTCCCCGTCGGGTACACGCCCCCGCGCCGCGCGCGCGCGTGGGACGAGTTGCTGTGGCGCGTGGGCGCCGTTCCCGGCGTGCGCGCCGCGGGCGCGGCCACGGCGGGCGCGTGGGTGGGGTTGGGGACCACGGACCAGGTGGTCTCGGTCTGCCCGGAGTGCTTCGAGGGCGGGTTCTCCAAGCCTGTGAGCACCGGCTTGGCCCGGATCCACGCGGTGAGCCCCGGCTTCTTCCGCGCGCTGGGGGTGCCCATCGTCCGCGGGCGCGAGTTCGGCCCCGGCGACCGGGCCGGAGCGCCGCGCGTGGTGGTGATCAACACCACCTTCGCCTACCGCCTGTTCCCGGCCGGCGAGCCGCTGGGCAAGCTGGTGCAGGTGGGTGGGCACGGGGTGGAGCTGTACCAGGCCTTCCGCTCCGGCGGGGTGTTCGCCGCCGGCCAGGGCGCGGCCGAGGCGCCGGACTCCGTCGGCGGCGACTGGTATCGCGTGGTGGGGATCGTGGGCGAGGTGCGCGGCGGCGGAATCGGCGTGGGCCCGGAGCCGGCGCCGGTGGCGTACGTGGCCGCGCCGCAGCGCCCGCCTTCCGCGGCGGGGCTCGTGGTCCGGGTGGACGGGGATCCGCGCGCGATCGCGCCGGCGGTGGAGCGGGCGGTCCGGGGCGCGGAGCCGCGCGCCGGCTGGGGAGAGGCCATGAGCATGGACGAGTACCTGGCCCGCTTCCGCGCGCCGCTGAAGTGGTTCGCGGAGCTCTTCGGCGTGCTGGCGGCGGTGGTGCTGGTCGTGGCCGCGTCGGGGCTGTACGGGGTGATGGTCTACAACGTGGAGCGGCGCACGCGCGAGATCGGCATCCGCATGGCGCTGGGGGCGCGGCCGCGGCAGGTGGTGCGGATGGTGGTGGGGCAGAGCCTGAAGCTGGCCTGCATCGGGGCCGGGGCGGGGCTCATCGCGGTCGGCAGCCTGGCGCGGCTGCTCCAGGAGATGCTGTTCGGGGTGGACCTGTGGGACCCCGCGCTGTACGGCGGGCTGGCCGCGGTCCTGGCCGCCGTGGCCGTGGCCGCGAGCGTCCGCCCCGCGCGCCGCGCGGCGTCGCTGGACCCCGGCGTGGCGCTGCGGAGCGAGTAGCGGCCCGTCCACCGGAACGGGCGGGGAGCGGCGGTTCCCCTCAGCCGCCGGCGACGGCGGGCACCACCACCAGCTCGTCGCCGCCGCGGACCGGCGCGGCCAGCCCGCCGCGCTCACGGACGTCGTCGTCGTTCAGGAAGAAGCGGACATGCGAGTACGGCCGGCCGGCGGGGTCGCGCAGCCGCTGCCCCAGCGCCGGGTAGCGCTCCGACACGTCAGCGATCACCTCGCCCACGGTGCCGCCGCTGGCCTCCAGCGAGGGCGTTCCCACCAGCACGGCGAGCGACTGCGGCAGCTGCAGCATGACAGGCATGGGGCTCTTCTCCTGGCCGGGATGGTCTTCGCTTTCGCTCGTCCTGCGGTCCGCGTGGAGAGCGTCGGTTTACGGATGGGGGAGGAAGAGAAGATAACCACGCCGCGCCGCCGCCTCCACCCATCTCCCTTCGTCTCCGCCCCCTCCCCGGGTGGAACACGCGCCGGACCCGCGGGGTTCCGGCATGCATCCCGCGGCCCCGATGGACCGGAGGCGTCCGGACCCGGCGCCGCGGAAATCTCCCCCCAGCCCAGCGCTGCATGACGACCTACCGGCTTCCCTCCAGCCTTCGCGCGGTGCCGCCCGAGACCACGCTGGCGCACGCCCGCGAGGCCGCCGTGCGGCTGGGAATCTCGCGCGTGACCGACATCACCCGGCTCGATTCGGTCGGCATCCCCGTGTTCGCCGGCGTCCGGCCGGGCGCGGTGGAGGGGTCGCTGTGCGTGAACGCGGGGAAGGGGGTGCGCGCGATCGACGCCCGGGTGGGCGCGTACATGGAGGCCATCGAGTTCGCCCTGGCCGAGCCCGGCGCCTCGGACGCCGAGGTAGTGATGGCCACCCCGCGCGACGTGCTGGACGGCCACCGCCGCTCCGACGCGGTGCTGGACTTCTGTCCCATCGCCAACCGCGGGTTCGATCTTTCGGCGCCGCTGGCGTGCACCCTCGCGCGCGAGCTGGTGGGGGGCGGAACCACCCTGGTTCCCGCCGAGCTGGTCTTCCTTCCCTACGTGCACCGCCCCGGCACCGGCAACTTCGGGTCGCACTCCAACGGGCTGGCGTCGGGGAACACCGAGGCCGAGGCGCTGCTGCACGGGCTGCTCGAGGTGGTGGAGCGCGACGTCCGCTCCTTCGCCGCGCTGGGGGGCGGGTCGATGATCATTCCGGACGATACGCTCCCGGACCTGGCGCGCGAGCAGCTGGAGAAGGTGCGCGCCGCGGGGCTGGGGATCTCGGTGCGCGTCCTTCCCAACGAGTTCGGCGTCCCCTGCTTCGAGGCGGTGACGTGGGACCCGTACGCGCGCACGCCGCTGTACCTGAACGGGGGATACGGCTGCCACCTGCACCGCGAGATCGCGCTGCTGCGCGCGGTGACCGAGGCGGTGCAGAGCCGGCTGAGCTGGATCCACGGCGGGCGCGACGACCTGCTGGCCCCCTCGCTGCAGGTGGCCGAGCAGCGCACCGCGCTGGCGCGGCAGGCGTCCGAGCAGTTCCGCGCGCACCAGTCGCAGGGCGAGCGGATGGACTACGACGCCGTTCCCGAGCTCGCGGGCGACGCGAGCTCGGTGGACGAGGCGCTGGCCGCCGCGATGGAGCGCCTGCTGGAGCGGGGCGTGCGCCACGTCTGCCTGGTGAATCTCAGCCGCCCCGGCGAGCCGCTGCAGGTGGTGCGCGTCATCGTCCCCCGGCTGGAGTACCTGGACCGTGAGTCGCACCGCGTGGGCCCGCGGCTGCAGGCCTTCATCCGCCAGCGCCGGACCGCGGCGGCCACACCCCCGGCCTGAGATCCGCATCTCCCGGTGCATTTCGTCCCGGTCGCCGGCGGGGAGCGCGCCGCGTACACAGAGCACCTTTTCTGCACCAATTTGTCCAATCACCCGTTTCCATCCGGGATCTCTGGAAGACTGGGGACGCACAGCCGCCGACGCATCGCTCTCCATCACCCCCCGCCGTCCCTCCATCTCCCGATTGCCGTAATTCCCTGCCGCCGCCCAATCTCCCGGAATGTCTCACCGCGGAACCGGGGGGAGATGGCGGGGTTTGCCGGAGATGGAGCGTTTTCCGGAGAAGCCTGTCGCCCTGCGTGGGATGCGCCCGGTGTGCACTCGCTTGGGGCCGCTGGATGTGCGGTTGGGGGTTGACCCTTCCCGTGCGGCTCCGTTAGCGTTGCTCCACCGGCCCGTTCTCCCGCTCCTCGTCGTCCGCGCTCCGCGCGCGCAACCGGCACCCCCACGCGCTGCCGCATGATCCGTCTGGGCTCCAGCCTCCGCGCCGTCGCTCCCGAAGCGACGCTCGTGCACGCCCGCGCCATGGCGGAGCGGCTGGGCGTCTCGCGCGTGACCGACGCCACCCGGCTGGACCGCATCGGCATCCCGGTGTTCACCAGCGTGCGCCCCGGCGCCGCGCCGGGAACGCTGTGCGTGAACTCGGGCAAAGGGGTGCGGCCGGTGGACGCGCAGGTGGGCGCGTACATGGAGGCCATCGAGTTCGCGCTGGCCGAGCCGGGAGCGTCGGAGGTGCGGCCGGAGCTGGCCACCGCCCGCGACGTGCTGGACGGCCACCGCCGCCCCTCGGCCATCCTGGACTTCTGCCCCAGGCTGCAGCAGGGCTTCGACCTGGACGCCCCGCTGGCGGTGGTCGAGACGCACGACCTGGTCACCGATGCGCCCGCGCGCGTTCCCGCCGAGCTGGTGCTGCTTCCCTACGTGGCCCCGCTGGTGGACGCGCCGGGAACGGGGAGCTTCGGCTCGCACTCCAACGGCCTGGCCTCGGGGAACAGCGTGGCCGAGGCCACCCTGCACGGGCTGCTGGAGGTGATCGAGCGCGATGTGCGCTCGTTCCAGGCCATCCGCGACACCTCGCGCCGCGTGCGCACCGAGTCGCTGCCGCCGCCCGCGCGGGAGCAGGTGCGGCGGGTGGAGGCCGCGGGGCTGGAGATCTGCGTCCGCTGGCAGCCCGACGGCTTCGGCACGCCCTGCTTCGAGGCGCTGATATGGGACCGCTTCGCCCGCGGCTCGCTGGCCATCAACGGCGGCTACGGCTGCCACCTCTTCGCCGAGATCGCCCTGCTGCGCGCCATCTCCGAGGCCGCCCAGAGCCGCATGAGCTGGATCCACGGCGGCCGCGACGACCTGGTGGAGCTGGACGAGCAGCTGGCCGCGGTGCCCATGAAGGAGCGCGTCCGCGGCGCCGCCGCCGAGTTCGCCCGCTACGCCGGCGGCGCGGAGGTGGACTACGCCGAGGCCGAGACCCGGCCTCCGCCCGTCGCCTCGATCGACCAGGCGCTGGACCACACCCTTGAGCGGGTGCTGGCGGCGGGGCTCCGCCACGTCTGCCGCGTGGCCTTCACCCCCCCGGACGAACCGCTGCAGGTGGTGCGCGTGGTGGTTCCGGGGATGGAGTACTTCGACCGTTCCTCGCGCCGAGTGGGACCGCGACTGCATGAGCACATCCGCAACCGGCTCGCCGCCGCCTAGCGTTCTTTTCGCCGGGCCCACCTGCGCCCCGCTGGACCCGGCGCTCCCCGCGCGGGCCGGCTTCGAGCTGCGCCCGCCGGCCCGCCGCGGCGACGTGGCCGCGCTCCTGGGCGGGGCGCCGGGAACGGTGGTGCTGGTGGACGGCAACTTCCACCAGAGCCTGGCCGTGGGCCACGCCGAGCTGCGCGCCGCGCTGGAGGGCGGGTGGCGCGTGTGGGGCGTGGGCTCGATGGGGGCCATCCGCGCCTGGGAGATGCGCCACCTGGGGATGCGCGGCTTCGGGCGCGTGTACGAGCACTTCCTGGGCGAGGACGACTTCCAGGACGACGAGGTGGCGCTGCTGCACGCCCCCGACCCGCCGTACCTGCCGGTCAGCGAGCCGCTGGTGCACATCCGCTGGTTCCTGCGCGGCCTGGAGGAATCCGGCGCGCTGGACGGCGCGGCCGCCGGGCGGGTGGCCACGGAGCTGAAGGCGCTGTGGTACGGAGACCGGACGCTGGAGCTCACCCTTGCGCTGGTCGAGCGCCACGGCGGCCCCGCGGCCGGCGGCGAGGCGCGCCGGCGGATGGACGACTTCGACCCTTGGCGGGTGAAGACGCGCGACCTGGCGGACTTCCTGGAGCGCGGCGCCTGGCGCGACGACGGGTACCGGCCCACCCCGCGCCCCGCGCCGTACGGCCCCGGCGACACCGGCGAGCGTCTCCCCGCCTGAGCCATGCACAGTCACCCGCCGGTGCCCCGCGCGCGGCGGAGAGTTCACCTGAACGGAAGAGGCGCCCCATGCATTCCATCCAGTTCCTGCGCGGCTCCGCGTCCGCCGGCGGCGGCGGCGAGGAGCACCCCATCGTCCAGCTGACGGAGGAGGAGCTACGCGTGGTGATCGGCGGCACCGACGCCGCGCTGGCGTCGAGCACCATGACGGGCTCGTACAACCAGCCCACCGGCACCTTCTGCTGCGACGGCACCAAGGTCTGCTGCTGCGGCGACAACGGATAGCACCGGGGCCCGGCGCGCGCCCCCGTTCCGCGGGGGATGCGGCCGCGGGACACGGATGGCAGGGGAAAGGTCACCGGCGGAGACGCACCATCGCTCGGAAACCGGACCGCGGCCGGCGCCACGCACCCGAATGTCTCCGCCCCCACGGGCGGGCGCCGCCGGCGGGCCAGAGAAGGAGGGGAGATGAACGACCACATCCAGTTCCTGCGGGGGGCGTCGCCGGGAGGCGGCGGCGAGGAGCATCCCATCATCCAGCTGTCGGAGGAGGAGCTCCGCGTGGCCATCGGCGGCACCGACGCCGCGCTGGCGTCGAGCACCATGACGGGCTCGTACAACCAGCCCACCGGCGCCTTCTGCTGCGACGGCACCAAGGTCTGCTGCTGCGTGGCCCCCACGTAACAGCCCCACCCGCCCGCGGCCCGGCCTCCGGGCCGCGGGCACACGGCACCGCCCTGCAGGGAGAAGGAAACGTGGACGACGTACTGGCTCCGGTCCTGGAAACGCTGTCGGCGCGCGGGCTGACCCTCCACGAGCGCATCGCCACGGCCGCCGCCGATGGCTCGCCGGCCGACGAGGCGACCGCCGCGCTGCTCGACGGGTGGCGCGGGCGGCTGGCCAAGGTGGAGCTGTGGGAAGAGCGGCTGGCCACGCTGGGGATCTCCGAGGCCGAGTTCTACGCCCGCGCCGCCGCCCCCGCGGCCGACCCCGCCCCCGCCGCCGTGCGCCGGGCCGCCGAGACGGTGCGCGAGCTGCTGGGGCTGGGCGCCGGCGGCCCGCTGGAGCAGACGCGCCGTTACGACGACGGCCTTCCCCCTCTTCCGCCCGCCATCGAGCGCTACGTGGAGGGGCGCGTGGAGGCGGCGGTTCGCTCCGTCCGCCCGCTGACCCCCGCGCGCTACGCCGATCTGCGCGCGGTGGTGACGCAGGAGGTGAACTTCATCCTGGCCGAGCTGCACGACTTTCTCCTTCCCACCCTGGTCACCGAGCTGCGCGTGGCCGCGGAGCGGGGGATCCTGGACGGCGAGACGCCGGAGGCGCGCTTCGCCTCGTTCTGCCGCGGCTGCGTGCGCTCGCGCGAGTGGCTGGCCGAGTACCTGGCCGCGTACCCCATGGCCGCCCGCCACCTGCACGAGCTGGTGGCCAGCCGCGCCGACGCCTTCCGCGAGCTGCTGCAGCGCTGGGAAGACGACCACGCCGACCTGGCGGCCCGCGGCTTCCTGGGCGCCGACCCCGCCGCGGCGCTGGAAAGCCTGTCGCCCGCGCGCGGCGACCGGCACCGGGGCGGGCGCACCGTGCGCATCGTGCGGCTGGCGGGGGGCGGGCGCGTGGTGTACAAGCCGCGCCCCGTGGCCGCCGACGTGGCCTTCCAGGAGCTGCTCGCGTGGCTGAACGCGCGCGGCTTCGAGCCGGCCATGTACGTGATGCCCATCCTGGCGCGCGAGCACCACGGCTGGTTCCCTTTCGTGGCCGAGGAAGACTGCGCGGGGCTCCAGGCGGTGGCGCGCTTCTACCGGCGCCACGGCGCGCACGTGGCGCTGCTGTACCTGCTGGGGGGATACGACTTCTTCTCCGAGAACGTCCGCGCCCGCGGCGAGTACCCGGTGCTGGTGGACTTGGAGTGCGTGCACGCGCCGCTGATGCCGGCACACAACGGCCGCATCTTCGAGTCTGCCGCGCGGCGCTACCTGGAAGAGTCGGTGCTCCGCGCCGGGGTGCTTCCCTCGTGGAACTGGGTGTACTTCGGACGAGACGGGGTGAACCTGTCGCCGCTCACCGAGACCGCCGGGCAGCCGGCGCCGATCGACGCGCTGGAGTGGACCGGGCGCGGCTCCGACCGGCTGGGACAGGCCCGCGGCAAGCGCCTGGTGCAGGGCGACAACGCCAACCTCCCCACCGTGGGCGGCGTGCCCATGCCGGTGAACGACTTCCTGGACGACCTGTTCGCCGGCTTCCGGCAGGCCTACGCGGTGGTCGGCCGCCACCGCGCCGAGCTGCTTGCCGAAGGCGGCCCGCTGCGGGCGTTCGCGCGCGCCGAGTGCCGGCTGGTGCTGCGCAACACGCTGGACTACACCGTGCTTCTCCAGGAGCTACGCCACCCGCGCTACCTGAGCGACGCGCTGCGCCACAGCGAGTGCCTGGACCGGCTCTGGCTGTCGCGCTGCCCCCGCTATTCGCCCGAGGTGATCGGCTCCGAGATCGCGCAGCTCTGGCGCGGCGACGTGCCGCTGTTCACGGTGAGCGGGGCGGGGCGCGACCTGCACGACGACCAAGGCGCGCTGGTGCAGCGCGGCTACGTGGCCGAGTCGGCGCTGGACGGCGCGCTCCGGCGGCTGGAGCGCTGGGGCCCGGAGGACTGCGAGCGCCAGGCCGAGATCATTTCCTGCGCCTTCGCCATCACCGGCAAGCCGCACGTCTCCGAGCGCACCCCCTTCACCCGCTCCCTCGCCGGGCGCGAAGAGGACGGTGATCCCTCGACGCTCGATGCGCCGCGGCTGGTGGCCGAGGCGTGCGGCATCGCCGACCAGATCCTGTCGCTGGCCATCGAGGACGAGAAGACGCTCACCTGGATCGGGCTGGGGATGAACCGCGCCGGGCAGTGGGACCAGACCTCGCTCGACGCCGGGCTATACGACGGCGGGCCGGGGATCGCGCTCCTCTTCCTGATGCTGGAGCAGCTCACCGGGAACGCGCGCTACGGCGGCGCCAGCGCCAAGATCCTGCGCTACTCCTGCTTCGAGGCCGCGCGCCAGGTGCTGGACAACCGCGCGCGCCTGGACGACTGGGTGATGTACTCGCCGTCCAGCTTTGTCTTCCCCTTCGCCTCGCTGTACCTGGGGCTGCAGGCGCAGCGCTTCGGCACGGTGGAGGGCGCCGACCTGCTCCTGGACGCGTCGCTGGCCTGGGGAGAGGCGGGGCTGGGAAAGCGCCCGCGCTTCGACTTCCTGAACGGCGCTGCGGGGGTGGTGCGGCAGCTGGTGGTGGCGTGGCGGGTCACCGGCGAGCCGCGCGCGCTGGCGCTGGCGCGCGCCTACGGCGACCTGCTGCTGCGCCATGCGGTTCCGGCCGGCCCGGGGATCGGGTGGGCAGCCGACCCGTACCCGGTGCCGCTGGGCGGCTTCTCGCACGGCGCCTCGGGGATCGCCTGGGTGCTGGCGGACCTGGCCGCGGCCAGCGGCGACGAGCGCTACGCCGACGCCGCGCGGCGGGCGCTGCTCTTTGACCGCACCCTGTTCTCGGGCGACCGCGAGGAGTGGTACGACCTGCGCAACGTGCCGGGCGAGCCGGGCACGGCGGCGCAGTGGTGCCACGGCGTGTCGGGGATCGGCCTGGCGCGCGCCCTCACCTGGAAGCACCTGGCCGACCCCGCCCTGGTGCGCGACGCCGCCCGCGCGGTGGACCTGACCCTGGCCGCCGAGGACAGCAGCGACTGCCTGTGCCACGGCACGCTGGGGAACCTGGACTGCTGCGCCGTGGCCGCCGAGGTGACGGGAAATGCGGAGTGGGCGGAGCGCGTACGGCGCAGGGCGTCGGCGGTGTGGAACGACGCGCACGCCCGTGGCCACTGGCAGACCGGCGTCCCCGGGCGCAACCTGGGGGTCTGCGGCATGTTCATGGGCACGGCGGGGATCGGCTACGGGCTGCTGCGCCTGGCGCGCCCCGACCTGGTTCCCTCCGTCCTCTACCTCGAGGAGCCGAAGCCCGTCCCGGCGGGGAAGTGATCTCCATCTTCCCGCCGTCCTGAAGCGGAACGGGCTCACGCGGAAGGCCGCGGAGGACGCAGAGAACTCATCGCGACGGTGTTCCCATCGAAAGGGCCTCCCCCGGCGAACCGGAGGAGGCCCTTGCTGTCCCATCGGCCGAAGCGACCGGCGGGGTCATACCGTATCTGGAGATTACCTGTGCATTTCCGCTCAAGACTAGGGAGACGTCATCCTGAGGCCGGCCACAGTGCAAGCTGAATCTGCACAGGTATTTGCAGGCCGAAGGATCTATAGCCGGTGCCGCACGTTCGCTGAGGAAATGCACAGCCGATCCTCGAAATCGGTATCATACCAGATCCGCCTGAACTGTGGGTGGATTCAAACATCGAAAAGATGGGTTGACGCAGAGAAGCAGAGGAGCAGAGAGGAATTCTCTGTTTCTCTGTTTCTCTGCGGTGCGCCGTGCGAAGGCGGCGTGTTCTAGCGGGTGAAAGTCCCGCCGGAGGAATTGACGGTACACCTCCGTAGCCACGGGCGGGCTGTGCGCTGGCAACAGGCATGGTCGAGCCGCCCGGACAACTGTCTTCCATGGGAAGGCTGGCGAGCGTGCGGGCCCAACGAAAGTGAACCCCGAACAGGCCTCGAAAAGCAGACGACGC
>Ga0326721_10000203_pt1 | contig 21599 bp, 15 predicted proteins | sample SGPome_FD_203951 | JGI IMG/M metagenome (GOLD analysis project Ga0326721, IMG submission 203951) | Soil microbial communities from Southern Great Plains, Lamont, Oklahoma, United States - SGP_1_2016 | ecosystem: Engineered > Artificial ecosystem > Soil microcosm > Unclassified | place: USA...
GCCGTGCTCGCCGGCGATCCGCCGCCGCGGCTGCTGTCGGGCTCCGAGCAGGACGTCACGCTGCGCGAGCTGCTGGCCGGCCGGCTGGCCGACGGGGTCGATGCCTGGCCGGCCGGACTGTCCGCAGCCGTGCGCACCCAGGCCTTCGCCGAGGAGTTGCGCGACCTGCTGATGCGCGCCGTCGAGCGTGACGTCAGCCCGCAGGCCCTCGCCGAGCTGGGGGTCAAGCACGACCGCCCGGACTGGGTGGTGGCCGCCGACGTGCTGCGCGAGTACCTCGAGGTGACCGCGCTGAAGGCGCCCGGGGCCTTCGACGCCGCCGAGCTGATCCAGCGGGCCAGCGCCGAGCTGCGCCACAACCCGGAGCTGCTCGCCGCCGAGCGCCGGCAACGCCGGCGGATCTTCGTCGACGAGTACCAGGACACCGATCCGGCCCAGATCGAGCTGCTCAAGCTGATCACCGCCGGCGCCGACGAGCTGGTGCTGATCGGCGACCCGGACCAGGCGATCTACTCCTTCCGCGGTGCCGAGCAGAGCGCGATGGCCGACATCGACCTGCATTTCGGCTGGCTGCCCGGCACCCCGCGGCCCGACCCGGAGCCCGCCGGCCAGCTCCAGCTGAGCACCCCGGTGGAGACGGTGTCGCTGTCGCAATGCCGGCGCAGCGGGCCGGTGCTGGTCGCGGCGTCCCGGCGGATCGCCGCCCGGCTCAGCGGCCCGGCCCAGCATCGGGCGCTGGTGTCGGCCAGCGATCTCGGCCCCGGCGCGGTCGAGGTGGCGGTGTTCAGCTCGGCCAGCCAGGAGGCGGCCCACATCGCGTCGGTGCTGCGCCGCGCGCACGCCGAGGACGGGGTGCCCTGGTCGCAGATGGCGGTGCTCGTCCGGTCCCTCGGCCCGGTCGCCGACAGCCTGCGGCGCGGCCTGATGGCGGCCGGCGTGCCGGTCGGGCAGGCGGTCCGTGGGCCGCTGGTCGACGAGCCGGTGGTGGCCCAGCTGCTGGAGCTGCTGCGGTGCGTGGCCGATCCGGCGGCCGTCGAGCCCGAGGCCGCCGAGGCGCTGCTGCTCGGCGCGGTGGGACGGGCAGACCCGCTGCAGGTGCTGCGGATGCGCCGGCACCTGCGCCGGGCCCCGGCCGGCCCGCTGAGCCTCGCGGATCTGATCACCGAACCGGGCGCGCTCGCCCTCGTCCCGGACGCGGTCCGCCAGCCGGTCGAGCGGCTGCGGGCGGTCATCGACGCCGGCGCCGACGCGGTGGCGGTGCCCGGCTGCTCCGCCGAGGACGTGCTGTGGGCGGTCTGGCAGGCCAGCGGCCTGTCCGCGCGGCTCAATCGCCGCAGCCTGGCCGGCGGCCCGGACGGGGCCCGGGCCGACCGCGCCCTGGACGCGGTGCTGGCCCTGTTCATCGAGGCGGCGAAGCTGTCGGACCGCAGCCCCGGCAGCGGGATCAGCCAGCTGCGGGACTGGGTGAGCCAGTTGCAGATCACCGACACCGGAGCGGGCCGGCGGGCGGTGGCCGAAAAGGTCTCGATCCTCACCGCGCACGCCAGCAAGGGATTGCAGTGGCAGCTGGTGTGCGTGGCCGGCGTCCAGGACGGCGTCTGGCCGGACCTGCGGCAGCGCGGCTCGTTGCTGGGCTCGGACCTGCTGGTGGATCTGGTGGCGCACCGGGCCCGGGTTTCCAGCGGGCTGGTCGCCGGGCGGCTGACCGAGGAGCGCCGGCTGTTCTACGTGGCCATCACCCGCGCCAGCCGCGCGTTGCTGGTGACCGCCGTCGACAGCGACGACGCCCAGCCGTCCCGCTTCGTCGAGGAGCTGGACCCGCTGCCCGACACCGTCGAGGCCCGGCCGGCGGCCACCGCCTCCCGCAGGTTCCTGCTCCCCGGCCTGGTCGCCGAGCTGCGCGGCGTGCTGGTCGACCCGGGCGCGTCCGAGGACGAGCTGGCCGCGGCCGCCGAGCAGCTGGCCAGGCTCGCCGAGGCGCAGGTCCCCGGCGCCCATCCGCGCGAGTGGTGGGGGCGGGCGGCGCTGTCCAGCGACGGCCCGATCCGGCCCAGGTCGCTCGGGCCGGTGCCCATCCGGCCCTCGAAGTTCCAGGCCTACACCGACTGCGAGCTCCGGGCGCTGCTGATGGATCTCGGCGCCACCGATGCCACCGATGAGGTGGCCGCGTCCCTGGGCACCCTGGTGCACTGGGTCGCCGAGCAGGCCGAGCCGGGCGCCACCGTCGAGGACCTCACCGAGCTGCTGGAGCGGGGCTGGTCCCGGCTGGACTTCGGCGCGCCCTGGCATGCCGTCACCGAGCGGGCCCGGGCACAGCGAATGCTGGCCGCGCTGGCCTGCTGGCTGGTCGACAGCCGGGCGAAGCTGACGCTGGTGGCCCGCGAGGAGCCGTTCAAGGTGCAGATCGGCGACGCGGTGCTGTCGGGCAAGGTGGACCGGCTCGAACGCGACCGCGACGGCCGGCTCGTGGTGATCGATCTCAAGACCGGCAAGACCAAGCCCACCCAGAAGGACGTCGCCGTCCACCCGCAGCTGGCGGTGTACCAGCTGGCCGTGGCCGAAGGCGCCTTCACCGGTGGCGAGCCGGCCGAGCCCGGGGGCGCTCAGCTGGTCCAGGTCGGGGCGGCGACGCCCGGGCCGCAGGTCCAGCCCCCGCTGGCGGACTTTCCCGATCCCGGATCGGTCGCCGCCGACCTGGCCAGGGTCGCCGCGGTGCTGCGCGGCAACACGGTGACGGCGCAGCCCGGCAAGGCCTGCAGCCGGTGCCTGGTGCGCGGCTGCTGCCCGGCCCAGGACGACGGCCGGCAGGTGACCCAGTGAAGGCCGCGGTGCGGGCCCCGGGCCGCTACCAGCCAGCCGAGGTGGCAAAGCTGCTCGGGTTGTTCCCGCCGACCGACGAGCAGGCCGCGGTGATCCAGGCGCCGCTGGAACCGGCGGTGGTGATCGCCGGCGCCGGGTCCGGCAAGACCGAGACGATGGCCGCCCGGGTGGTCTGGCTGGTCGCCAACGAGCTGGTCGAGCCGGATCGGATCCTCGGCCTGACCTTCACCCGCAAGGCAGCCGGCGAGCTGCAGCACCGGATCCGGGCCCGGCTCACGTCGCTGAACCGGGCGCTGGGCCGCAGCACCGAGGCCGGTGAGCCCACCGTCCTCACCTACGCCGCGTACTCCGGCCGGCTGGTCGACGAGCACGGCATCGTGCTCGGTTGCGAGCCCGGATCGCGGCTGCTCACCGAAGCGGCCCGCTGGCAGGTCGCCGACGCGGTCGTCCGGCGCTATGACGGCATGTTCTCCGTCGAGCCCGGCGTGGTGGCCACGGTGACCGAGCGGTTGCTCGACCTGTCCGGCCAGCTGGCCGACCACCTGGCCGAGCCGGAGCAGGTTCGCCGGCTGGCAGCTCGGCTGCGCGAGGAGCTGGCCCCGTTGCCGCCGAAGCCGAACGCCCGCAGCCGCAACCGGCCCGAGAACGTCGAGAAGCTGCTGGAGAGCCTGACCAAGCGGCTGGACCTGCTGCCGCTGGTCGAGCTGTTCGGCGAGCGCAAGCGGGCCGAAGGTCTGCTGGACTTCGCCGACCAGATGGTGCTGGCGAGCAGGCTGGCCGCGCTACCGGCGGTCGCGGCGGTCGAGCGGGGCCGCTATGACGTGGTGTTGCTGGACGAGTACCAGGACAGCGGCCACGCCCAGATCCAGATGCTGGCGGCGCTGTTCGGCGACGGCCGCGCGGTGACGGCGGTCGGTGATCCGCTGCAATCGATCTACAGCTGGCGGGGCGCGAGCGCGGCCAACATCGGCAAGTTCTCCGAGCGGTTCCGCACCCGCTCGGGCAGGCCGGCGCCGGTGTACTCCCTGATGACCAGCTGGCGCAACGACAGCCGGATCCTCTCGGTCGCCAACCGGGTCGCCGAGGAGCTGCGCGGCCCGGCCGGCCGGCCGCTGACGGCCCGCCCCGACGCGCCGGCGGGCCGGGTGGTGGCCCGCTACAGCGAGTCGGTGGCAGACGAGGCCGGCTGGCTCGCGCGGCAGCTGCGGGCCGAGTGGGACGCCCGGCTGGACTGGACCTCGGGCCAGCGCACCCTGGCGGTCCTGGTGCGCAAGCGCTCGGGCATCGCGCTGATCGCCCAGGCGCTGCGAGACGCCGGCCTGCCGGTCGAGGTGGTCGACATCGGCGGCCTGCTGACCCTTCCGGAGATCGCCGATGTCCGGGCGGTGCTGCAGGTGCTGGCTGACCACAACGCAGGCGGCTCGCTGGCCCGGCTGCTGACCGGCGCCCGCTGGCGGATCGGGCCGGCCGACCTGGTGGCGCTGCACCAGCGGGCCCGGATCCTGGCCAGGCTGACCGGCCTGGCGATGAGCGGGACATCCGGCGAGGCGGCCGCCGAGGGCCGGACCGGCCAGCCCGATGACGACGAGCGGATCGAGCCGTCCCTGGTGGAAGCGCTCGACGACCTCGGCGAGGCGTCGCAGTACTCCGCCGAGGGCTACCGGCGGCTGGCCGAGTGCGGGGCGATGCTGCGGGGGCTGCGCCGGCGCCTGGAGCTGCCGCTGCCGGATCTGGTGGCCGAGATCGAACGGGCGCTCGGACTCGATGTCGAGGTCGCGGCCCGGCCGGGCGCCGAGCACGCCGGCCGGGCCAACCTCGACCGGTTCATCGACGAGGCGGCCCGGTTCGCCAGCGATCGCGCCGCTGCCGGGGTGTCTGCCTTCCTCGGGTACCTGCGCGCTGCCGAGGAGGAGGAGTACGGGCTCAAGCCGGCCACCCTGGAGGTGCTGCCCGACCGGGTGCAGGTGCTGACCGTGCACGGCGCCAAGGGCCTGGAATGGGACGTGGTGGCGGTGGCCGGGCTGGTGACCGACGGCTTTCCGGATGCCGCGAAAAACCACGACTGGGCCAGCACCCCGGCGCTGCTCCCGTCCCCGCTGCGCGGCGATGCCGCCGACCTGCCGGTGCTGCAGTTCACCGGCTGCCAGCACCACGGAGACACCGAGGCGCGGATCGCCGAGCACCGGACCCGGTTGAAGCAGCGGCACCTGGACGAGGAACGCCGGCTGGCCTACGTGGCTTTCACCCGCGCCCGCAAGGCGCTGTACGCCTGTGGAGCCGCCTGGGGCGCCGGCAGCAAACCCCGTCCGGCGTCGGTGTTCCTGGAGGAGTTGCGCGAGTCCGACGCGGTGGAGGTCGACGGCTGGTGGCAGCTGGCAGACGGCGAGCAGAACCCGATGGCGGGGGTGGAGCTCGGCCAGCGCTGGCCGGCCGATCCGCTGGCGGGCCGGCGTTCCCTCATCGAGCGCGGGGCCGGCCGGGTGCTGGCCGCCCTGGAGCACCTGCGCACCTTCGATGCCACGAGCGAGGCCAGCCAGCTGGCGGCCTCCCAGCGCAGCCCGCTGGCCAAGCTGTGGGAGCGGGACGTGGAGCTGCTGCTGGCCGAGCGGGCGGCAGCGGCCGAGCTGGGCGTGATCGAGGTGGCCGTCCCCGACCAGTTGTCGGTCTCCGATGTGGTGACCCTGTCGGCCGATCCGGGCGAGCTGGCCCGCCGGCTTCGCCGGCCGTTGCCCCAGCGGCCGGCCAAGCAGGCCCGGCGCGGCACGACCTTCCACCAGTGGCTGGAGCAGCGCTGGGCCGCCGAGTCGCTGCTCGACATCGACGACCTGCCGGGCGCGGTGGACGAGCTGGCCGACGCGGGCGAGCTCGAAGCCCTCAAGGCCGCGTTCGAGCGCAGCAGCTGGGCCGACCGGACGCCGATCGCGGTCGAGGTCGGCTTCGAGATGTCGTTCGGCGCCCGGGTGGTCCGGGGCCGGATGGACGCCGTCTTCTGCGAACCCGACGGCCGCTACACCGTGGTCGACTGGAAGACCGGCCGGCCGCCGACCGGCGCCGACGCCGAGGCCAAGGCGGTGCAGCTGGCGCTCTACCGGCTTGCCTGGGCGGCCATCCGCGGCATCCCGGACGCCGAGCTGGGATCGGTCGGCGCGGCGTTCTACTACGTGGGCGCGGATCGGACGGTGGCCCCGGCGAACCTGCTGGATGCCGGCCAGCTGCGCGAGCTCATCAACGGCGCCGGTTGAGCGTCGTGCGGGGGTTGGGCTGCCACCGAGGCCCGGGAGCGATAACCTCGCGATCGTGACCAACGACGTTCGCTCTTTCGTGACAGACCATTCGGCCGACCTGCTCAGCGATCTTGACGCCTGGTTGCGGATCCCCGGGATCAGCGCCCAGCCCGAACGCCGGGACGAGGTGATCCGCAGCGCCGAGTGGTTCGCCGACGCATGCCGGCGCACCGGGTTACCTACCGTGGAGATCTGGCCGACCGCGGGAATGCCCGCCGTGTATGCCGAGTGGCCGAGTGAGGACCCGGACGCGCCGACCGTCCTGGTGTACGGCCACCACGACGTGCAGCCGGTCGACCCGATCGAGCTGTGGCACACCGACCCGTTCGAGCCCACCATCGACGGGCCGGTGCTGCGCGCCCGCGGCGCCTCCGACGACAAGGGCCAGCTGCTCTTCCACCTGCTCGGGGTCCGCGCGCACCTGGCGGCCACCGGCCGGACCAGCCCGGCCGTCACCCTGAAGTTCCTCATCGAGGGCGAGGAGGAGTCCGGCTCGCCGCATTTCGAGGCGTTGCTGGCTGAGCGGCGCGACCGCCTGCAGTGCGACGTCGTCGTGATCACCGATACCGGCATGCTCGCCGAGGACACCCCCAGCTCGGTGACCGGGATGCGCGGCATGGTGGTGGCCGAAGTGAGCTTCCACGGGCCGGACCTGGACCTGCACTCCGGGGTCTTCGGCGGCGCGGTGCCCAACCCGGCCGAGGCGGTCGCGCGGCTGACCGCCGCCCTGAAGGACGCCGACGGCCGGGTGCGGATTTCGGGCTTTTACGACGACGTGCTCGAGCTGAGCGAGCAGGAGCGCGAGCTGCTGGCGCGGGTTCCCTTCGACCAGGCCCGGTTCCTGGAAACCAGCAAGTCCCGGGCGCTGGCCGGCGAGGCTGGCTACTCGACGCTGGAACGGCTCGGCACCCGGCCGACGGCCGAGGTCAACGGGATCGGCGGCGGCTATCAGGGCGCCGGCAGCAAGACCATCATTCCCAGCGACGCCTTCGTCAAGCTCTCCTTCCGGCTGGTGGCCAACCAGCGCCCGGCCGCCATCCGCGAGGCGGTCCACGCCTTCATCAAGGAGCACACCCCGGCCGGTATCGAGTGCACCATCAACTGGGAGGCAGGAGGCGTCGCTCCCTGCCTGGTGCCCATTGACACCCAGGCCTACCAGGCGCTGTCCAGGGCGATCTGCGCCGCCTTCGACGCCGAGCTGATCCTGCCCACCCGGGAGGGCGGCTCGGGGCCTGAAGCCGCTATCCAGAAGGAGCTGCAGGCTCCGATGGTGTTCCTCGGCGTCGGCCTGCCCGATGACCAGATCCATGCCCCGAACGAGAAGGTGACCCTGTCGATGCTCTACAAGGGCGCCGAAGCGGCCGCCCATCTGTGGCGGGAATTCGCAGAGGTGGGCCGCGAGGGCCTCAAGAGCTAGATTCTAGGAGATGATCGAGCTACCGCCGCCGAATCAGCCACCGTGGCCGGGGCCTGCCGAGGTCCGGGGCCGGCGTGGGGCGGCGCTGGTGGCCACGGCTGTGGTGCTGGTGCTGGTCGTCGGGGTGGCGCTGGTCAACGGGCGGCGCAACCGTGACAGCGCCGCCCGGCAGGCGGCTGACCGGGTGCAGCAGCAGACCACGGCGCCTTCCAGCAGGCCGAGCCCCGAAATCACCCCAGGCCCCGGCGGCGGGCAGGCCGAGCAGCTGCCGGTGGTGGCGTGCCCGGAGATCCGCGACGAGCAGTCCCGGCTGGGCTACCGCTGCATCGACAACGGGCTCCGGCAGGACTTCTCCGACATCAATCTCGGCCTGCGGATCGCGCTCAACCAGGAGGTCGAGCCGGGCTGGGTGATCAGCGAGGGCTCGGGCAACCCGCGCAGCCTGGCCAGCCCGCCGTCGAACGACACAGTGGGCTTCCGGCAGAACCGCAACGCAGCCGGCCCGGCGCTGCCCTCGGCCGACCAGGTCCGTGACGAGGTGCGCCGGCGCACCCTGCTGGCCCTGGCGCTGGGTTACGGCGACAACCCGTCGAGCAGGTCGCTGGCCCAGCGAACCAAGTCCTTCGGCGGGGTGCAGGGATTCGAGCTGGTCACCGAGATCACCATCAACCCCGTGTACCGCGCGCGCCGCAACCTCACCGCCCGCATCGAGCGGTTGTGGACGGTGGGCCTGCCCACCACCGCGGGGGTCAGCATCTTCATGCTCTCGATCCCCGACAACCGGGCGGATCTGTGGCCGAAGGCCGAAGCCACCGTGGGGACCGTGCACGTTCTCTGAGCACCCGACTTGGTTAGGGTGTCTAAGTGCTCACCACGTCACGCCTGCCGGCCCCGCCATCGCTGTCCTTCGAACTGATCCGCCACACGCTGCGCAACGGGCTGCGGGTCGTGCTGGCGCCGGACCGGCGGGCGCCGGTGGTGTCGATCGCCGTGCTCTACGACGTGGGATTCCGCTCCGAGCCCGAGGGCCGCACCGGCTTCGCGCACCTGTTCGAGCACCTGATGTTCCAGGGCTCGGCCAACCTGGAGAAGCTGGAGCACTTCCACTACGTCCAGTCCTCCGGCGGCCTCTTCAACGGCAGCACCCACCTGGACTACACCAGCTACTTCGAGGTGCTGCCGGCCCACGCGCTGGAGCGCGGGCTGTTCCTGGAGGCCGACCGGATGCGCTCGCCCCGGATCACCGAGGAGAACCTCACCAACCAGATCGACGTGGTGAAGGAGGAGATCCGGGTCAACGTGCTCAACCGGCCCTACGGCGGCTTCCCATGGCTGCAGCTGCCGCAGCTGATGTATGACACCTTTCCCAACGCGCACAACGGCTACGGCGGCTTCGAAGACCTCACCAACGCCACCGTGGCCGATGCCAGCGCGTTCTTCGACAGCTACTACGCGCCGGCCAACGCGGCGCTCTGCGTGGCCGGTGACTTCGACCCGGCCGAGGCGGCCGAGATGGTCGAGCGCCACTTCGGGCCGATCAGACGCCGGAAGAAGCCGCAGCGGCCGAACTTCGGCGAGCCACCACTGACCGGCGAGCGGCGGGACGTGGTGGTCGACCAGCTGGCGCCGAGGCCGGCGCTCGCGATGGGGTACCGGGTGGTGGACCCGGCCGCCGATTTCACCCGTTACCTGGCCACGGTGCTGCTCGCCGAGATCCTGTCCAACGGCGACGCCTCCCGGCTGCACCGCTCGCTCGTGCAGTCCAAGGGCCTGGTGACCGACGTCAACGCCTACCTCGGCACCTTCGGCGACCCGCTGGAGGAGCGCGACCCGACCCGGCTCAACATCACCTCGCACTACGCCGACCGGGCCGCCACCGGCGCTGTGGTCGCGGCGATCGACGAGGAGCTGGACCGGCTGGCCACCGACGGCGCCGAACCCGGCGAGCTGCGCCGGGCCGCGGTGCAGCTGGCGGCAACTATCTCCCAGGAGCTCGACCAGGTGATGAACCGCAGTCAGGAGTTTGCGAAGTTCGAGTTGTTGTTCAGTGACGCCTCGCTGATCCAGCGGCTGCCCGGCCTGCTCAACGAGGTCACCGACGCCGACCTCCGCGCGGTGGCAGGCGCCCTGACGACCAACAACCGGGCCGTGCTCGAGCTCGTCCCGGGAGCTGCCAAGTGACCGCGCTGCTGCAGGTTCCCGGGCTGGCCCCGGCCGCGAAGCCGAAGAAGCTCAGCTACTCCGAGCGGGTGCTGTCCTCGGGCCTGCGGGTGGTCGCGATCCGCCGGCCGACCGTGCCGATGGTCGAGGTCCGGTTGCGGATCCCGTTCCTGTCGGCCAAGCCGAATCACCTGGCCCGGTCGGCGTTGCTGGCCGGCACCATCCGCACCGGCACCGCCGAGCGCGACCGGACCTCGCTGGCGATCGCGCTGGGTGACCTGGGCGCCGAGCTGTCGGTGGGCCGCGACGCCGACCGGTTGCTGCTGTCGGCGTCGGGGATCGCCGCCGGATTGCCGGCGTTGCTCGGGCTGTACGCCGAGATCCTCACCTCGGCCAGCTACCGGCAGGCGGAGGTGACCGGCGAGCGCGGCCGGCTGATCGAGCGGATCACCATGTCGCGGTCCCAGGCCGGCGTGATCGCCGGCGAGGCGCTGGCCGAGCGGATGTCGCCCGGGCACCCGTACGGCAGGACGCTGGCCGACGCGCCGGCCGTCGCCGCGACCACGGCAGCCCAGCTGCGCAGCCTGCATGCCGGCCTGGTGCGTCCGGACGGCGCACTGCTGGTCATCGTCGGCGACATCACGCCGGCCCGCGCGCTGGCCGCGGCAGAGTCGGCCCTGGCCGGCTGGACCGGCGCGGCGCCGCCTGTGCAGGCGCCGCCGTTGCCGCCGATCACCGAACGCCCGCTGCTGATCGTGGACCGGCCGGGCTCGGTGCAGACCGCCTTCCGGTTCGGCGGTCCAGGGCTGCCCCGGCAGGACGAGCGCTTTCCGGCGTTCCAGCTGGCCAACCTGATCTTCGGCGGCTATTTCTCCTCCCGGTGGGTGGAGAACATCCGCGAGCGCAAGGGCTTCTCCTACTCGCCGCGCAGCGCGATCGAGCATGCCAAGCTGCGCTCGTCCTTCACTGTGTCGGCCGACGTCGCCACCGAGGTCACCGCGCCGGCCCTGCTGGAGACCTTGTACGAGCTGGGCCGGATGGCCTCCTCGCCGGTGACCGAGGCGGAGCTGGAGTCGGTGCGCCAGTACGCCATCGGCACGCTGGCGCTGTCGACCGCCACCCAGGCCGGGCTGGCGAGCACCGCGTCCGGTCTGCTCGGCACCGGGGTCGAGCTGGAGTGGCTCGCCAGCCACCCGCTGCGGCTGGCCAAGGTCACCGTCGCGGAGGTGGCCGAGGTGGCGGCCGAGTTCCTGGCGCCCCGCAGGCTGGTCGGCGTCGCGGTGGGTGATGCCGGCGCGATCACCGCCCCACTGGCCGGCATCGTGGAGGTCGAGTAGTCCTTGGCCGCCGACCGGCCGGTGAGCGACCCGTGGGCCGTGCCGGACGTGCCGATCCTGGCGCGCTCGGCACACGACCGGATCGCGCACCGGCGCACCGATGAGGGCTGGGTCAGCGCAGCCTGGACCGACCCGGGCAGCCGGGTGCTGCTCGTCTCACCGGCCGGGACCGTCCCGGTCCAGCCCGACGGCTGGTCGCTTCGGTTCGTGGCCCCGTCCGAGGCTGCCGTCGAGGGCGTCCGGGTGCTGCTCGGCGCTGCCGGCGACGCGGTGTACCTGGCGCTGCTGGCCACCGACGAGATCACCGGAGACGTCACCGGCGTCGCGGGGTGCGGCTGGCGCGGCCTGCGCGAGCTGGCCACCGAGCTGACCGATCTGGAGGTCGGCCTGCTCACCACCGCGGTGGCGTTGCAGGCCTGGCACCAGACGCACCGGCACTGCCCCCGCTGCGGCGCGCAGACCGAGGTGACCAAGGCCGGCTGGACCAGGACGTGTCCGGTGGATGCTTCCGAGCACTTTCCGCGGACCGACCCGGCGGTGATCATGCTGGTGCACGACGGCGCCGGCCGGTGCGTGCTGGCCCGGGGGCCGCAGTGGCCGGCCGGGCGGATGTCGGTGCTCGCCGGCTTCGTCGAGGCGGGGGAGTCGGCCGAGGCCGCGGTGGCTCGGGAGGTGCGTGAGGAGGTCGGCATCGAGGTGTGCGATGTCGCCTACGTGGCAAGCCAGCCGCACCCGTTCCCGGCGTCGTTGATGCTCGGCTACACCGCCCGGGTGGCCGGTGACCCGCGGCTGGTGATCGACGCCGAGGAGATCGTCGAGGCCGGCTGGTACACCCGTGAGGAGGTCCGGCGCGCCGCGAACTGGGGCAGCGAGCCGGCGGCTGAGGCAGGCATGCCGGCGCTGCGCGGCCTGCCGGGCACGATGTCGATCGCCCGGCAGCTGATCAACGCCTGGTTGCTCGAGGACCTCGAGGGCTGAGCGGCGCTCACTGCACCGACACCGCGGGGTGCCGGGGATCGTCGTAGCGGATCACCACGTCGGCGAGCCCGACCGGGTCGACGTCGAGGTCGTACCGGTCGAAGGCAGGCAGCGTCCAGCGCCGGTCGTCGGGCACCGACCGCTTCCTGGCCGCCCGGCTCACCGCGACGTGGATGGCCAGGTCGAAGCCGAGCCCGGCGCCGAGCAACAGCTCACCGCACACCAGCAGGATCCCGTGGGCCGGCAGTGGCGCCGGCCGGGACCGGGTGGCCCGGTTGGTGGCCTGGTCGCGCAATGCCGGCAGGTAGCGGCCACCTGCCGCCAGCGGCCTGAGCACCTCCCGTTGCAGGGCGCTCGTGTCGAGCCAGCCGGTGTAGAAGGACTCGACGTCGGTCTTGCCGTGCTCGAATCGCAGCGAGGCGTCGCGATAGAAATCGCCGGCGCGCACGGTGGCGACCGGACGCCCGAGCGCGCGCAAGCCGGCGCCTACAGCCTGGATCAGCGGCCCGAGCTCGACCCAGCCGGGCGCGTCCAGGGCGATCCGCGCCGGGTGGCTGCCCGGGTGCCGGTCGACCAGCGTCTTGACCACCCGCTCGGCCAGCAACTCCTGCGTGATAGCGGCGTAGCGCCTCATTCCAGCGCCTTGGCTCACACCAAGGCGGCGAGCTTCTCCTGCACCTGCTGAACGCTCGGGTTGGTCAGCGCCGAGCCGTCGGAGAATTCCAGGGTCGGGACGGTCTGGTTGCCGCCGTTGACCTGCATCACCCGCTCCGCCGCGCTCTCGTCCTGCTCGATATCCACCTCGGTGAAGGAAACCCCGGCCCGGGCCAGGCCGTGCTTGAGCCGGACGCAGTATCCGCACCACGTGGTGGTGTACATCGTCAACGAGGCAGTCATCGAAGGAGCCTTCCGCAGGTATGAGCCGAATCTGGCAGGTTCAACGGCGACGATGGTCGCAGATGTTCCCCAAGCACAGATCTCGCCCCGGCGCTGCGAACTGTCGGCCCAGCTTGGCAGGATGCAGGAGTGACCGCCGCCCGCTCCACCGCCTATCCCGCTGACTCCGCGCTGGCCGGCCAGGCAGCCGGCGCCGCGGCCGAGCGGGTGCTGGCTGGCCTCGACCCGGAGCAGCGCGCCGCGGCCGAGGCGGTTTCCGGCCCCGTCTGCATCCTGGCCGGCGCCGGCACCGGCAAGACCCGCGCCATCACGCACCGGATCGCCTATGCGGTGGCCAGTGGCGCTGTCCCGGCCGACGCGGTGCTGGCGGTGACCTTCACGGCCAGGGCGGCGGGCGAGCTGCGCACCCGGTTACGGGGTCTCGGCGCCGGCGGTGTGCAGGCCCGCACCTTCCACTCGGCGGCGCTGCGCCAGTTGAGTTACTTCGCCCCGCAGATTCTGGGCGGCCCGATGCCCGAGGTGGCCAGCAATCCGATCCGGTGGGTGTCCCAGGCCGCCAACCGGCTGCGATTGCGCACCGACAAGGCCGAGCTGCGCGACCTGGCTGGCGAGATCGACTGGGCCAAGTCGTCGCTGATCACGCCGAAGGACTATCCGGCCGCCGCGGCGAAGGCCAACCGGGGCATCTCGCTGCCGGCCGAACGGGTCGCCGAGGTCTATGTCGGCTACGAGGAGGCCAAACACCGCAACAACGAGATCGACTTCTCCGACCTGCTGCTGATCATGGCCTCGGCTCTGGAGGAGCTTCCCGAGGTGGCTCGGGCCATCCGCACCCGCTACCGCCACTTCGTGATCGACGAGTACCAGGACGTCTCGCCGATCCAGCAACGGCTGCTCGACGCCTGGCTCGGCGGCCGCGAGGACGTCTGTGTGGTCGGCGATGCCAACCAGACCATCTATTCATTCGCCGGGGCCAAGCCGTCCTACCTGCTCGGCTTCGCCGAGCGTTACCCGAAGGCGACGGTCGTCCGGCTGGAACGCGACTACCGGTCCACCCCGCAGATCGTCGAGCTGGCGAACCGGTTGATCAGCGGGGCGAGCGAGAACCCCGCGGCGCGGCTGCGGCTGATCGGCCAGCGGCCGGATGGCCCGCCGCCCAGCTTCGCCGAGCACGACGACGAGGTCGCCGAAGCCGAGTCGGTGGCCGCGGCGGCCAAGCGCCTGATCGCCGCCGGGACGCCGGCCTCGGAGATCGCGGTGCTGTTCCGGATCAATGCCCAGTCCGAGGTGTACGAGCAAGCCCTCTCCGAGGCAGGCATCCCCTACGTCCTGCGCGGTGGCGAGAAGTTCTTCGACCGGGCCGAGGTCCGCCAGGCGCTGGTGTTGCTGCGCGGCGCGGCCCGGGCAGACGACGGCAGTGTGCCGCTGCCGGAATCGGTGGCGGAGGTGCTCAGCTCGGTGGGCTGGAACGCCGAGCATCCACCGCCCGGCGGCGCCGCTCGGGAGCGGTGGGAATCCCTCGCGGCCCTGGTGAACCTGGCCGAGCAGTTCGCCGTCGAGATCCCGGCCGCCCGGCTCGATGAGTTCAATGCCGACTTGGAGCAGCGCGCCGCGTCCCAGCACGCCCCTACGGTGCAGGGCGTCACCCTGGCGTCGTTGCACTCGGCCAAGGGGCTGGAATGGGACGCGGTGTTCCTGGTGGGCCTCACCGACCAGACGTTGCCGATCCAGCACGCCAACACGCCCGAGCAGCTGGCGGAGGAACGCCGGCTGTTCTACGTCGGCATCACCCGGGCGAGGCAGAGCCTGATGCTCTCGTGGGCGCTGGCGCGCAACCGCGGGCAGGCCAGGCGGCGCCGGCCCAGCCGGTTCCTCGACGGGTTGCGTCCGGGGAGTTCCGAACGGGCGGCCGGGCGCGCCGGCGGCTCGGGCAAGCGAGCGAAGACGACGGTGCCGGCTGAGGATGCCGCCACCTTCGGCCGGCTGCGGGCTTGGCGCAAGAAGCAGGCGGAGGCGCAGTCGGTGCCCGCGTACGTGGTGTTCTCCGATGCCACCCTGGTGGCGATCGCCGATCGCGCGCCGACGACCGCGGGCGAGCTGGCCCAGGTTCCCGGCGTGGGTCCGACCAAGCTGGAGCGGTACGCCGATGTGGTGCTGGCGGTGCTGGCCGGTGCGGATCCTGATCCGGTGGCGGTCGACTGATTGCCAGCCCGCGGCGCGGTGAGCGGGTCCGCTGGATCGGTGGGTGGACCGGCGCGCGGACCGGCGCGGACCGGCGCGGATTGGCCCTCGGCGAGGAAAGTTCAGCGACTTTCGATAAATGATTTGTGCGTCTCTCACGCCCTCGGCTAGCCTCGCGTACACAACCCCATCAGTTCCCCGTCGCTGCCTGCTGGTAGCCGCGCCGAGATTCGCAAGGAGGTGCCGATCATGTCGACTTACATCAAGTTCCTCGCAGCCGAGGTGATCCCGGCTGCCTTCGGTGCTGTTCCGGCAGGACTGTCAGCTTGCGCCGCCGTGCGCAATCACGACGTCGATGGCACCGGGATGACGACCGTCTTCGGTCAGGCTCGCCGACCTCGAAAGATTCCGCTCTGATCACCGCAGAGCGAACCTTTCGAGGCCGCGGATTCCCTGACCGGGAACCGCGGCCTTTGTTATTTCCTGGCCCTGCTCGCCGAGGGCCGGGAGGGCAGGCGCAGGCAGCCCGCCCGCGGCACAACTGAACACGACCATCGAAGTTCTACAACGAAGTAGGAGGTGACCGACGTGTCTGCCACTGCCACTCTGACCGAGCAGCAGACGCAACCGTGGGTTGTGGCCGAACCGCCGGCTGCTATCTCGATCTGTGAGCCATTGGCTGTCACGGTCGACCCGGCCTTCGGCGCCGACATCGACGACCTGCCCTGCCGGGCACTCGATGCCGACCTCTGGTTCGCCGAGTCGCCGACCGAGCTGGAGCAGGCCAAGGCGCTATGTGCCCAGTGCCCGGTCCGGGCCGGGTGCCTGGCAGGCGCGCTTGATCGCCGCGAGCCCTGGGGGGTCTGGGGCGGCGAGATCTTCAGCCAGGGCGCCGTCATCGCCCGCAAGCGCCCACGCGGGCGGCCACGCAAGAACGTGGTCGCCGCCTGACCGGGGCTGACCGCGGCCGGATAACCGGCCCGCCGCTGGCCCTCTGGTTCGCACCGGTCCGCCGTGCGCGGAACGGGAATTCATCACCCACGGACAGCACATGAGGAGTCAGTCAGATGTACACGATGTATGAAGCACTAGCCCGAGAGCGAACGCAGGAGCAGACCGTCCTCGCGGCCCAGCGCAGGCTCTCCCAGCAGCTCGTGCAGGCACGGCGTTGGCACCGATTGGCGGCTTACTCCGCCCGCCGGGCCGCCCGGTCCGAGCGGCGGCTGGCCGAGCAGCAGGGTGCGGGCTACCAGCTGGTGGGATGAGCTGGAACTGACCGGCAGCCGGTGACACCGGCTGCCGGTCAGCTGTCTGCGGTGGCGGCTGGCCGCGACGATAGTCCGACGGCCACGGTGTGGCGCCTTCCGCTGGCGGCCGCGGCGCGCTGGAATGAGCTGTGGCTCAATCCCCGGTGACCTGCCAGCTCTGTGGCCAGGCCGCGACCGATGCTGATGGCGACCCGCCGCTGACCTGGGTGCTGGATGCCGATGGCGACCGGCGCAGCTGGACCTGCCCTCGCTGCGCTCGGGACAATCTCCGCGCTGTGGAAGCCAAGTTGGAGCCGGAATGGTGGTGAACGGCCCGCGGCTGCGGCCGTGCGTCCGCAGCGCTGGCGCGCTGGCGGCCCGGGACCGGCGCTGCTCGCTGAGCGCGACGTGCGCGGTGGCCGTGGTCGTTCCGGCAGCCGAGCCGGTCCGGCTGGCGTCCGCGAGCACCTGGTGCGCGCAGTACCTGGTGCGCTGGAATTACCTGGCGAATCCGGGCTGCCAGGCCTCGGCGATCTGGCGGTACGGCGCTCGCGCCCCCAGCTGGCATAGCACCCCGATCGAGCCCAGGGTCACCCGGTGCAACAACAGGTACTCCGGGGGAAGGTTGAGCAGCCGGCCCACCCGGGCAGCCTCGTTGCGGGGGTCCCCGATGCGCTGGGCCTGTTCGCGCATCCATTCGCGGGTGAACCTGAACTCCGGCTGGGCCAAGGGCTCAAGGATCGGGCGCAGGTAGTCCATCACCCGGTCAGCGTCGATGCTCAGGCCGGGACGGATGAAACGCTCGGCGAGCATCGCGGCCATGACCGCTTCGGTGTTCCCGTCCAGCACCAGCCGGGTGATCCGCCCCAGCGGCTCCGGTGTGCCATTCGGAAGCCGCGCCATCGCGCCGAAGTCCAGAACCCCGAGCCGGCCGTCCTCGAGCAGCCGGAAATTGCCCGGATGCGGGTCGGCGTGCAGCAGCTGGCACCGCTGCGGAGCGGAGAAGTGCAGCAGGGCCAGCAGCCGCCCAGCTAGGTCTCGCTGCTCCTGGGTCCCGGTGGCGATGATCTTCGACAGCGGGATGCCGTCCAGCCACTCGCTGACCACCACCTTGGGCGCGCTGGCGACCACCCGGGGTGCGACGATCTCGGGGTCACCCTCGTAGGCGGCCACGAATTGACGCTGGGCGGCGGCCTCCAACGTGTAGTCCAGCTCCTCGCTCACCCTGGCCTTCAACTCCGCGAGCAGGGGCTTGACGTCCAGGCCGGGGGAAATCATGCCGAAGACCTTCGCGAACCGGGACAGCTGGTTGAAGTCGGCCATCAGCGCCGGTCCGGCGCCGGGGTACTGGATCTTGACGGCGACCTCCCGCCCGTCGGCCCACACCGCGCGGTGCACCTGCCCGATCGAGGCGGCCGCCGCCGGGGCGTCGTCGAAGGAGCTGAAGCGCGAACGCCACGACGTGCCGAACTGCTCATCGAGCACTCGATGCATGGTGGCCGGCGCCATCGGGGGAGCGGCCTCCTGCAGGCGGGTGAGCGCCTCCCGGTACGGCGCGGCGGACGCCTCGGGCAGCGCCGCCTCGAAGACCGACAGCGCCTGGCCGAATTTCATCGCGCCGCCCTTGAGCTGGCCCAGCACCGCGAACAGCTGCTCGGCGGTGCGCTGGGCAAGGTCTGCCTGCACGTCCTCAGGTGACTGGCCGCTCAGCCGGCGGCCCAGGCCCACCGTCGCCCGGCCGGCGACGCCCAGGGGCAGGCTGGCGAGCCTGGCGGTACGTGCCACGCCCCGCTGCGGGATATCAGTCACGGCTCTATTCTGCCGTGTCTGTCATGTACGGACTGCCTACGAGTGCTGCGCCACAGTCACAATCGTGGTGGGCGGGCCAGCTCCGGCGGCGCAACCGCCAGTCCGGCAGCTGCCACTCCAGGCTCGCGCCGAGGGTGGCCGGTCGCTGCCGGTCCAGGTACTCCAGCGCCTGGCCGACCGCCACACCCGCTGTCGCCACGCACAGCGCTACGTCGGAGCCGACCCGGCGGCGCGGCCGGGCCGCCAGTTGCACCGCGAGCGCCGGCCAGGCCGGATCGCGGTCGGTACGGTGCAGCTCCGCGCACTGAAGGCAGCTGGTTCGTCCGGGTAGCACGAGCGGGCCGACCGTCCCGTGCCCACCGTCCACAGTCGCCCGCAGGTGGGCCACTCCGTCCTGGTGCAGAGCCGAGCGCACGGAGTTGTCCACCGGCGCGGGGTCGGTGAGCACCACCAGGTCGGCCGTGCGTTCCGGCGGGATGGGACAGGTTTCCACGTCCGGGCCATACCGGCGCACTGCCTCGTCGGCAGCGACGGCGAACCTGCGCCCCTCGTCGGCAGGCGTCACGCCGCCGGGGCAGGCGTCGGCGGCTGAGACCTCGCCGCCGTGCACCAACTGGATCCACCCCACCCCCGCGGCGGCGAAGGTGGCAGCTAGCGAGGTCGCCAGCCGCGAGGTGCCGTGCACCGCGACAGCCGCTGCCCGGCGAGCGCGCAGCACCGCCTCAGCGGCGCCCGCGTACCGTGCCGCCATCGCCCCCAGGTCGGCCGTCAGCCGGGCCGGGATCAGGTGCTGGTGCGCAGACGCGGCCCGCTCGACGCCGGCCAGGAATCCCGCCCGGTCGAGCATCGCGGTGAGTTCTTCCAAGCCGTCCGGGCAGTTCTCCGACGACGCCGCGCCGGGCCTGCCGCCGGCGCGCCACAGCAGCGCCGACAGGTGCTCGGGCTCCACGTTCTCCACGATGATCCGTCGGCTGCCGAGCTCTAGTTGGACCACTCGCCGCGACCGCCACAGCACCACCACAGATCGGTTCAGGCGTCGGAGGGTTGCGGAGCCGACCGGCGGGTTGCCATCGGGTTGCCGGCCGGTGGAGGGCAGGTGCTGCGGTGTCATGGAAGAGCACGCTGGCACACCGGACCGACACGGATCGGTGGCTATCCACAGGACTGCCGAGAACCCTCAACCTAATGTCCACACTTGTGGAGCCACTTGTGGATAACCTCGGGACGACGCGCCGCCGGTGTGGTTGACGGGGTGTGGATAACCGCCGGGACTTTCTCCACAGTCGGCCCGTCCTCGCCAGGGGTTGTCGCCGCTGCCGCTTAGGGTGACGGCATGGTTGACCCATCCCCGCTGATCGAGGTCCGGCGAAGCGCGCGTCGGCGCCGCACGGTGGCCGCGTACCGTGACGGAGACAAGATCATCATCTTGATGCCCGCTCGTACCAGCAAAGCCGAAGAGCGGCGGCTGATCGCCGAGATGGTCGAACGGGTCACCCGTCGCGAGGCCAGGCTGGCCAGCTCCGGGGCACGCGCCGGTGACACCCAGCTGCTCAGCCGTGCCCGTCAGCTGTCCCAGGCCTACCTGGACGGCCGGCCGCAGCCCCTCAGCGTCCGCTGGGTGACCAACATGAACCATCGCTGGGGCTCGTGCACCACCGGCGATCGGACCATCCGGCTGTCACACCGGTTGCAATCGATGCCCTCCTGGGTCATCGACTACGTGCTGGTGCACGAGCTGTGCCACCTGCTCGAGCCGGCACACGGCGCCGCCTTCTGGGCCTGGGCGCAGCGCTACCCGCGTACCGAGCGCGCCCGCGGCTTTCTCGAGGGAGTGGCGCTGGCCGCTCAGCTGCCGGAGCTGTCGGACTGCGACTCGCCGGAGCCTGCTGGCGGTGCAGCGGGCCGGTCCGGGGACGGCCTTGCCTGGCCCGGCCCAGCCGTGCCGGTTTCCTCCGTGCCTGGCTCGGCCTGAGCGCCTGGCTCGGCCTGAGCGCCTGGCTCGGCCTGAGCGCCTGGCTCGGCTTGAGCGTCCGGCTCGGCCTGAGCGTCCGGCTCGGCCTGAGCGCCTGGCTCGGCCTGAGCGCCTGGCTGGCGCTGAGCACCCGGCCCGGCCGTGCCGGTCTCCGCACCGTGCGGTTCGGACGCCGCACGCTCGGCAGTTTCGGACCGGGTGTCCTCGGCCGCGGCCACCGGGGGAGCGGCCGCCGCCGGTGTCGCGGTCTCCTCCTCGGCACGCTCAGCGTCCGGCCGGAAACTGGCCAGGTCGGGATCGTCCAGCTCGGGCATCTGCAGATCGTGAGCGGCGCCGCGATGGGCCGCGAAGCCCGTCGGGTCGTCCAGATCGTCGGCGCTGGGGAGCAGGTCCGGGTGATTCCACAGCCCGTCCCGGGCCGAGGTGCCGTGCATCTGGTACATCGCCGCCCACAGCGCGGCGGCCTCGCGCAACCGCCGGGGGCGCAACTCCAAACCCACCAGCGTCGCGAAGGTCTGTTCGGCGGGACCGCCGGAGGCGCGCCTGCGCCGCATCGCCTCGGTCAGCGCCTCGCCGCCGGACATCCGGTCGCCGGCTGCCTGGCTGACCACGGCGTCGACCCAGCCCTCGATCAGCGCCAACAGCGTCTCCAGCCGGCGCAGCGCGACATTCTGCGCCTCGGTGTTCTGCGGTTCGAACAATCCGCCGGCCAGCGCGTTCTGCATGGACTCCGGGTTGCTCGGGTCGATGTCACTGAGCGCAGCCGAGATGGCCTCCGGGTCTATGGCGATGCCCCGGCCGTAGGCATCCACAGCCTCGATCAACTGCTGTCGCAGCCAGGGCACGTGGCCGAACAGCCGGTGATGCGCCGCCTCGCGCAGGGCCATGAAGAGCCTGACATCGGCAACCGGCCGCTGGAGTCCCGCAGCCAGCGCGTCGAGGTTGGCCACGACCAGCGCGCCGGTCCCGGCCGGGCCCAGGGGCATGCCTACCTCGGTCGACGAGACGACCTCATCCGCCAGCGCGGCGATCCCCTGCCCGAGCTGGGCGCCGAACATCATGCCGCCGAGCTGGGCCATCATCGGCGCCATCGGTCCCGCCTGGGCGCTCACCTCCGGAGGGATCGCGCTCGACATCGCCGTTACCACCCGGCTGGCCACCGGGTCGCACAGCGCTGCCCAGGTCGCGATGGTCTTCTCGACCCAGTCGATCTGGCTCCAGGCTTGGGTGGTGGTGATCCCCGACGGCAGGTCGGTGGCGCCATCGAGCCAGATGTCTGCCAGCCGCAGGGCGTCGGCGACCGCGGCGTGATCGGCGGGGCTGGTCTTGCGGTGCTGCCCCGCCAGGCTCGAGATCGCCAGCTGCCGGGCCAGGTCCCAGTTCACCGGACCGCCGGAGCTGGACAGCAGCCGCTGCAACTCGGCGAACAACGGGATCTTGCCCGCCAGGTCATCTGGATCCCGGCCTGGCTCGTTGCCGAACTGCCCGAACCCGAAT